>Ga0209231_1000692_pt1 | contig 16674 bp, 14 predicted proteins | sample Deesub45470m_DNA_FD_188086 | JGI IMG/M metagenome (GOLD analysis project Ga0209231, IMG submission 188086) | Deep subsurface microbial communities from North Pacific Ocean - 450_OLKR46/470m Metagenome (SPAdes) (version 2) | ecosystem: Environmental > Terrestrial > Deep subsurface > Unclassified ... | reverse complement strand
ATGTTGAGTAATTAAAATACCTGGACAATAAGAAGGCATTTGTAATAAGAATGATTTAATCGCTTCTGTACCGCCAGTTGATGCGCCAATAATCAGCAATTTTTCACTACTAATCAGTGGATTTTTAAGCGAAGCTTGTACAGCGCCATTTGCCTGCGGTTTTGCCGAGCGTTGTAAAGTTGCAATGCGCGCTTTTGAAGCAATACGGATTTTATCGGTAATGAGTTCCGTGTACTCCAACATACCAGATGTAATCGAGGTTTTAGGTTTGGTCACAAAATCAATGGCGCCAAGTTCGAGCGCTCGCATCGTAATTTCCGAACCGCGCTCGGTTAGCGTTGAAACCATCAACACAGGCATAGGTCGCAAACGCATCAACTTTTCTAAGAAGTCTAAGCCATCCATTTTTGGCATTTCAACATCCAGCGTTAACACATCTGGATTCAGCTGCTTAATCATCTCTCTGGCAACGAGAGGATCTGGCGCAGCACCAACGACTTCCATATCTTTTTGCTCGTTAATCATTTCTGTTAACAAACTTCTAATTAAAGCCGAGTCATCAACTACTAATACCTTAATTTTCATTTCTTTCGCTCTCTAATGATTAATCATCAAAACAAGTCAACTTCACCAGCAACATCATTGGTTTTAAGTTTGCTTGAATAGGCTTCTTCACGTTTGACTAATGTGTAATTATTTAATTGTTTGAGTTTTTTAACCAACACTTTGCCAGTTTTAGGAAAGTAATAAACTTTCCGAGGATAAATATCTAATAAATCCTCACTGATTACAGCAATGTTCTCGTCTTTAAGAAACTGTTTAACAAAAGCCGCATTGCGATCACCAACCATATTAGTTGTAAAGCTACGCAACACATTGCCCCCACCAAAAATCTTCGCTTCTAAATTCTCACGGCGCGCACCATTTCTGAGTAGTTCATTAATTAAGACTTCCATTGCATAGGTGCCATAGCGCATAGATTCAGAAACTGGATTATCTTTATCCGCTTTAGCGCTATCTGGCAGCATAAAATGGTTCATGCCGCCAATACCAAGCTTTTTGTCTCGTATACAGGCAGAAACACAGGAGCCTAATACGGTGACAATCAACATATCTTGATCAGTATAGTAATATTCCCCAGGCGCTATCTTAGCTGCCTCTGTATTAAACGTACGGTCAAAATAGAGCGTAGTTGACATCTCTTCTTGTAACATGCTCATCGCTACTTACCTCTAATCGGTTTAAGTGGAATCGTATCCGCACCTTTATCTTTTAGCTCGTAAACGGTCTTTCCTAATAAACTCAGCTCTTTCGACACATACAAAAAGTTCTCAGAATGCCCTGCAAACAATAAAGCATCTGATTTCATCAGGGGGACAAACCGACTTAATATGGTTGATTGGGTTGGTTTATCAAAATAAATCATGACATTTCTACAAAAAATGGCATCGAACTGACCATTTAACGGCCATTGCTCCGCCAATAAATTCAGTTGTTTAAAGGTAATGAGTCGACGCAATTCGCTTTTTACCCGAACCGAGCCCTCATGTGCGCCAACGCCTTTTTGGAAATAGCTTTTTCTACGCTTTTCACTTAACTTACTCACGCGCTCATAGGGATAAACCCCTACCGCTGCAGTCGCTAATACATTGGTATCAATATCCGTTGCGATGATTTCTACTGGCGGATTAAGACTGCCAAACGCTTCGCATGCCGTCATGGCAATGCTGTAAGGCTCTTCGCCAGTGGAAGCGGCCGAACACCAAATGCGAATGGGCTGACGTGTATGACTGAGATGATCAGCCAGAATAGGAAAATGATGCTCTTCACGAAAAAATGACGTTAAGTTAGTTGTGAGGGCATTGGTAAATGCTTCCCACTCACTTGAATCATTCTTTTTTTCTAAAGCATCTAAATAATGCTTAAACGTATCAAATCCTTCTGAACGAAGCCGTCTACCGACACGGCTATAGACCATGTCGGTTTTAGCTTCTGAAAGCGAAATGCCTGCATGCTGATAAATAAGTTTACGTATTCTTGAAAAATCTGTTGCTGTAAATTCAAACTCACGTTCATCTATTTTTTTTTCTGCAAGCATTGTTAGCTTTCTCTATTAAAGGCTCTAATTGTTGTCACTGACCTACAATTACTTAAGATTCAACTGGCAAATCTTTATGTAACTCTCTACCTCGAACCTTCATTTGCTCAATCGCTTTAGCAACCGCTTGATCATCTGCACGACGATTCATTGCTTCAGGTGTTTTAGCTGCAAATGGATGCGCTGCTTTTTTGTAAGCTTTAACAACATCAGCTGCTTTTGGCTCGCGTGCTACAGCACTCTTAATGGCCATTTTTGTTGCACGATAGTTCCAATCTTGGATACGCTCATCGATATCTGCTCTATGGTCAATAAATACGCCCACGCAAATATAAACGTCATCAGCTTCTTCTAAAGGAATAATGCCTTCTTCTACACATTCCATTACCGCCATTGCTACGCCACGTTGTGCAGGGCCAAACATTTGCACCGCTTGACGACCATCTTTAATGGTTACTTTGTTGAACATGACTGTATTTGGTTTTACCATCATGTTAGGCGCCGCAATCGCCAATAAACCATTTACTCCTTGTTTTTGGTCGGTGAGCGTACGGCAGAATGCGTCTTCTGCTGCGCTACCGCGTGGGCCCATAACTAAGTCAATATGGGCAACGTTTAAAAGATCTGGGCCTGAACCATCTGGACGATCTTCTAGCACTAAACCTTCACCAACTAATACTCTATCAATCACTGCCATTTCAATTTCTCCTAAATATAATAAATGTAACTCCACTGCAGAACCGCAAGGATATTACCACCTCTACTTCAAGTGCCTACAGCTGCCGTTCTTTCCGTAGACCTATGTATTACTAACGGCAATTTCTACAATAAATTGAATGAATTTCACATTTATTTATCATAAAAAATTAAAATAAATCATATAGTTAAAAATAAAGTCGAAATAAAAGGCGATGCAACATAAATAACTGTTAGATCGCCTTAAATTGGATTACTTAGCTTTAAATAATGTCTAGAAAGTATCCTTAAAACTCTTCCCATTCACTATCGTTAGTACCCGTTCTTTTCACAGGTGGTACAGGTTTTGATATTGCTTTTGACACAGGTCTAGCCACCGTAGAAAAACTTGATGTTCTCTTTTCCATGCGTTGCTGACCATTGTCGATACTAAACACGCTCATGGTATTCATCAGCTCATCAGCTTGTTCCATCAGCGACTCTGCCGCTGCAGCAGCCTCCTCAACCAAAGCCGTGTTTTGCTGTGTGCTTTCATCCATTTTGATAATCGCTTCATTAATTTGTGAAATACCTGCGCTCTGTTCACCAGATGCTGCGGCAATTTCACCAATAATATCGGACACATGTTTAACTGAATTCACAATTTCTTGCATGGTAGCGCCAGCCGTTTCAACTTGTTTAGTGCCTTCAGTCGTTTTGCTGACAGAATCACCAATCAACTCTTTAATCTCTTTCGCTGCACCTGCAGAACGTTGTGCTAAATTACGCACCTCACCCGCAACCACGGCAAAACCACGTCCTTGCTCACCTGCTCTTGCTGCTTCTACCGCAGCATTCAGTGCAAGAATATTGGTTTGGAAAGCAATGCCATCAATGACTGAGATAATGTCTTCAATCTTGCGTGCACTTTGGTTAATCGCGCTCATGGTATCCACCACATCCGACACCATGCGACCACCTTTTTGCGCAACTTCAGAAGCACTAATCGCTAATTGATTCGCTTGAATGGCATTGTCTGCATTTTGTTTAACCGTTGTTGAAAGTTCATCCATGCTCGCTGTTGTTTTTTCAAGGTTTGCTGCTTGATCTTCAGTGCGACGGCTTAAATCAGAGTTGCCTTGTGCAATCTCTTTCGCCGCTGTATTAATGGTTTCCGCCGCCATTTTTGCTGTGCTAATCGGATCAACAATCATATCCAGCGTTTCATTCATACCTTCTACAATTTTACAATAATCGCCTAAATGACGACTCGCATCAGCGCGGACTGAGACGCGTCCATCTCTCGCAGCTTCAGCCAACATTTGCGCATCTTCATTTAGTGCTTTTAAGTTGCTACGCACTTGTTCAACAATCTCGTTAATCGCTGCCTTTTGACCTGCAAACTGTTCTAGCGGTGCATTAAAATCACCCTCACCAAACGCTTTTACACAAGCCATTGCTTTTTGGTTAAGGTCAATATGTCCGCCCACGATTTTATTAACGCTTTCCGCCAACACTGCAAATTGTCCTTTAAACATATCAGCACGCAAGGTCATGTCGATATTGCCTTTTTCATGCTCACCATTCACCCAGTTCACAGAATCAACAATGCCTTTTAGATTGCCGCGCATTCTATCCACGCTTTTATTCATTACTTCTTTTTTGCCTTGTAGCGGAGTAAATTCAACTGATAAGTTACCACGACCTAGCTCATCCATTACTGCAACAAATGATGCTGTTTCTTCTGTTTGTGTTTTGACCAAGTGATTAATATTAACTACGACATTTTTAAAACCGCCTGCAAATTGTTCAGTATCAATCAGGACTTCAATTTCACCTTTAGCATGTTCTTGCGCCATGTAATTGACTTGAGCATTGATATTAGTGAGGTTGCTATGTAGTTGTTCAAAGTGCTGGTTCATCGTACTTAAGCCATCTGGTAATCGCTCAAGTGCTGTATCAAAATTGCCATTTGATAAAGCTTCAATTGAATGGTCAATTTTTTCGATTGTTTCAGTATGTAAGCCCATAATTTGATTCACATGTTCTGCTAATGCTCGATCCTCGTCTGGTAAAGAATCGGCATCAATCGTTGCATCTACCTCGCCATTTTCAAGCTGTTTTTGTAAGCTGACCAAAGCCTCTTCAAATGCATTCGCGCTTGACGCAGGTTTCAATGCTGCTAGAACAACATCAACCTCGCCACCTAACTTGGCACGAACGCTGGCTAATACGAGCCAAATGACGCCCGCTGCGTAAGCTGAAAATAAAGCGAACACCAACCATTGATTCAGAATGAATGTCTGATTAATTGCCACAGCAAACCCTAAACTTAGGCTTACTATTAACAATAGGCATTGTTGATTAAATCGCAAGTTACCTAGTCTTTGTATCATTGTTGCGATTATTCCATTTGAGTTACTGTTGTTCATCATTATTCCTTTTCAATACACTTCTCTATATAACGGTTGTATGTCTATTTTTCTGAATCATTTGATTAGCAGATAAACTGGGTATAAACCCCTTTATTCTTCCGATCAAAATAACCTAGTGTCAAAACTCTTCCCAGTCGCCATCTTCAGTGCCCGTTTTAGCAACAACCTTTTTACTCACCAATACTGATTCAGTTGGTGCTCTTTTTGCTGGATTAGAGACTCTCATCGGGCTGCCACTTGATCGACGCTCTTGCGTTTTCGCTCCGTTTAACTTAAAGCCGCTAACGATGTCCATTAAACTGCTTGCTTGCTCCACGAGAGACTCTGCCGCCGCTGCCGCTTCTTCAACCAACGCTGCGTTTTGTTGTGTGACTTCATCCATACTCGTAATCGCCGTATTGACTTGGTCAATACCAGTACTTTGCTCACTAGAAGCTGCGGATATTTCACCCATAATGTCAGTTACGCGTTGCACAGAAGCTACAATTTCTTCCATAGTGCTTCCCGCTTCTTCAACTTGTTTAGTGCCCTCGGTGGTTTTGCTCATGGAATCAGCAATCAGCTCTTTAATTTCTTTTGCAGCCGAGGCTGAGCGCTGTGCTAAGTTACGCACTTCTCCTGCCACCACTGCAAAACCGCGACCTTGTTCACCCGCACGAGCAGCTTCTACCGCAGCATTCAGTGCCAAAATATTGGTTTGAAAAGCGATGCCATCAATGACAGAAATAATGTTTTCAATTTTGCGTGCACTTTGGTTAATAGCACTCATGGTTGAAACAACATTACCAACCACTTGACCACCTTTAACCGCTACACCCGAAGCCGCAGAAGCCAATTGATTCGCTTGTTTTGCATTTTCTGCATTCTGTTTGACGGTTGAAGCTAACTCTTCCATGCTGGAAGCCGTTTCTTCTAAACTGGAAGCCTGTTGTTCTGTACGGCTTGATAAGTCATTGTTGCCTGTTGCAATCTCACCAGCTGCAGTATTAATGGTTTCGCCAGCTTCACGGACTTGAGCAATCACTTCTGTCATTTTATCCATGAGCGCATTCACTCCATCGCACAAGCTTGCAATTGCACCAACCTTACCTTCTAAAGGCACACGGTTGGTAAAATTGCCCGCTTTCGCCTCTTCAATCACATGTTGTGACTCCTCAACTGCCACTTTTAATGCCTCTGCATTGCGATGCTGTTCTGTAATATCAGTGGCATATTTCACCACTTTAAAAGGCTTGCCACTGGCATCAAAGATTGGGTTATAGCTCGCTTGTATCCAGACCTCTACACCGCCTTTACCAATGCGCTTATACTCATTCGCATCAGCTTCGCCTTTCGCTAGTTTTTCCCAAAATAGTTTGTACTCCTGACTAGCCTTGTAGACTGAATCGACAAACATACTATGGTGATTACCGACAATTTCTTTTTGTGAGTAACCAGTCAGCTTTGCAAAGTTTTCATTCACGGCAAGCACCTTGCCTTCTAAATCAAATTCAATAACCCCCATTACTTTGCTAATTGCAGTCAGCTGCCCACTAAAATCTGCTGCCTTTTGTTGAATAGCGGTGATATCCGTTGCATATTTAACAACCTTAAATGCTTTTCCATCTAAGCCATAAATTGGGTTATAGGAAGCCTGCAACCAAACTTCTTTACCATTTTTTCCTATTCGTCTATAAACACCCTCATCAGCCTCACCTCGACCCAATTTGTCCCAAAATGCTTTGTACTCACTACTAGCCTTATAGGCTGAATCAACAAACATACTATGGTGATTACCGACAATTTCTTTTTCTGTGTAGCCAGTAACGTTCACAAAATTTTCATTCACCTCGAGAATGTTGCCTTTCAAATCAAACTCAATCACGCCTTGAATTTTGCTAATGGCTTGTAGTTGGCCTAAATAATTGATCGCTTCTTTTTTTTGTTCTGTAATGCAAGTAGATACAACCCTTACTTTAGTGACAATGCCTTTGTCATCTATCACGGGTGCGTATGATCCTGAAAACCAAAGTTCAGTGCCCTCTTTGGTGACTCTCTTAGTTTCCGCTTTTTGACAAAGACCATTTTTGATGTTTTCCCAAACCGCTTTATATGCATCGCTGTTGTAATCTTCTTTGGTCATGAGAGTGCTAATATTTTTTCCAATTAGCTCACCCTCTTTATAGCCTAACGTATTCAATACATTCGCGTTAACACTAAGAATATTGCCGTCCAAATCAAGATCGTAGCTGTTAAATGCATTATTAAACGCTATATGTTCCGCATTCAAATTAAGATGATTTTTTTTCTCTTGCGTCACGTCAGTAAACAATCCAATTGCTTTTACTAACTTATTGTCATGCAGAATCGGCGCATAGTACCCTTGCATCCAAACATCTTTGCCTGATTTTTCAATAAATCGAAAAGTGTCAGAGACTGTTTTACCTTCTTTTAAATCACGCCATGCATTGTCATGTTTTGACTTGTCAGATTCTAAATCCTGACTTTTTTTACTAACGAGCTCTTTTTCTTTATAGCCTAATGCTTTTTGAGTATTGCTATTGGCTTTAAGAATGATGCCTTCTGCATCAAATTCAATGATGCAACGTACATCATTAATGACTGAATAAATAGCGCGTGAAGCTTCCAACTCTATAACAATTTTTTTCGACTCTTCAGTAGCACTTGCGATTCGATTGATCATATTTGATAACATTTTAGATGCTCCTATAATTTAGTATTCTGCTGTTATTGCACAACTGCGCTATCAACCAACGCCATTTCATTGCTCGTCATCAGTTGCTCAATATCGACTAAAATGAACATTTTTTCATCAACAGTAGCTAAGCCTGTTATGTATTTAGTATCGATGCTAGCCACGATATCTGGCACACTCCTAAGGTCTGTTCCTTTTAGGTTCATGACATCAGAAACGCCATCAACAACAATGCCAACGACACGACCATTTAAATTAAGAATAATCACGACGGTAAATTCGTCATAGATCACTTTGCCTAAGCCAAACTTAATACGCAAATCAACAATCGGTACAATCAAACCGCGCAGATTAACCACACCTTTAATAAACTCCGGCGTGTTGGCGATTTTTGTCACCGTATCGTAACCACGGATTTCCTGCACTTTGAGGATATCAATGCCATAAGACTCTTCCGCTAGCACAAATGTAAGATACTCATGCGATGGCGCCGATCCCTCAGCACCGTTATTTTCTACATTGCTTTCTGTATTCATGCTCATGCGTAAGCTCCTTCTTTAATATTGCTTTGTCCCATTTTAATGACAGTAGGCACATCGATAATTAATGCAACTGAGCCATCACCCATGATAGTGGCTCCTGAAATGCCTTGAATTTTCTTAAAGTTTGTTTCCAAACTCTTAATCACTACTTGTTGCTGACCGACTAATGAATCCACAAACAAGGCAGCTTTTTTACCTTCTGCTTCAATAATCACAAGCACGCCTTCTGTCGGATGCGTAATTTCCGTATCCTGATTAAACAATGCATACAACGGAATAATCGGTAGATATTCACCGCGTACATGCACCATGAGACCTGCGCTAGTGACTGTTTTAATGTCTTCCATTTTTGGCTGCATGGTTTCCACAATGAGATTCAACGGCAATACATAAAGGCTTTCACCCAACGAAACAGACATGCCATCCAAAATGGCCAAGGTCAGTGGCAAAGCAATTGAAATCGTCGTACCAAAACCTAAAGCAGAGCGAATCTCAATCGAACCACCCATTGCCGCAATGTTTCGTTTAACCACATCCATGCCAACGCCACGGCCAGAAACATCGGTCACCACTTCGGCGGTTGAGAATCCAGGTGCAAAAATCAATCCAAAAACTTCGCTATCGGACATGCTTTCACTCACGTCTAAGCCATTTGATTTTGCTTTAGCCAATAGCTTGTCACGATTCAACCCTGCGCCATCATCGGTCACTTCAATCACAATGCTGCCGCCTTTATGCGCGGCTGACAGTGTTAATCGACCTGTTTCTGATTTACGTGCGGCTTTACGCGCTTCTGGCAACTCTACGCCATGGTCGACACTATTTCTGACTAAATGGGTCAATGGATCAACAATGCGCTCAATCAAGCCTTTGTCCAATTCTGTTGTTGCACCTTCTGTCACAAACTCAACTTTTTTATTAAGTTTGGTTGCTAAATCGCGCACCATGCGTGGGAAGCGGGAAAACACAAAATCCATCGGCATCATACGAATTGACATGACAGATTCTTGTAAATCTCGAGTATTGCGTGTCAATTGGGTCACACTATTAATCAATTTTTCATGTTGCACTGGATCTAGCGCACTCACGCGTTGATCGATCATCGCTTGTGTAATCACCAGCTCACCGACCAAGTTAATCAACTGGTCAACCTTCTCTACACCAACGCGAATAGACGTTGTTTCTACTGCGCCAGGCTTATCACCTTCACGTCTGGTTTTATTGCTTTTTTCTTCTGTTTTAGTGACTGATACTGCCGCTACACTTTCAACTTGGTTAGCAGTCGCTTCAGCAGAAACGGGGGTGTCATCACCAATTAATGTCGCTTTTGTTGCATCTTTATGTGGCGTAAATGGAGCAAAGAAGCCGTAACCTTCTTCAACATCATCTTTACCATCTTCGGCAAATAATCCATATCCAACTTCTTCTTCAACTTTGACCCTATCTTTTGCCGCTAGTGGCGTTTCTGTGCCTATAACGGCTTTTGCTTCCTGTTTTTCTGGCTCACCAGCTACAACAGGTGCTGATTCTGTGCTCACTTCTGCATCAGTACTAGGCGTGGTAATCACCAAATCATTAGGGTCTAAAATAAATGAACAGATTGAAATAATGTCATCTTGTGAAGAATCAGTTGTAAGTCGAATCACATGGCGACCATTACCTTGTTGACGCGAAGTCACATCACCTAATAATTCCAGCTCTTCTTTTAAGTTTTTTAAATCTTTTTCGGTCACTTCTGGCAAAGCAACATCAAACACAGTCATACCGTCTGGCACATTAGCCACTGGCGCTGTGCTTTGCGCAACGGCGGCTGGCGCTTCTTGCTCAACTTCTGCTTGTTTAACTTCAGCAACGGCTTCTGGCACAGGATTATCGACAGTTGGCACTGGCTTAACTTCCACATTGCCCGCTTCAGAAAGTGATTTCAATACTGTTTTTACATTGGCCACTTGCTCTTGATCGACCTCAGTCGCATTTCGATGACCATCTAATTCCATCTCCAGCACATCTTTTGCTGCCAGAAAAGCATCAACATGTTCAGCCGTTAGCGCCATTTCATTTTTACGAATTTTGTCTAGTAAATTCTCCAGCACGTGGGTAATTTCTGCCATGTCTGAAAAACCAAAAGTCGCAGCACCTCCTTTAATTGAGTGTGCTGCGCGAAAAATCGCATTCAAATCTTCATTGTCTGGCTCTGCAACATCAAGACCAAGCAATAGTCTTTCTGCCTCGGCCAAGAGTTCTTCTGACTCATCAAAGAAGACCTCATAAAATTGACTCATATCAATTGTCATTATTGTGCTCCATCAGCAACTGCATTATTCAATATCCAAAAAAACATCGCTTTAGCCAATTACCTTCTGTACCACTTCAATTAATCGTTTTGGATCAAAGGGCTTAACCAACCAACCATTTGCGCCAGCCGCTTTGCCTTTAGCTTTCATTTCATCACTAGACTCTGTCGTTAACATCAAGATAGGCACTTTGCTATAAGAGGCGAGCGAACGTAGATTAGCGATTAGCGTTAATCCATCCATAATTGGCATGTTTTGGTCAGTCAGTACCAAATCGACTGTTTTTTCTTTGGCTTTATTGAGTCCATCTTGACCATCGACAGCTGAGATAACCTCATAACCAGCAGCCTTTAAGCTAAAAGCCACCATTTGTCTTAGCGATCCAGAATCGTCAACTGCTAAAATTGTTTTTGCCATCGTTTACTCTCACTTAATTGTTAAATTGGATTTTGCTTCCAATAAAAATGATTCTCTTAATCTTAAAATCGCTTTAACTTAAGTCGCTTTAAAATAGTTCTATCTCACCTGAGTTCATATTTTGTTGCGTAACAGATTTAATAAGCCCGCCCATTAATGCCGTGTTACGTACATTCAAATTTGCACTCATTTCATTCAATAACTTTACAATCTCTGCATGCTCATGCTCAGGCCCCATGTCTTGACCATGTGCAGCAAGTGCATCCAAAGACTCTCTTAAACCATCGACCCGTTTAATGACACGGGCAATGAGTTGACTGGTCATATCTTGAAACTGCAAACCTGTTACTGCAGCATTCACTTCATCGCCAATTTTTTTGCGTAATAACAAGACTTTTTGATACTCATCCTCTGGTACATCAATCGCTTCCAACAACTGATCAATTTCTTGTTGCTGTGCGGTAATCGCCTCATGAATACTCATAAAGCTGGCACTTAATTTCTCAATTGCGCCACTCAGCAAATAAGTGGTCTGATTCAAGTCCGTTTCGACCTCGACAAGGTGTTGCGCACCATGATCAGAAACAGCAGTCAATAGCTTTCTCAACTCAGCTAAAGGTACTGTTTTTGAAGTCAATGGTTGCTTTCCTTTCTTGGTTATTTTTTCTTGTGTCATCATTCATTATTACCTAGCACTCATTTATTTAATGCACCGAATAAGAGGAATAAACTAGCCTAGTTCAGGTTGGTCTATGCATCCATTAATTGCTCTCTTTTTTGACACTCCTGTACGAGTTCACGCTGAATATTGACTGTGCGTTGTAAGCCGGCAACCATTTCTTGCTGCTCGAAAATCACCACATCTAGACGTGAAAAGAAGCTACGAAAGCCTTGTTGCGTTTCTTCTGCAACATAATGCTTCATCTCATTATCAAAGCGCTCAACGTAGTCTTGGCGGAACTTAACCAGCTTGTGGTATTTGAACTCTGCATCCTTAAGCGCTAGCTCAGCAGCTTTACAATGATCAACGGCAACTTTTAGCGCCTTTGCCGCAGTCTCATTCACAATCATTTCATCTACATTTGAATTCACCATCATTTTGTTCTCCACATTAGTTGGGCTTGCTCAAGCCAAATTGCTTTAGTGGCAACATTGGTTAACACTAAGGGCTATTAATGTCTAATGTAAGGCAAAAGGAATAATATTGATGACTAGAATAAAAGGAGGAAAAATGGCTAATTCTTACTTTTAGCATATTGGTGTGAATAGGCGCAAAAAAGCCAACCCAGATAGAGTTGGCTTAAGAGCGGATGCTTAATAAAACTTGATAAACTAGGCGAAAATATCAACTAATCCGTTCGACTCTCTAACAAGCGCGGGTCTGATATTATTCCCCTCTTCAAACTGAGTGGTTGAATTTGCAGCATTCTGGCGGGCCAATTGATCTTGATTCGCTTGTTGAAATGCTTGTTGTTGCTTACCAGTGCTGACATTTGCCTGCCCTAACTCAACCCCTGCTTGCCCCATTAATTGACGCAAAGTTGATACCCCGTCTTCTAACGCTTTGCGCACTTCTGGGTTCTCTGAAATAAAAGTAGCATCTGCCTTGTCATTTTTCACATTAATAATCACGTCTAATGGCCCAAGCTCAGGCGGATTAAGTGTTAGCTTTGCAGTCTGCTCTGTGGCACCAACCATCCAAATAATCTTCTGACTCACCGCCTCATTCCAGCCAGCCTTACCTGGATAGACATTAATATTGTTATCACGGCCCGTTGCCAATGGTGTTGTCGTCAATTTTGCAGCCGGTTGCTGTATAGAAACCGTTGCAATCGCACTGGTTTCTGCCACACCACTCATTACTTTATTCATGGCCGACTCTTGCCCAGATTTCATCTTACTTTCTGCAATCATTGTCTGCACAAACTGATCATTTTCTGCTTGCTGATCAGTTGTTGCACTTACTTTTTGCTGAGCTAAGTCATCATTCGACTTAGTCTGAGCACTCGCTTTTCCAATAGCATCGCCTAGCGATTGACTATCAACGCCATCGGCTTTAGCAAGCTCAGTTTTTGTCTCTTTTACATTGCCCGCTTGCATTGCTGGCACAATAGCTGGCGTAAGCGTTGCAATCGTTACTTGTGCATTGTTTGCTGTTTTAGCAAGCTCAGTTTGTTGCGCATCTAAGACCACTTTACCATCCGTCGCATCTTGGACTGTTTTAGCTGTCACCTCTAGCGCTAACAATTGCGGATCAACACTGCTGTCATCAACCGCACTTTTATCAACAACATTTTCATCAATACGCGCGTCATTGACAGCAACAGCTGCTTTCGCTTCCGTATCTACACCGTTTTTATTTGCATTATTTTGTTTAGCTCGCGCTTGCGCTAATTGCTCAGTCACTTTACTTGATGCTTTTTTCGCATCTTCTTGTGCCATTTGTTTAGATAATACTTGGTTAAAAGCAGCGCCTTTTGCATCAGGCTGCTTTGATGGCTCTTGCGCAACAGCGCTGTTTGGCGCACTAGTTTTAGCGGCTACAAATGGTAATGTTTGCATCATTTTTTTGCTAACCTCATCTAATTATCTATTAATTTGAATGCATCCGCTTAGCGCGCATTGCAAACTCATCCATCAATTTTTGATCTCTTTTATTGGCTATTTTGACTGCCTTCTTATTCGCTCTGTCAATCAACACCTCAAACGACATTTTCTTTCGTTGTGCTATTTGCAACACACCAAGCGCTTTATCTCGCTCATATTCTGCTGTTAGCGTCACGTCATTTTGTCCGCTAATCGCTTGCTCTAACTTTTGCAAAAAATTTTGATAATTAAGATGCAATTGCTTGGCGATGCCTTGCCCCAACAATACATTTAAATGCTCAATATAATCTTGCTTATAGTCATGCAACATCGTGCTTTTTTGTTGTGCTTCTCTTAATACTTTATTGGCAGCCGCCAACTTCTTCATCGCCAGTTCTACCTCTTCTTTCGCCATATCAGACAACATGGTTAAAGCCGAGGAAGAAATAGAAGCCATTGATTACCCTTTCATATTAAGCACTCAAGACCTAATTACTCAAAACTTCAGCAAGCTTTTCAATACTTTCCGAAAGTCCAGCACGTTCATTAATGCCTTGTTGTAGAAATTCTACAATGTCTTCATGTTTTGCAATTGCTTTATCTAAGATGGAATCACTGCCCATTTCATAAGCGCCTACATTAATCAGGTCCACACTTCGGCTATAGCGTGCATGCAATTGCTTTAATTTTCGCGATGTTTGCTGATGTTCTGCCGTTGTAATATTTTGCATGGCGCGACTAATCGATTGTTCAATATCAATTGCAGGATAATGTCCGCTCTCTGCCAGTTCACGACTCAATACAATATGACCATCCAAAATCGCACGCGCAGCATCGGCAATCGGATCCTGCTGATCGTCACCTTCCGTTAATACCGTATAAAAAGCAGTAATCGAACCTTCTCCGCGTTTGCCGTTTCCTGTGCGTTCAACCAGCGCTGGCAACTTAGCAAAAACAGAAGGAGGATATCCTTTGGTCGCAGGTGGCTCGCCAACGGCTAATGCAATTTCGCGTTGCGCCATGGCAAAACGCGTTAATGAGTCCATAATTAATAAGACATTTTTGCCCTGATTACGGAAGTATTCTGCTATGGTCGTGGCGTAATTCGCCCCCTGTAAACGCATCAAAGCAGGCGCATCGGCAGGCGCAGCGACGACAACGGATCGCGCTAAGCCTTCCTCACCTAAAATTTGCTCAATAAACTCTTGCACCTCACGACCACGCTCACCAATCAGTCCGACTACAATCACATCGGCAGTGGTATAGCGCGCCATCATGCCTAGCAACACACTTTTACCAACACCAGATCCAGCAAACAAACCCATGCGCTGACCACGACCCACAGTCAACATGCTATTGATTGCGCGAACACCGACATCAAGTACATCCTCAATTGGCGCGCGCTCTAATGGATTAATATTTCTTGCGGTTAACGGCGCACTTTTGCCAGTATTCAATTCGCCTAAGCCATCTAATGGATTACCAGCAGCATCTAATACACGACCTAACAAACCATCACCAACAGGCAAATGACGTGTTCGATCCGATACACGTCTGCGTGGTTGATTATTGTGTTTTGGTTTTGGCAGGGCATCGGCGACATCCATTGCAAATACTTTAGCACCCGGTACTACACCATCCACGCTACTTTGCGGCATGAGTAATAACTTATCACCGTCAAATCCCACCACTTCCGCTTCCACACGTCGACCACCAATCAGTGGTACATAACAGGCACAGCCTATGGGTAATTTAATACCCGCCGCTTCCATCACTAAGCCCGTTAATTTAGTAATTCGCCCTGCTATTTCTAACGGCTCTACAATGGTGAGCACTTCTTGGCAGTCATTCAGATAACTTTGCCAACGTTTGCTGTGTAGGTTGTCTACAATCAAGGCAGCAACCAATCGTTGCTTTGCGCTAACGCATCAGCGATTCTTTTCCAGCGCACTTTATTACTTGCATCAATTTGGTTTTCACCTGTTTCGACTAAACAACCGCCGCGCTCAATATTATGGTCTTCTTGAATTTGCCAACCCTGCTCTGCCAGTTCTTCGCCTAATGAGTCTCTTAAAATGCGCGCATCTTCTTGATGAACAATGATTCTGGCTGGTTTTTGCACATTGGGTAAATAATGAATAGCATCTCGGACCACAGGAAGAATAACTTCTGGATCAACATTGATTTTTTGTTTCAACATCAACTTCGCCATTTCTAATGCTAAAGCCAAAATGTCTTCTTCTATCTTTTGGTCTGCCATTTCTAGGGCATGCTCAAAGTTAGCGGCAATCAATAAAAGCTGCTGCTGCTCTTTTGCTGCATACTCTTTTGCTTTTGCCATGCCAACAGCAAATCCTTCTTGCATGCCTTTTGTATACGCTTCTTTACGCACACTTTCTAAGGCACCTGAAATACTGCTGGCGGCAGGTGTTTTCTTTGTCTTTTGCGCATTAGCGTGATTTAGCTTTGCATCATTACCTTCACTAAAGGAGGACATTTCCCAACGCTCATAAGCAGTTTGCTTTTCTTTAGGTGTTGTGGCGCTAGACGTACTCATCATCCCCTCCTTTACCACCAATCATAATTTGGCCTTCATCTGCTAAGCGGCGCACGACTTGCAACATTTGCTTCTGTTGTGCTTCCACTTCAGACAATTTAACAGGCCCTTTACTTTCTAAATCTTCACGCATCATTTCAGCAGCTCTAGAGGACATATTTTTGAAGATTTTTTCACGCATTTCAGCTGTCGTCCCTTTCAGGGCAATAATCAATGTCTCAGATTGCACCTCTCTCAACATCACTTGGATACCCTTATCGTCAATCTGAATAATGTCATCAAACACAAACATGGTATCCATGATTTGCTGTGCCAAATCTTCATCATAGCTTTTCAAGCTTTCCATCGCCGTCGCTTCGACATCACCACTGAAAT
>Ga0209231_1000691_pt1 | contig 16683 bp, 18 predicted proteins | sample Deesub45470m_DNA_FD_188086 | JGI IMG/M metagenome (GOLD analysis project Ga0209231, IMG submission 188086) | Deep subsurface microbial communities from North Pacific Ocean - 450_OLKR46/470m Metagenome (SPAdes) (version 2) | ecosystem: Environmental > Terrestrial > Deep subsurface > Unclassified ... | reverse complement strand
CCATCAGCCTGTATGCGGTGGGCCGTGCGGATGAACTGAAGGATCGCGCGGCGCGACTGAGCGGCATGCTGCAGATCGGGCTGGCCGTGCTGGTGCTGGTCGATGTGCTGCGGCGATTTTTGTACGGCAGCGAACCGGTGAGCCTGCTGATGATGGGCGTGGGCACCGTCGCGCTGGTGGCGAACAGCATCTGTCTCGCGCTCATCGCCCGCCACCGCGACGGTGGGGTGCATATGCGCGCTTCGCTGATCTTCTCCGCCAACGATGTGATCGCCAACCTCGGCGTGATCGTCTCGGGCGGCCTGGTGTGGTTGTTGGGCAGCCGCTACCCGGACCTGTTCATCGGCTTCGTCATCGCGGGACTGGTGTTGTACGGCGGCATCCGCATCCTGCGCGAGGTCGCCGCGCATCGTATGGCACCTGCGCGCTGCTCGAAATAGCAGGCAGATTCAGGAGGGTGCACCGCGCCGGTGGCGCACCTTCTTCATCAGCTTGTCCGCCACATGGGCGGCGAATGCTTCCACATTGTTGTAGCCTTGCTGCAGGGCGAATTCTGCCAGCGCGTCGATCAACGCGCGTGTCTGTTCGATCTCGGCGAAGCTGCGATCACAGGTGATGCAGCGTTCGCCGTCGTCGCGGCAAGCTGTCTTGCCTTTGCACGGTGTGAAGACGCTCACGCCGCGTTGCCTCCCGCATCGAACACCAGCAGCGTGGTCTCGCCATCGATGTCGGTGATCTCGACGCCGCTCAGTTTGCCGTTGTCGTGGTAGCTGTAGCGGTGTGACATCTCGATCTCGCTGTAGGCGTATTTATCGAAGCCGAGCAGGCGGTCGCCGTCGAAGAAGCCGCAGAAGAAGGTGTTGCGGTTCTGTATCTCATGCGGCTCCAGCTCGTTGACCAGTTTGAACGGCATCTTGATGCCGGTGTAGGTGACGAAGTAACGTTTCGTTCCTTGCGGTTCGGTATCGGTGCCGTTCATGCTCAGGCCCGCAGCAGCGCCTTGGCCATGCGCTCGGACAATTGGTCGGCGGTGAATTGCGGTTCGTTGGGCGGATACAGTTCGTCTTCGATGAAGTCGAAACCGTTCGCTTGTGCCAGTGCGATCACTTCGCGCACTTTCATGCAGGCTGCCAGTTGTTCTTTGAGGGCTGCGTCGCTGCGTGCCTTGTCGGAAAAATCCTTGATGTTCTTGATTGCCATGTTTGTCTCTTTTTTTGGAGTAAACGAAACGACGGGCTGCACTGCCCCCCGTATTTGTCAGCCAAAACCTGTCGGTTCCGGCCTTATGCGGGATAGCAGCAATAAGCGTGCCGCTACTATTTGAGGTGACAAAGGCGTTCGAATTCGGCCAGCGGCACCGGCTTGCCGAACAGATAACCCTGGTAGCGGTTGCAGCCGTACTGGCGCAGGAAGGCGAGCTGGTCGTCCGTCTCCACGCCTTCGGCGATGATGTCCAGACCGAAGTTGTTGGCGATGCTGATGATGGTGCGCACCATCACGCTGTTGCTCTTGTCGGTCGCGATGTCGCGCACGAACGACTGGTCGATCTTCAGTTGTTCCAGCGGCAGGCGTTTGAGATACGACAAGGATGAATAGCCGGTGCCGAAATCGTCCATGGCGAAGCGGATGCCGATGGCGCGTAGTTCCTGCATCTTGGCGATGGCATCCTCCACATCGTCGAGGATGAAACTCTCGGTCAGTTCCAGCTTCAGTCGGGAAGGGCGGATGCCGTAGGATTCCAGCGTGTCTTTCACTTTTTCTACGAACCAAGTCTGGCTCAACTGGCGCGGGCTGACGTTGATCGACAACACGAGGTGGCGCATCGCGGCATCCATCTCCCAGCGTCTGAGCATCATGCAAGCCTGTTCGATCACCCAGTCGCCGATGGGCAGGATCATGCCCATCTCTTCCGCCAGCGGGATGAATTCGGCGGGCGATACCATGCCGCGCTGCGGATGGTTCCAGCGGATCAGCGCTTCGGCGCCGATGATGCGCGCGCTGTCGTCCACCTGCATCTGGTAGTGCAGTTCTAACTGTTCGCGGCGCACCGAGGCACGCAAGTCTTTTTCCAGTTCCGCGCGCAACTCCATCTCGGTCTGCATCGCGGGATCGAAGAAACACACGCGGTTGCGGCCGCTGGACTTGGCCTGATACATGGCAAGGTCGGCCTGCTTCAACACTTCGTCGATGCTGTTCTGGTGGCCGCGGAACAGGCTCACCCCCATGCTGGGTGAACTGTTGTGTTCGACGGTCTGCAACTGGTAGGGCTGGCTCAGCTCGTTGCGTATCTTCTCGGCGATGGTCTCCGCCTGATTGGCGGCTTCCTTTTCGATGCCGCTCAGTGATTCGAGCGCCACCACGAATTCGTCGCCGCCCAGCCGCGCCACGGTGTCGCCCTCGCGCACATTGCGCGTGAGACGCGCGGCCACCTCGCGCAACAGTTCGTCGCCCACATCGTGCCCCTGTGTGTCGTTCAGCGTCTTGAAATTGTCCAGATCGATGAACATCACCGCGCCGTGTTTGCCGCTGCGCGCGCTGATCGACATGCTTTGCAGCAGGCGTTCCTGCAGCAAGCGCCGGTTGGGCAGCTGCGTCAGCGCGTCGTAGAAGGCGAGGCGATGGATCTCCTCTTCCGATTTTTTGCGCAGCGTGATGTCCTGCACCATGCACAGCACCACACGCTCTTCGCCCATCTGCGCCAGCGAGAGGTCTGCGGTGAATGCGCGCGCTTGTCCGGAGATGATCAGGCCGAAGCCCAGATCGTGCTGGTGCTCCTGCAACTTGATCACCTTTGCAGCCGCCTCATCCAGTTCCGGCACGCCAAGGAAGCTGCCGGGAGAGCGGTCGCGCCACACGTCGTCACCGGATAATTCGAACATCTTCAGCACTGCATTGTTCAGCAGGCGGATGCGCCCGGCGGTATCCAGCACGATGAAACCGATCGGCATGCTGCTCACGATCTGTTCGGTATAGCTGCGCGCCAGCATCAGCGCCTTGTGTTCGGCGTGGAAGTAGGTGTCCAGCGCCAGCCCCATGTCGAAGAACACCACCTTGAGCAACGCGCTGCAGGCCTGGTGGCCGCGCTGCGGGTCATCGCGATAATGTGCCAGCAGGCGCGGTGTCGCCTCGCCCAGATATTTGCAGTAGGCGCTCATGTACCACTTGGGCGTCAAGCCCACACGCTGATGTACCACTCCCACATGCAGGCGGTTCTCGACATAGCCGGCGTCGTAGCTGCCTTGCGTCAGTTGATCGAAGTAATCCATCTGCGCCCGTTTGAGTCTTTCCAATCTGGACTCGTCACCTAGCAGCGGGCGTATCTCGGGGAACTGCAACAGATGCTGGTAGAACACCTCGATCAGTTCATCGCGATGCGTCGCCAGCACGGCATGTACTTCGCGCAGCGATGCCGCATCGTCCGTGTCCAGCGACAGGAAGGCCTGCCGTTGCGCGATCTCGGCATCGTCGATACCGATCTCCTGCATCAGAGATGAGATTGCTTGCATGCTCAGATCTGCTTCACCTTGATGTTCAGCGTCTGGATGCGGTAGGCGATCTGGCGCGGCGTCATGTCGAGCAGGCGCGCGGCCTTGGCCTGCACCCAGCCGGCCTGTTCCAGCGCGGCGATGACGCGTTCGCGCTCATCCAGATGCGGGTCGTCCAGATCGACGTTCTGCACCGGGCCGCGCGAGGCACTGATCTTCTCGTCGATGCCGGTGAGCAGGATTGCGTCGCGGTCTATGGTGTCGCCCTCGGTCATCACCGAGGCGCGTTCCAGACAGTTCTCCAGCTCGCGCACATTGCCCGGCCAGTCGTGATGCATCAGCACGCGCAGCGCGGCTTCGGTCAGCCCCAGCGTGCGGCCTTGCTGCTGGCTGACTTTGTCCACCAGGAAGCGCGCGATGTCGGGGATATCCTCCATGCGCTCACGCAGCGGCGGCAGTGTCAGCGGCATCACGTTCAGGCGGTAATACAAGTCCTCGCGGAAGCGCCCCCTCTCCACTTCTGCCTCCAGATCGCGGTGCGTGGCGGCCACCACGCGCACATCGACCTTGATGGTCTTGGTGCCGCCCACGCGTTCCAGTTCGCCTTCCTGCAGCACGCGCAGCAGCTTGGCCTGGAACGATGCGGAGATCTCGCCGATCTCGTCGAGGAACACGGTGCCGCCCTCGGCCTGTTCGAAGCGCCCCTTGCGTTGCGCCACCGCGCCGGTGAACGCGCCTTTCTCATGGCCGAACAATTCCGACTCAAGCAAGGTCTCGGGCAGCGCCGCGCAATTCAGTTTTACAAAGCTGCCGCGCGCGCGCGGCGAGTTGTAATGGATGGCGTTGGCGATCAACTCTTTACCGGTGCCGGTCTCGCCGCGGATCAGCACGGTGGTGTTCCACTTCGCCACTAGCCGCACCTGTTCGAAGATGCGGCGCATCGCCTGTGTGTGACCGATGATGTTGTCGAAACCGTATTGCGCGCGCACGGTGCGGCGCAGGCCGTCGCGTTCCTCGGCGATCTCCTGTTTCTCCTGCGCCACTTCCTGCGACAGGCGCACGCTCTGGCCGATCAGGTTGGCCACCATCTCCAGGAAATGGCGATACTCGTCCAGTTGGTAGGCCATGCCTATGGCCGGTTGTGCTGCCAGTACACCGACCACCTTCTTGCCGATGCGGATCGGCACGCCGACGAACGCGCCCTGCGGGTTGTAGATGCCCATGCGCGACAGGAAGCGCGGCTCGTCCATGATGCAGTCGACCATGATGCTGTTGCCGGTCTTGAGGATGGTGCCCACCACACCTTCACCGGGCAGATAGCTGACCTCTTCGGTGACCGTGTCGGACACGCCGTACACCAGCGACACCTGCAACTCGCCGGTGGCGGCGTCGATCAGGCTGACCATGCCACGGTCCAGCGCCACACCTTCGTGCAGTGCGTTCAGCACGCCGTCCAGCGTCTGTTTGAAGTTGAGCGAATGCGACAGTACGCGGCTCACCTGATAAAGCGTCTCCAGTTCGGCGCGCAGCAGATCGAGTTCCGAGCGTGGATCAATCATGGCTACCCCCCTTCGTCAGTGGCAATTGCACGCGCATGCGGCAACCACTGTGATAGTCGGGATCGATGTCCAGCGTGCCGCCGTGGCGGCTCACTACTTCTTGTGCCATGGCTAATCCGAGTCCGAGGTGCTGTTTGCCCGCACCTTTGGTGGTGAAGAAAGGTTGGAAGACGGTGTAACGCAGATCGTCCGCGACGCCTGGACCGGTGTCTTCCACAGTCACCTCCAGATGGTCGCTGTGTACTTCGCAGCCGATGCGCAATTCGCGCGAACCGCCGCGCCGTTCGTTCATCGCCTCGATGGCGTTCGCCACCAGATGTTTGAACAGATTGGTCAGTTGCGCGGGATGCGCCGCCAGCGTGGCCGACTGCGCGGCAGGCGACCATTCCACCACGATGCCGGCCGCGAGCAGCTTGGCGGTGGCGAGCTTGAGTACATCCACCAGCACGTCGTTGATGTCGATCAGTTGCAGTGTCTCGTCGTCCTGTTCGGGTATGCAGGCGCGCAGGGTCTCCAGTGCTTCGCGGCTCTTGCTGATGGCTTCGTCCAGCGCGCTGGAAGAGATGTCGCCCGAACCGGCGGGCGCGCCCTGGCTGGACAATCTGCGCTCCAGCATGGAGGTGGCGGCACTCAGCATATTGAGCGGGCCTTCCAGCTGGAACACTGCACCGGCCAGCGTCTCGCGCAATCCCTGTATGCGTTCCTGTTCCGCCAGCAGCGCGCGCAGACTGTTGATGCGCAGGTCTTCCTGCTGGCGTTTCAGTTCGCTGATGTCCTGGATGGTGAGCAGCAGGTAATGGCGACGGGTAGGCTCATAGAAAGCGTCGGCGCCGACATCCTGTTCCTCGAACCATGACACTGCGCAGGAGAACCAGCGTGTCGCCTTCTTCTGCGTCTCGATCTGCACTTCGCGTGCGGCGATGTTGCGGTGCTTCTGGTAGGCGGTCGTGAACGCATCGCCCATCTGCGCGCGCAGTGCGGCGATCAGGCGCGCAGCCGGTTCCTTGCCCAAGTCGCCGATCAGCTTCTTGTATTCCTGGTTGTCGAGCAGCACATGTTCCTGCTCGTCCAGCAGCACGATGGCGACCTGCGCCGCATCCACCACCGACTCGATCAATGTCTTCTGGTTCTGCACCTGGCGTTCCAGCCGGTGCACCTCTGTCACATCGCGCTGCATGCCGAGGAAATGCGTGGTCTCGCCCTGATCGTTCACCACCGGCGTGATGGTCACGTCGGCCAGATAGCGGCTGCCATCCTTGCGTTTATTCACCAGCAATCCGTTCCACGGACGCTGGCGTTGTATCTGCGCCCACAGCGTCTCGTACACCAGCTTGGGCGTGACGCGGTAAGACAGGATGGATTCGTTGTGGCCGACGATCTCGTCCTGCCCGTAGCCGGTGATGCGCGAGAACGCATTGTTGGCATACAGGATGTTGGCGCGCGCGTCGGTGATCGAGATCGCCAGTGCAGCCTGTGCGACGGCCTGTCTGAACAGGTGGGTCGGCAGATTCTCCGGAGGCTGTATCGGGTCGGACATGTGGACTCCAAATTGAATGACATCACACATTCAGCAATAAGCATGCCCGACTATTTTTGTTTTGCGCTCAACGCCGCAGTCATTGGGCGGATTGTTGTGTTTGCTACATCGGTGCATCGCCGAACCCGACAACGACAAGGGTTTTTTGCACCGCGCTGGTGCGGATATCTCCCAAATGCCTGATTCCGTGCACACCCTTTCGGTGCGCACCAGTTGGCACGACGCTTGCAGAGGAGAGCGCAGGAGAACGAACGCGATGTCTGAAATATTTCTACTGTTATTAGGCACGGCACTGGTGAATAACGTGGTGCTGGTGAAGTTCCTGGGACTGTGCCCGTTCATGGGCGTGTCCCGGAAGATGGATGGTGCGCTCGGCATGGGTATGGCGACCACCTTCGTACTCACCTTCGCCACTGCCGCGAGCTGGATGCTGGAGCATTGGCTACTGCAGCCGCTGGGTATCCAGTATCTGCGCATCCTCGCGTTCATCCTCACCATCGCGGCGACCGTGCAGTTCACCGAGATGGCGATCCGCAAATTCAGTCCCGGCCTGTATCAGGTGCTGGGCATCTATCTGCCGCTGATCACCACCAACTGCGCGGTGCTCGGTGTGGCGCTACTCAACGTGCAGGAGAAGAACGGTTTTCTGCACAGTCTTCTATATGGCTTCGGTTCCGCGCTCGGCTTCACGCTGGTGATGCTGTTGTTCACTGGCCTGCGTGTGCGCCTGTCACTGGCGCAAGTACCCGCTGCCTTCGCCGGTGCGCCCATCGGTTTTGTGGTCGCCGGATTGTTGTCGCTGGCGTTCATGGGTTTTGCGGGTTTGGCTGGGCATTGAAAGATGAAAAACATTATTAGCCACAGAGAACACAGAGGACACAGAGATAGTGGCGCGTTGCCTGTTTCTGTTGGTTCTTTGAATTTGGTGATGAGTGGCTACGGAGTGCGCAGAGAAAAATCGCCACAGGAATTCTCTGTGATCTCTGTGTGCTCTGTGGCTAACAGGTTTTGAAAGGTATTTGAGATGCTAGTCGCCGCCATCGTCAGCCTCACCATCCTCGGCACCGTGCTCGGCTTGCTGCTCGGTCTGGCCGCGCGCTATCTGCGCGTGGAAGGCAATCCCATCATCGCGGAGATCGAGCAGATGTTGCCCGGCTCGCAATGCGGCCAGTGCGGCTATCCCGGTTGCACGGGTGCGGCGCAGGCACTGGCAGACGGCAGTGCGCCGGTCACTTTGTGTCCGCCGGGCGGCGTGGCGCTGGTGCAGGCGCTGGCGGACAAGCTGGGCGTGGAAGCCGATCTTTCCGGTGTGGAAGACAAAGGCCCGCAGGTGGCCGAAGTGAAGGAAGAGATCTGTATCGGCTGTACGCGCTGTTTCAAGGTGTGCCCCACCGACGCCATCATGGGGGCTGCACAGCAGATCCACGTGGTGTTCCGCGAAGCGTGCACCGCGTGCAGCAAATGCGTGGACGTGTGCCCGACCGAAGCGTTGTCGCTGCAAGCCGTGCCGGTCACGTTGCAGTCGTGGTACTGGCACAAGCCGAAGCTGGAGGTGGCAGCATGAGCAGAGAGCAGGGGCCCCACGTGTGGGGATGTGAACGTCCGCGAATGCTGCCCTCCATCCGGCTCGGGAAGTGTTGCGCGATGCTGCGACTAAATGAGGATGAGGCATGAAGCTGTTCGATAAGCTCTTCTCCGGCATGCGCGGCGGCGTGCACCCTGAGGGTCGCAAAGACCTGTCGGCGGCGCGCGGCATCCGTGTATTGCCGTTGCCGCAGAAACTGTTCGTACCCTTGCAGCAACACATCGGCGCACCGGCCATGCCGGTGGTCAATGTGGGTGAACGCGTGCTGAAGGGGCAGCTCATCGCCGCCGCGCAGGGCAACGTCTCCGCCCCGGTGCATGCGCCGACCTCCGGCATCATCGTTGCGCTGGGCGACCATGTCGCACCGCATCCTTCCGGCTTGCCGGTGCCGACCTTTACCCTGGCCTGCGACGGGCTGGATGAGTGGGTTGCACTGCAAGCATGCGACGATCCTTTTGCATTGGAGGCTGATGACATCTCCGTACGTGTTGCTGCGGCAGGCATCGTCGGTCTCGGTGGCGCGACCTTCCCTTCCGCGCTGAAACTCAATCTCAGTCGTGGTGTGCAGACGCTGATCATCAATGGTGGTGAGTGCGAGCCCTATCTCACTTGTGACGATCGCATCATGCGCGAACGCGCCACGGCCATCGTCGAAGGCATCAGCCTGATCGCGCTGGCGGTTGCCGCCAAAGAAGTGATCGTCGGCATCGAAGACAACAAGCCGGAAGCCATCGATGCGATGCGCAGCGCGGCGCGCGCTTCTTCGATGAAAGTTGTCGCCATGCCCAGCATGTATCCCATGGGTTCTGAGAAACAGATCATCCAGGTGCTCACCGGGCAGGAGATCCCCGCCGGAGGTCGACCGGCAGACATCGGCGTGCTGGTGCACAACGTCGCCACCGCATTCGCCGTGCATCAGGCGATCCGTTTCGGCAGGCCGCTCATCTCGCGCATCGTCACCGTCAGTGGCGGCGCGATCAAGTCACAGTGCAACGTGGAGGCGCTGGTCGGCACACCGGTGCAGGAACTGATCGATTTCGCGGGAGGTTACTCGCAAGCTGCGGTGCGCATGGTGCTAGGCGGTCCGATGATGGGCCAGCACATCAGCAATACCGCCATCCCGGTGGTGAAAGGCAGCAGCGGCATCCTCGCGCTGACATCTGACGAGATCGGGCACGACGAAGCTTCGCCGTGCATCCGTTGTTCCACCTGTGTGCGCGCCTGTCCGGTCGGCCTGTTGCCGCTGGAGATGGCAGCGCACATCCGCGGCTCAGACTTGAGCGGCGCGGTCGATCTGGGCCTCAAGGATTGCATTGCCTGCGGCTCCTGTTCCTATGTCTGTCCGGCACATATCCCGCTGGTGCATTACTTCAACTACGCCAAGGGTGACCTCGCCGCGCAGGAGCGCAGCAAGCTGAAACAGGAAGCCACCAAGAAACTGGCCGATGCGCGCAGCGAGCGCATCGCGCGCGTCGAACGCGAACGCGCCGAGATGATGGCCAAACGCAAAGCGGCACGCGAAGCGAAGGAACGCGCCGCCAAAGAAGCGGCAGCGAAAGCGGCCGAGGAGACTGCATGAACCCCATCGCCCATTCCCCCCATGCGCATGCACCGAGTTCCATCGGCAAAGTGATGCTCACCGTGATGCTGGCGCTCAGTCCGGCCACGCTGTTCGGTTTCTGGCTGTACGGTTGGCCGGCCATCAATCTGTGGGCGGTGGCGATCATCGCTGCCATCCTCGGCGAAGCTTTCGTCATCCGCATCCAGCAGCGTGCCGTGCGTCCGGTCATCATGGACGGCTCCGGCATCCTCACCGCCTGGTTGCTGGCCCTGTCGTTGCCGCCGTATGCGCCGTGGTGGATCGCGGTGCTGGGCAGTCTGTTCGCGGTCATCGTCGGCAAGCAGATATTCGGCGGGCTGGGTCAGAACGTGTTCAACCCGGCGATGGCCGCGCGCGTCATGCTGCTGATCTCGTTCCCGCTGGAGATGACCACTTGGGGCGCGCCGTCGCCGCTCAGCTCGCCGAACGGACTGAATCTGCTCGAAGGCTTGCGCGTCACCTTCTTGTCGCAACCCATAGACGGCATGTCCAGCGCTTCGCTGCTCGGTCATGTGAAGACGGAATTCACACGCGGCATCGGACTGGATCAGGCGCTGGCAGGTCATTATGTGCCGCTGGATGCACTGGCAGGTCTGCGCACCGGCAGTCTGGGTGAGACCGCTGCCTTGTTTTTGCTGCTCGGCGGTCTGGTGCTCATTGCGCGCCGCATCATCACTTGGCATGCGCCGGTCGCTATGTTGCTCGGCGTGGCCGTGCCCGCGCTGATCTTCAGTCTCATCGACGGCAACCACTACGCCGATCCGCTGGTGCACCTGCTGTCCGGCGGCGTGATGCTGGCCGCGTTCTTCATCGTCACCGATCCGGTCACCTCGCCCAACACGGCATTGGGGCAATTCATCTTCGGCCTTGGCTGCGGTCTGCTCACCTGGGTCATCCGTACCTGGGGCGGTTATCCGGAAGGTGTGGCCTTCGCCGTGCTGCTGATGAATGCCGCCACGCCGCTGATCGATCAGTACGTGAAGCCGCGCATCTATGGTCGCGACCGCAAGGGCGCGGCATTACATGCGAAGAAGGGGACGTGATGAAACTCGCAGAACTGCGCGCCAAACTTGGGTATCAGGCATCGCTGCTGGGCAGCGTGGCGCTGCTCACCAGTGCGGCGCTGGCTTTCGCCTCGCTGATCACCGGGCCGGATATCAAGGCGGCGGAAGAAGCCGACCTGAAGGCTTCGCTGACCCAGGTATTGCCGGGCAGCTACGACAATGAGTTGCTGAAAGATACCGTCACCCTGCACAGCGAAGAAGGCGAAGTGCTGGTCTGGCGCGCGCGTAACAAGGGCAAGGTGGAGGCAGTGGTGTACCGCGTCACTGGCTACGGTTACTCCGGTGCAATCGTATGCGTGATGGGCGTGTCGCGCGAAGGCAAGGTGCTCGGTGTGCGCGTCATCAAACATGCCGAGACGCCGGGCCTGGGCGACAAGATCGAGCCGGACAAGGCGAACTGGATATACGGCTTCGACGGCAAGTGGCTGGGCGAACCGCCCGTAGATAAATGGGCGGTGAAGAAGGATGGCGGCGTGTTCGACCAGTTCGCCGGCGCCACCATCACGCCGCGCGCGGTGGTGAAAGCGGTGAAGGGCGGGCTGGTTTTCTTCGAAGCGAACAAGACGGAATTACTGGACGAAGCGGGAGGTGTGAGATGAACGAGAAATACGGCCGCATCACCCGCGAAGGGCTGTGGGACAACAACGTGGTGTTCGCGCAGATGCTGGCGCTGTGCCCGCTGCTGGCGGTGACCAGCACGGCCACCAACGGACTGGGCATGGGTCTGGCGAGTACCGCTGTGCTGCTACTGTCCAACATCATCGTCTCCAGCGTGCGTCACCTGATCAGCCCCGAAGTGCGTATCCCGGTCTACATCGTGCTGATCGCCACGCTGGTGACGCTGGTCGACATGAGTCTGAATGCATGGGCGCACGAGCTGTACAAAGTGCTGGGATTGTTCATCGCGCTGATCGTGGTGAACTGCGCCATCCTCGGCCGCGCCGAATCGTTCGCGTCCAAGAACACGGTAGCGGATGCGGCACTGGACGGTTTGATGATGGGCATGGGTTTCACGCTGGCGCTGGTGGCGCTGGGCGGCGTGCGCGAGATACTGGGCAGCGGCACGCTGTTCGCCAACGCGCATCTGTTACTGGGCCCTGCGTTCGCATTCCTGGAGACGACCATCGTGCCGGACTACAAGGGCTTTCTGCTGATGATCCTGCCGCCGGGCGGATTCATGGCATTGGGTTTTCTGTTGGCTGCGAAGCGCGTGTTCGACCGTCGCCGCGCCGAACGTGCTGAAACTGCGGCGGCTGCCGCAGTGGCGAACTAGGAGAACGCTATGCAAGTCGGCATCGCTTACTCCGAACCCGTCAACCAACTCTGGCTTCGCATCGAAGTGCCGGAGGAGGCCACCGTGCAGCTCGCCATCGAGCAGTCCGGCATCCTCAATAAGTTTCCGTACATCGATCTGGAAACATACAAGGTCGGCATCTACGGAAAGATGGCCGAGCTGGATGACAAGCTCAAACCGGGCGACCGAATCGAAATCTATCGTGCCATCACTGCCGATCCGGCGACGGTGCCGCGAAGAGTATTCGCCAGTGAGGACGACGATGAGTAATCCCTTTTTTCTTTAACCAACCATCAGGAAACATAACCATGCTATTCGATACCTACGAAACCAAAGGCCTGCTGTTCAACATGAACTTCAAGGAGACAGACGGCAACTACGCCGGCTATCGCGGCGACCTCGTGCTGGAACTGGGCGAAGCCGGCGACGCATCGGGGCACCGCAAGCCACCCGTATCCACCATCAAGAACACTGTGGTGTTGGCTGAAGGCGACAAGATCAAGCTGTACGTCGGTAGCCTGGACGACCTCGCGCTGTTGCCAAAGGTGCTTGCCTACTATCAGGCGGACTTCGCTGCCGATGTGAAGATCATCCTGTTCGTGGTGAACATCGCCAAGCCGCTGGTCATCGAGACAGCTGGTTTGAGTATCGCCACTATCTCCATGCAGGAAGGTTTGATCTGGAACGAACTGATCGACCTCGCCGCGCTGGAAAAGGGCGACTTCAAAGGCCAGTCTCCGACCACCAAGATCGCTACCGTGTACAAGGCGCTGTCCGACTACAAACCAAAGGGTGATGTGGTGTCGTTCGAAGAAGCACTGACACGCACAGTTGAGCTGTCACGCGCGGGTCGTGGTCCGGTCTAAGTCTTATGCCGAGGATAGGACTCTTCTTCGCCAGCAGCACCGGCAACACCCGGCGCATCGCCAAGGCCATCAAGAAACGATTCGACGATGAGACGATGGCCGAGGCGCTGAACGTCAACAAGGCGACGCCGGAGTTGTTCGGCAGTTACCAGCAACTCATCCTTGGCACCTCAACATTGGGGGCGGGGGCGTTGCCGGGGCTGTCCACCGACTGTATGGGCGGTGGCTGGGAAGAGTTCCTGCCGCAGATCGAGCATCTCGATTTCAGCGGCAAGACCATCGCCCTGTACGGACTGGGGGACCAGAACAAATACGCGGAAGAGTTCGTCGATGCGATGGGCATCCTGTATGAGTTCTTCAAAGCACGCGGTGCAAGTTTCGCAGGTAGCTGGCCGGCCGATGAATACGAGTTCATCGCATCCAAAGCACTGGTCGACGATGACTTCGTCGGCCTCGCGCTGGATCAGGAGAACCAGAAACTTTTGACCGATGCGCGCGTGGAAGCCTGGCTGAAACAGATAGCGCCCGCGTTCGGATTGCCGTTATGAGCAAGAAGCGCGCTGCCATGTTCCGCAGCCTGCGTGCCAAGCATCGCCAGCAGGCGATGATCGTCGGCGTGGTCGGGTACACCGCCGAGACATGGGCACAGGTGAAGGCCACGGCTACCGATCCGCAATGTTTCGAAGAGACATTCGAAAGATGGAAGGATGTCGCCGTCTCCGCGCGGCGCGAGTTCCAGCGTTCCGGCGTGCAAGCAGTGGAGTATCAGATAGAGCCGCAAGTGTTCGCCGCATGGTGTGTGCAGCAACAGCAGCAGAACGATGCAAAAGCGCGCGCCGAGTTCGTGTCGGAGAAGCTGGGGGAGTTATACGGACAGTCTGCCTGAGTCGGCGAAGCAGGCTGGCACGCTATTCGCTTGATGCATTGTAAGGAAACCGACAGTGCACAGATATGGAACTCGCCAGAGACGAATACGCAACACACATTGCCTACGATGAATTGCTGGATCGCGCGCTGCAACCACGTGCGGTGGCGCGGCCCTTGTTCGACTATCTGAACTCGCTGCACGACGGCGAGTTGGCCAAGCGGCAGCAGGCGGTGGACGCCACCATCATGGCGATGGGCATCACCTTCACGGTGTACAGCGAGGCGGGCAATATCGACCGCGTGTGGCCGTTCGACCCAATCCCGCGCGTGATGGGACGCAAGGAATGGGAATCCATCCAGGCCGGCCTCAAGCAACGCCTGCGCGCGCTGAACCTGTTCATCAACGATCTGTATAACGAACAGCGCATCATCAAGGATGGTGTGTTCCCGGCCGAAGTGCTGGAAGGTTCGGGCAACTTCCGTCCGCAGTGCGTGGGCATCACGCCCCGCTTTGGCGTGTGGGCGCACATCTGCGGCACCGACTTGGTGCGCGACAAGGACGGCACCGTGTATGTGCTGGAAGACAATCTGCGCGTGCCGTCCGGCGTCTCCTACATGCTGGAGAACCGCCAGGTCATGAAGCGCATCTTCCCCGAGGTGTTCCGCACCACCAATATTTTGCCGGTGGACGATTACCCCGCGCGGCTCTATCAGATGCTGGCCTCGCTCTCGCCGCGCGAGGGTGAGCAGCCGGTGATAGCGGTGCTCACGCCCGGCATCTACAACTCCGCTTATTTCGAACACAGCTATCTGGCGCAGCAGATGGGCGCATATCTGGTGGAAGGCAGCGACATGGTGGTGGGCGCGGACGACATCGTCTACATGAAGACCATCACCGGCCTGCAGCGCGTGGATGTGATCTACCGCCGCATCGACGACGCCTTCCTCGATCCGGAAGTGTTTAATCCGGATTCGGTTCTGGGCACGCCGGGATTGATGCGCGCCTGGCGCAAGGGCAATGTCGGCATCGCCAATGCGCCCGGTGCGGGGGTGGCAGACGACAAGGTGGTGTACGCCTTCGTGCCGCAAATCATCAAATACTATCTGGACGAAGAACCCATCCTCGCCAACGTGCCCAGTTATCTGTGCATGATCGAAGAACAGCGCGACTATGTGCTGGCGAACCTGGACAAACTGGTGGTGAAGCCGGCCAACGAATCCGGTGGCTACGGCATGCTGATCGGCCCGCGTGCCACGCAGGAAGAGCGCGACAAGTTTGCCGAACTCATACGCAGCGATCCGCGCAACTACATGGCGCAACCCACGCTGGAGATATCCACCGCACCGACGCTGGTGGACGGCAAGCTCGCGCCGCGTCATCTCGACCTGCGGCCTTTCGTGCTGCAGTCCGACCAGCTGTATGCCACCACCGGCGGCCTCACGCGCGTGGCCATGCGTAAGGGTTCGCTGGTGGTCAATTCCTCTCAGGGCGGCGGCAGCAAGGACACTTGGATCGTGGAGGACGCAGCATGATGCTCGCCCGCGTTGCAGAGAACCTTTACTGGATGGCGCGCAATCTGGAGCGCGCCGAAAACACCGCACGTCTGATCAACAGCACCACACATGTGCTGCTCGACCTGCCGCATGGTGCCACCTTTGGTTGGGCAAATCTGGCCGAGATCGCTGGTCTGGACGATCTGTTCGCCAAGACCTATCCCGAAGCGAACGAAGAATCCATCATGCGCTTCCTGATCGAGGATGAAGCGAACCCCAGCTCCATCTTCGCCTGTGTGAAATATGCCCGCGAGAACACCCGCACCCTGCGCGAAGTGTTGCCCGCCGAAATGTGGGAGCGCATCAACAGTCTTTATCTCTATGTGCGCAAGAACGCGCTGGCGGCTTGCAGCAACCGGCGCGAGCGCTACATGGTGTTGAACGAGGTCATCCAGCAGCGGCATGCCATCGTCGGCCTGTTCTCCGGCACCATGCCGCACGACGATGCCTACCAGTTGATCAAACTCGGTCGCAACATCGAGCGCGCCGACATGACCACGCGCATCCTCGATCTGCATTCCGCCATCAGCTTCCCGGAAGACAACGTGGTGCGCGAAGCGCTGGTGGAGCGCATCTGGATGAGCACGCTCGAATCGCTGTCCGCCTACCAGACTTACCGGCGGCTGGTCGCCATGCATGTGCGCAGCAACGATGCCATCCGCTTCCTGTTGCAGGACATGCGCTTCCCGCGCAGCGTGTCGCATTGCCTGAACGAGATGGAGACATGCTTCCGGTTGATGCCGAAGTCGCAGCAGTTGCAGCAGCTCACCGCTTTGCTGCGGCTCAAGATCGCGCAGCACCCCACTGCCGATCTGGATGCGGTGGCGTTGCACGAATACATCGACCTGTTGCAGCAGCAGTTGGGCGAGATACACGATGCACTGTTGCAGAACTATTTCCATGCCTGGCAGGACGGCGTCCCGCCCTCCGCTCAGATGCAGGGGCATCTCGAGTTTGCCCAGCAATGAAAGCGCGTGTTAGTGTTGCGCGCCCGATAGACGCGTCGCCCCAGTACGGCGACTTACTCAACCAGAAATGATCGCATCCCTATGACATATTGCCTGGCCATCAACACCGACGAAGGCGTGGTGTTCTGTTCCGATTCGCGCACAAACGCCGGATTCGACAACATCTCCACCTACACCAAGATGCATTCCTTCGTGTGGCCGGGAGAGCGAACCTTCGTGTTGTTGTCGGCGGGTAATCTGGCCACCACCCAAGCCGTGGTGAAACGCCTGTGGAGCGACATCGAGGAAGCGGCAACGGTCAATC
>Ga0209231_1000690_pt1 | contig 16685 bp, 16 predicted proteins | sample Deesub45470m_DNA_FD_188086 | JGI IMG/M metagenome (GOLD analysis project Ga0209231, IMG submission 188086) | Deep subsurface microbial communities from North Pacific Ocean - 450_OLKR46/470m Metagenome (SPAdes) (version 2) | ecosystem: Environmental > Terrestrial > Deep subsurface > Unclassified ... | reverse complement strand
TTTACATATTCTTTAATTCACTAACCAATTCTGTTAATGCCGATTTAGCATCACCAAATAACATTGAAGTTTTAGTGTTGAAAAACAATTCATTTTCAATACCTGCATAACCAGCATTCATACTACGTTTGTTCACAATTATGTGTTTAGCATTTTCTACATCTAAAATTGGCATTCCATAAATTGGACTAGAAGGATCGTTATGAGCCGCTGGGTTAACTACATCATTTGCGCCAACAACCAATACAACATCGGTGTTGGGAAATTGAGGGTTAATATCATCCATTTCAATTAATTTATCATAATCAACATTACTTTCAGCCAATAAAACATTCATATGACCTGGCATACGACCAGCAACTGGGTGAATAGCATAAGAAACATCAACTCCTTTTTTAGTTAACACCATTTCAAGTTCATGAATAACGTGTTGTGCTTGTGCAACCGCTAAACCATATCCTGGAACAATTACAACTTTATTTGCATAATTTAATAAAATTGCAGAATCACTTGCAGTCGTTTTTTTAACGGTTCCACCAGATTTTCCATCTGTGATTGCGCCACCTGCTGCATCTCCACCAAATGCACCAAAAATTACATTTGTAAGAGAACGATTCATTGCGTTACACATTACAAAAGTTAAAATTAACCCTGCAGACCCAACTAAAATACCTCCAACTAGCATTACCATATTTCCGTAAAGAATACCTGTAATTGCAGCTGCAATACCTGTTAAAGAGTTTAATAATGAAATAACCACTGGCATATCTGCTCCTCCAATTGGAGCTACAAATAAATATCCATAAATTAATGAAGCAGCTAATAAAATATAAATTAACATGAAACTATCAGTATTCACTAATACAATATAGGATGCAAAAGCAACAAGTGCTAAAAACAACATATTATTTATTAAGTTATATTTTGGTAATCTTAAATCTTTCATAGAACCATTTAATTTTGCCCAAGCAACCAAACTTCCTGTAAAAGTGATACTTCCAATAATGATAGCAGCCAAAATAGTAGTGATAATAGAAGCTGATGCTTTTGAAGCGTCTTCTAAACCTACATTTTTATTAAATTCTACCAATCCGATTAATAATGCACTTCCACCACCAAAACCATTGAATAAAGACACTAATTCTGGCATTTTAGTCATTTCAACTTTCATTGCAATAATCCAACCTAATACGGATCCGACTAAAAGAGCAGCTCCAATTAAAATATAGTTTATTGAAGGCACTTCAAAATCGTGTAAAAATATAGTGCCGATGATAGCTAGCACCATACCTACGGCAGCAATTAAATTTCCTTTTTTTGCAGTTTCTGGATGTCCCAGTAATTTTAATCCTATAACAAATGTTATGGTTGAAATTAAATAGATAATACTTAATGTTATATTCATTATTTTTTCTTTTTAAACATTTGTAACATGCGGTCAGTTACGGCAAAGCCACCAACTACATTTAAAACTCCTAATACTACGGCAACAAAACCTAAACCTAAAGCTAAATAATCATCTGGTTTAGATTGAAGCATAACCAATAATGCCCCAACGATTACAACACCACTTAAAGCGTTAGCACCTGACATTAATGGAGTATGTAGTACTGATGGAACGTTTTTTATTAATTCTACACCAATAAATATCGCTAAAATGAGGATATATATTAATTCTAGTTTACTGCTAATAAATTCTACTAATTCATTCATCTTTATTCAGTTTTAGTTTTTTCTAATTTTACCTTCGTGTACAATTAATGTACCATCGGTTATTTCTTCTTCTAATTCCCATTTGAATGCATTGTTTTCATCTGTTAAATGCATTAGGAAGTTATACATGTTTTTAGCATACAACTCACTTGCATTTGTTGATACACTTTCGGGAGCCATGGTAGCACCAATAATTTTTATTCCGTGTTTAACAACAGTTTCACCCATTTTACTTAATTCACAGTTTCCACCTTGTAAAGCTGCTAAGTCAATAATAATAGCACCATTTTTCATTTGTTTTACTTGCGCTTCAGTAATTAACACTGGAGCTTTACGTCCTGGAACCATCGCTGTTGTGATTACTAAATCAGCATCAAATAATGATTTATTTACTGCTTCTTTTTGTCTACGAGCATAATCTTCAGAAGCTTCTTTTGCATAACCTCCTTCAGATTCTTCACCGGTATTATCAACTGAAATAAATTTTGCTCCAAGTGATTCTGCTTGTTCTTTGGTTTCCATTCTAATATCAGTTGCCATCACAACTGCACCTAAACGTTTTGCAGTTGCAATTGCTTGTAAACCAGCAACGCCAATACCATAAATTAATACTTTAGCTGGAATTATAGTTCCTGCAGCGGTCATCATTAACGGAAAAATTTTTGTCATTTCATTAGCTCCAACAATAACGGCTTTATAACCTGCCAAATTACTTTGAGAACTTAAAACGTCCATATCTTGTGCTCTAGATATACGAGGCATTGCATCCATTGAAAAAGCTGTAACTCCTTTTGAAGCAATAGCCTCAATAAGATCAGGATTAGACAAATAATACAATTGACTCATTAAAATTTGTCCTTCAACAACCGATTTTAAATCTTCCTCATCAAAAGGATTAATTTTCACAAGGATATTTGATTCTTTGAAAATTGCTTCTCTTTTTTTAATTACGCCACCTACATTCTCATAGTCAGAATTTTTAAATGATGAAGCCGTTCCAGCATTTTCTTCAATCAAAATTTCAAACCCTTTGGAAATTAGTTGTTTGGCAATATTTGGTGAAATTGAAACACGTTTTTCACCCTTTTGGGTTTCTTTTAATACGCCTATTTTCATATATGTATAGTTTTGTTAAATGTAAAATTACTTGTAAAATTAAAATTGTAAATTATTATAAAAATAAAACCAGCAACAAAACTGGTTTCAATAATACCTAAAATATTATTTAGTGATAAAAAAGAAAAGATAAAAGACACAAATATGAAAACATTAAAAAAACTGTTTTGAGTTATTTGATATTTCTTCATAAATGTTTATATATTTAAAAAATATAAGTTGCAAATTTACGAATAATTCTGTTATTTTTATTGATAAAAATCACCTTTTTTGATGGAAATTATTTATTTTAAACTTATTTAATTTATGATAAATAACACCATCTATTTTTCAATATAAATTATAAATTGGCATATAATTATTTGGATAAAATAATTATCTGAATAAATTTTTAAACACAAATATTTAAAGTATTCTTGTTAATTATATAAACAGATGTATGAGCATTAAAATTACCTTTTTAGGAACAGGAACTTCACAGGGAATCCCTGTCATTAATAGTAATCACCCTGTATGTTTATCTAGTGATTATAGAGATAAACGGTTACGAGTTTCTATTTTAGTAGAGTGGGATACTTATTGCTATATTGTTGATTGCGGGCCAGATTTCAGATATCAAATGTTAAGAGCCAATGTCACAAGAATTAATGGCGTTTTATTTACACACGAACATGCCGATCATACTGCGGGTTTAGACGATTTACGACCTTTTAGTTTTCAATTAGGTGCCGTGCCTTTATACGCGCAAAAAAGAGTGTTAGATTATTTATCAGTGAGATTTGATTATATTTTTAATGACAACAATAAGTATCCTGGAGCACCAAGTGTTAAACAAATAGAAATTGATAAGTTTCCATTTAATTTACATAATTTAAAGGTTGTGCCTATTGAAGTTTACCATGATAAGTTAAAAATAGTTGGATATAGATTCAACAAAGTTGCCTATTTAACAGATGTTAAAATAATTGAAGATCAAGAATTAAAGAAACTCCAAAATTTAGATGTTTTAATTATCAATGCAATTAGGATTAAACCACATAAATCGCATTTAAATTTAGGGGAAGCATTAGCGTTGATTGAAAAGATAAACCCTAAGAAAGCATATTTAACACATATTAGCCATCATTTAGGTTTTCATGCTGAAGTTGAAAAAACGTTGCCAAATAATGTGTTCTTAGCTTATGATGAATTGGTTTTAGAGGTTTAATAGTTACATATTAAGAATTTATTGCCCAATTAACAGCTTTTTCTGCGTGAATTTTTGTGGTGTCAAATAATGGAATATGAACATTTTTTTCAGAAATAAGCAAAGGAATTTCGGTACAGCCTAAGATGATACCTTCTGCTCCTCTTTTTTCTAGATTCTGAATTATAGTTTTGTAAATTTCTCTCGAATCATTATTTATTATTCCAAGAACTAATTCTTTAAAAATAATATCGTGTATTTTTTGTCTTTCTTCATTTGATGGAATTAAAACCTCAATGCCAAAATTATTAATTAAAACCTTTTTGTAAAAATCTTTTTCCATCGTATATTTTGTTCCAAGCAAGGCGACTTTTTTAATATTTTTATTAACAATTTCGTTTCCAGTAGCTTCAGCGATGTGTAAAAAAGGAATTGAAATGTTTTTTTGAATAGCATTGCTACATAAATGCATCGTGTTTGTGCAAAGTACAATGCAATCTGCACCAGCCAATTCTAATTTATTAGCTGCATTAACCATAAGTTCATCTAGTTTTCGCCAATTATTTTCATATTGTAATTTCTCAATTTCAGCAAAATCGACAGAATACAAAATGCTTTTACATGAATGAAAGCCTCCTAAGGTATCTTTTACTTTTTTGTTTATCAATTCATAATATACTAGTGAAGATTCCCAACTCATACCGCCAATTAATCCTATTGTTTTCATATTTAAAAATTGAGTTACTATTTTAACGTGAATTATAAATAAAGGTATTATTTTAAGTGAATGTATTTTTTTAGATTGGAAGTTAAAATATTTTTGAGTTCATTTTCATTTCCAACTGTTGTTTCAGTAAATAAAATCCCGAATATTGGATATTCATTAAAATCCATTCTTCTTAAACTCATTGGGTGTTCAAAATCTTTTAATACTTGTTCATAATCAAAAGATTCAATTTCTGAAGGGGAATAACCAGAATTATTATCCAACAAAACAATACTATATAATTTGTCTTTTCTTGTTTCTAAAATTTCTTTCCAATTGGGTTTTTTTCCTTTTAAAAAATATTCATATGAATTTATGCCATAAGCAAACCAGGATATATCACCAGTTGTACATAAACCGCCAAAACGCATTGGATTAACTTCAATAGGAATTAAAGTTCCATTTTTGCTTATACGAACTTCTATATGAATAGGGAAGTTTTTTAAATTGGTTTTATCTCCAATTTTTTGCAAGAAACTTTCCATTTTTTGAATGTTATTTTCAATAATATTTTTTGAAGTTGAGTAAATGCGGTCACTTACATCTTTTCCTGACGAAAAAATGTGATGCATGATGTTTAAGACAACAGGTTTTCCATTATTATCAAAATAACAGTCTATAGCATATTCTTCTCCTTCAATGCATTCTTCAATAATAAAAAAGGAAGTATTTAAAACTTCGTTAGGAAAAATGTCTTTTATTTTGGTGACCTCATTTTTAATTTTTTTTAAAATTTCATTCCATTCATTAGGTTCATCCACTTTATGAACTCCTAAACTAAAAAAACCTACAGCTGGTTTAATAATAATTGGAAATGGAATATTTTCTATTGAAACTGAATCTAATTCTTCAAATTTAACACCTTTAAAATAATAATTGGGAAAGGTATCTTTCAATAATTCTCTAAACTTTATTTTGTTTTTGAAAACATTAATTTGATTTGGAAATTTTGTTTTTTCTAAATTTTTTTCAACCCAACTAATAGTGTTTTCCGAATTTGTATATAATGAAATACCTTGGTTATTTAAGATTGTTTCTTTTGCATCTTCTTCTGAAATCCAATTTAATGTTTCATTATGAATCATTTTTTTTGCCTCAGGGGTTGCAATGATTGGAAGATTATTTTCTTTGATGGTTTTTATAAGAAAATCTGAAATATATGGTTTGCCAATAAGTATCATTTTATACGAATAATCTAAAAGAATTAAAATAGGGTTTATAATGATTTGTGAATTGTATCTTCATTTTTTTCCATACCTGTTAACCCGGCTGAAACAATAAATTTCATCACATCACTGGAGTTTACATTTATGGGTTTTACGTTTGCTTTTGGTACGATAAATAATTCCCCAGAAAAGTTATAAGAATGTGGAAAATAAACTGCTACTTTATCTAATTCGTTTAAAACTTCTAGATTTTCTTCAGTAATAAAACCTAATTTTTCTAATTCAGTTGTTAAATTTACTTTTACCAATACAGGTTTATTAAATCTCTTTTCTTTACCTACAAATGCAGAAAATAAATCATTGAAAGCTGAATACACAAAATTTAATAATGGTATTCTTTCTATAACTTTTTTAAATACTAATTTTAAAGGATTGGCTATAAAAGTTCTTCCAATAAATCCAACAAAAATGATGAATAATACCAATGTTAATAAACCAAGTCCTGGAATTTCTACACCAAAAAATTTGACAAGTAAATTTTGTAATAAACCATCCATAAAATGAAAAACAGAAAAAATAATATATCCTGTAATGGTTAATGGAGCTATGTATAGTAGTCCCTGTAAAAAATAATTAATGAGTCTATTTTTCATATACTTTAAAATTATATTATAAAGTTATTTTCTAATAACATCATATAAATCTTTACGTCTGTCTTTTAAATTTCTGACAGATCCAAATTGATTTAATTCTTTTAACAATGTTAAATCAACATCAACAATTAAGGTCATTTCTGTGTTTGGTGTTGCTTCGGCCTTAATTCCTGTTGCTGGAAAGGCAAAATCACAAGGCGTAAATACCATAGATTGCGCATATTGTATATCCATATTATTTACCTTTGGCAGGTTACCAACACTTCCAGCAATGGCAACATAACATTCATTTTCAATAGCGCGTGCTTGAGAACAATTTCTTACACGTGAATAGCCATTTTGTGTATCGGTTAAAAATGGAACAAATAAAATATTCATGCCATCATCAGCTAACATTCTTCCTAACTCTGGAAATTCAGAATCATAACAAATTAGAACGCCAATTTTACCACAATCTGTATCAAATGCTTTTATTTGATTTCCTCCTATTAAGCCCCAAACTTTTGCTTCGTTTGGCGTGATATGTAATTTTTCATAACGCTCTGAAGTTCCATCTCTGCGCAATAAATAACCTGCATTGTGCAAATGGCCATCAATCAATTCAGGCATACTTCCGGAAATAATGTTGATATTGTAAGAAATAGCCAATTGAGACATTCTTTCAATAATTGGTTGTGTGTAATTTGCCAATTCTCTAATAGCTTCGGGTTCAGACAAGTGATTGTTTTCAGCCATTAATGGCGCATTAAAAAATTCTGGAAAAAGGGCAAAATCTGAACGATATCCAGATAAAGATTCTATAAAAAACTCTACCTGATGCATCAATTCATCTAAATTTTTATAAGGTCTCATTTGCCATTGCACAAGACCCATTCTAACAACTTCTTTTTTAGTTGTTGCTTTTTTGGTTGGTTTTTGATAGTAAATATTATCCCATTCCATCAATACAGCAAATTCTCCTGAAGAGTCATCACCTTGTAGATATCCTTTTAAAATTTTAGTAGCGTGAAAATCGTTTGATAACTGAAAATTTAATACGGGGTCATGAATTTCTTTTACTTTTACTTTGTTTATGTATTCTTTTGGACTTAACACATCAGCATGTTTATGATAATTTGGTATTCTACCTCCAAAGGCAATGCCTCTTAAATTTAATTTTTCGCACAATTCTTTTCTGAAATCATATAACCTTCGTCCCAATCTCAAACCTCTATATTCAGGTTTAATGAATACATCAATACCATATAATACATCTCCATCAATGCTGTGAGTACTAAAGGTGTAATTTCCTGTTAAATCTTTATAAGAATGCTTTTCATCAAAATTATTATAATCAACAATTATTGATAAAGCGCAACCAGCAATTTTATCATTTATTTTTATAACAACCTGACCTTCAGGAAATAGATTGATAAGATTTTGAATTTGTTCTTCTTTCCAATAAGAATTTGGCATATTTATGTAAGAATCTATCATCGCTTCTTTTAGCTCTTGATAATCTTCAATTTTTAAAAAAGTCAATTCAATATTTTCTATTTCTTCCATGTAATTGTTCATAAAGTTTGGGTAAAAATTCATTAATAATTTTGCAAATATAGTGAAATTGTTATGTAGCTATTGTACTGCAAACCTTAATTTAATGAATTATTAATTTGAGGTTGTTTGTTTTTTGGGTATAATTTATGGTTGTTAAATTACTAAAACCACTTCTTTTTTTTGAAGTAAAAAACACTTGCCAAAGCAATAAAAACCATAAAACCAATGATGATAAAATAGCCGTAATGAGAATCTAGTTCAGGCATATTTTTAAAATTCATACCGTAAACGCCAGCCAAAAATGTAAGTGGTATAAAAATTACAGATATAACGGTGAGCGTTTTCATAACTTCATTCAGTCGATGGCTTTGAATATTGAAAATTAAATTAATGCTACTTTCAAATTGCTGTAAATCAAAATCAATATCATCTATCATAAAATTAGCTTGTTCTTTTAATTCACTAAAGTAAATTGTTTCAAAATTTGGTAAATTTACTTTTTCTAACCTACTGATAGCTTCCCTTAGTGTGCTAATCGCTTTTTTTAAAATGAATAAATTTTGTTTGTTGTTTTCAATTAGCATCGCAAAATCAGGACTAGGCTTTACTTGTGACATGTCTTTTAATTCCTGACTTTTTTCAAGTAATTTTTCATAAGCAAGAAAGTAGTTGTCAATTATTGCTTCAATTATAAGATAGAGTAAATAATCAGCTTTCTTTTTTCTTATAATACCTTTATTATCTCTAATGCGTTCTCTAATATGTCCAAAATAATCGCCAGATTTTTCTTGAATACTCCAAACATAATTTGTCGACGCAATAAACATCATTTGTTCAAATGAGAATGATGAATTTATATAATGCAATGTTTTAATGGTTAAAAAAAGACAATTATCAAGTTCAATTACTTTGTTTCTATGATCATCATCAACAATAAGATTAATTAGAAATTCATCTAAATTATTCTGTTGAATGACATTTTTTATTGGTTCATGGTGCTTAAGCCCATAAACATTAAACCATTGAACAGAAGAATCATTATCACTAATCTCTATTTCTTTAATATTTTTAAATGTTTTTCTATTAGAATTATCTAACGAATATTCAATTAATGAAGTTTTAAGTAAAAATTGTTCAGTTGGTTTAGAATTCATCTTTAAAGGCAATAGTTATAATTTATATCTGAGTAAAAAAACAATGTAATTATTGTAAATATAGTGAATTTTGAAATATAATATTTAAGTTAAATGTTCATAAATGAGCACTTTTATTATTAAAAAATTATATCAATTGTAATCGATGATTATTTTTATTTTTAATATGATTGTATTTACTTAGATAATTTTGATTTTTAGCGGAACTTCATCAGTAACTAATTTTATAAATATCCATAAATAAAAATTTAAAACGCTGTAAATAAGAAAGATATAAGAATTACTTATTTTAATATTTTCTTTTTTTAGCATGTATTTTGTATTGAAAAATATTCTAATTTTGTTAAAGCAAATCATTTTTAGGATCATAAAAATAGGATTGAAAATGATATAAATTACGAACTCAAAAACTAAAAAAATTAAGCGTCATGAATGAAATCTCACAAAACAATTATGAGCCTCCCATAGGGGTTGCTCTATCTTCAAACGAATTGGTTTTAGAAACGAATTCAACCAAAAAAAATTTATATACAGAAGCTGAATTATTAAATTCAGATTTTGATGTTATCAGCGAAGCCTCTTTAAAGTTTAGAGCAAAACATTTTCCAAATGTTACCGACAAAAAGTGGAGCAGCTGGAAATGGCAAATTCAAAACAGTTACACTAATTTTACCGAGCTTTCAGAGATTTTAGATATTAGCAGCGTTGCTGATGATATTGATTTTATTTCAAAATCTAATAAATTACCACTTAGAATTACCCCTTATTATGCCAGCCTTTTTGATGGAAAACCAAACGATTATCCATTAATTCTTTCAGTTGTTCCATCTAAACTTGAATTCATTATTTCTGAAGGTGAAGAAGAAGATCCTTTGCATGAAGAAGAAATGTGTCCAACGGATAATTTGGTGCATCGATACCCAGATAGGGTTTTAATGCTACCAACCGGATTTTGTTCAGTTTATTGCCGCTATTGTACACGTTCGCGCATGGCTACAAAAGATCAAAAATCGTATAGTATTAAAGTTTGGGAAAAATCAATTCAATATATTAAAAATAACCCAAACATTAGGGATATTGTAATTTCAGGTGGAGATCCTTTAACATTGCCTGATAGACAATTGGAATATTTGCTATCTGAATTGCGAGCAATACCACATCTTGAAATTATACGATTAGGAACAAAAGTTCCAATGGTATTACCACAACGGATAACACATGGTTTGGTGAATATGATTAAAAAATACCATCCAATATTTATGAGTGTTCATGTAACACATCCTGATGAGTTTACATCCGAAGTTAAGGAAGCCTGTACTCGAATTGCGAATGCAGGTATAGTAATGGGTAGTCAAACCGTGCTTTTACGAGGTGTTAACGACGAGGTTAGTATTATGAAAAATTTAATGCATAAAGCATTGATGAGCAGAATAAAACCGTATTACATTTATCAATGCGATCCAATACCAGGTTCTTCTCATTTTAGAACACCTGTATCTAAAGGTTTAGAAATTATTCAAGGATTGCGCGGACATACAAGCGGTTATGCAATACCACATTTTGTGATTGATGCTCCAGGTGGTGGTGGTAAAATACCATTACTACCAGAATATTACCAAGGGCGTGAAGGCGATTATGTTGTTATGAAAAATTTTGAAGGAAAAACTTATAAATATTACGACCCAGAATAATGGCAATTTTTAAAATTAGGAAGATAACAGACCCTTATCTTTCATCTAATTCAATAGCAATAAATCAGGTTTTTAGCATTCTTAGAACTCATTTTCCTTCTGTTAAAGAAGAAAAAATAAATGAGATTTTAGAGCAAATGAAAGATCCTTTGAAATACAAATTTTCATCAAACTTATTTGTTGCTGAAGATGGAAAATCGAATGTAAAAGGATTTGCTATTTTATTTTATATGCCTGATAAAAATTTCTTTTATCTCGATTATATTGCAGTAAAACCAGGTAAAATTTCTTCAGGAGTTGGTGGTGCTATATATGAACGTTTAAGAGAAGAGGCTCAAATGCATAAATCTCTAGGTATTTTTATGGAATGCCTTCCTGATGATGAAAAATTATGTAAGGATAAAAGTGAAATCAAACAAAATAAAGCTCGGTTAGCATTTTATGAACGTTATGGTGCAAGACCAATTATTGGAACTAAATACGAAACCAATGTAAATCCTGAAGATGATTGTCCACCTTATTTGGTTTTCGACGATTTAGGAAATGATATTCGCCTTTCTTCAACCGATGCTAAAAAAATTGTTCGTGCTATTTTAGAGCGAAAGTATCCAACATATTGCCCAGAAGATTATATAAAAATGATTATTGCTTCAATTCAGGATAATCCAATTAAATTAAGAGAATTTAAATATATTGTAAAGGAACGACCTGTAGAAATCAGGGAAGCTGTAAAAGATGAAATAGCTTTAATAATAAACGATAAGCATGATATTCATCACGTTAAAGAAGTTGGTTATATAGAATCGCCTGTACGCATTGGCAGTATTTATAAAGAAATCACAAAGTTAAATGCTTTTAAAACAAAGCCTACAAGAGGTTATCCCGATAAATATATTACACAGGTTCACAACCCAAAATATGTAAATTATTTCAAATCGGTTTGTGAAAAATTACCCGAAGGTAAATCTATTTATCCGTATGTTTTCCCACTTAGAAACGCAACACGACCACCAAAAGATTATACAGTTTTGGCAGGTTATTATTGTATTGACACATTTACGCCGCTAAACAAAAACGCATATTTAGCAGCACATTCTGGTGTGAATTGCGCTTTAACCGGAGCAGAATTATTACTGGAAGGCTACCATAGTGCTTATGCACTTGTTAGACCTCCAGGGCATCATGCGGAAAGAGATGTTTTTGGCGGATTTTGTTATTTTAATAACGGTGCCATTGCAGCAAATTTTTTGTCGAAATACGGAAAAGTAGCCATTTTAGATATTGATTATCATCATGGGAATGGGCAACAGCAAATTTTTTATGATAGAAAAGATGTTTATACCGTTTCAATTCATGGAAATCCATCCTTTGCTTATCCATATTTTTCAGGTTTTGCTGATGAAAAAGGTGAAGGTGAGGGAGAAGGTTTTAACTTAAACTATCCATTAAAAGAAGTATTAACGGGTGAAGAATATTTGGTTTATCTTAAAAAAGCAATCAAAGTGATTAAAGAATTCAAGCCTGCATATTTAATAATTAGCTTAGGGTTTGATCCTGCAAAAGGAGATCCAACAGGGACTTGGACACTTACAGCTACCGATTTCAAAAATAATGGTGCCGAGTTTGGGAAACTTCCTTTTCCAATTTTATTTGTGCAAGAAGGTGGCTATAAAACTAGAACATTAGGTATAAACGCCCGAAATTTTTTCGAAGGTTATTTATCAACCAGAATCACAAAAAACAATCATAAATGAAAATTGGTTTAACGTATGATTTAAGATCTGACTATTTAAAACTAGGATATTCACTTGAAGAAACTGCTGAATTTGACAAAGAGAGTACCATTGAAAATATAGAACAAGCCATACAAAATGCTGGTTATGAAACAATTCGTATTGGTCACGCACAAAGTTTAATGAAAGCGCTTTTAAATGGAGAAAAATGGGATTTAGTTTTTAATATTGCTGAAGGATTATATGGTGAAGGCCGGGAATCTTTAGTGCCAGCATTATTGGATGCCTATAAAATACCGTATGTTTTTTCAGGTCCTGTAACCTTAGGGATTTCATTAAACAAAGCTTTTGCCAAACAAATAATAAGAGATTGTGGTATAAATACACCAGCTTTTCATGTAGTTTCAAAATTAGCAGATATTTCAAAAATAAAACTTGAATATCCGCTCTTTGTAAAACCAATTTCAGAAGGTACAGGAAAAGGTATTGATACAAAGTCGTTTATAAAATCAACCGAAGAATTAGAAAAAGTTTGTGCATATTTACTTACACAATTTAATCAACCTGTTTTGGTTGAAGAATATTTACCAGGTCGAGAATTTACAGTAGGTGTTTTAGGAACAGGGGAAAATGCTTTCGTCCCAGGCGCTATGGAAATTGTTTACAATGAAAATACACACAATTTTTATTCGTACGACAATAAAGAAAATTATGTTGGACGCATTAATTATATTGCTGTTGAAGGTGAATTATTAGATCAATGTAAAAATGTTGCATTAAATGCATGGAAAGCCTTAAATTGTTTTGACGGAGGCAGGGTTGATGTGAAAATTGACCGTTTTGGAAAAATGAGTTTCATTGAAGTAAATCCGTTGGCTGGTTTGAATGCTGAAATTTCAGATTTACCTATATTATGTGGATTGAATAACTTTTCATACCAAAAATTAATTAACGAAATATTAAAATCTGCCATCAAAAGAAATTTCAATAAATGAAAAAAAAGATAGTCATACTACACAATCAAATTTTCAGTAATACTCCTGATGAGTTAGATGTTATTCATCAAAGAGATTTGGTTAAACTTGCTTGTGAAAAATTAAATTTTGAGGTTACTTGCTTAACAGTTGGAAATAATTTAACCACTGATATTGAAGCTATTAAAAAAGAAAATCCAACAGTCGTTTTTAATTTGGTGGAAGCAACTTTTGGAAAAGGAGAGCTTATTTATTTTGCTCCGGCACTTTTAAATGCGTTAAAGATCCCTTATACTGGCGTTCCTTTAGACGCTTTATTTATCACAACAAATAAAGTATTGGCAAAAAAAATAATGCAGTTTGACAACTTGCCAACAGCACCTTTTTTCTCAATAAATGAGTTTAGTTTGTTAGATACTTCAAAAACATACATTGCAAAACCTATTTGGGAAGAAGCTTCCGTAGGAATTTCAGAAGATTTTATTTTTAAAACTTCAGAAAAAGAAAAAATTAAAAAAATTCAACAATTTTCAAATTCTCATTATTTTATTGAAGAATTTATTGATGGACGGGAAATTAACATTAGTATGTTAGCAAATAATAGTGAAGTTGAGGTTTTACCTCCCGCTGAAATTCTATTTTCAGATTATTTTAATGATAAACCTAAAATTGTAGGGTACGCTGCAAAATGGGACGAGAATAGTGAGGAATACAAGCAAACCAATCGATTTTTTGGCACCTTGGATAACAACCAGAAATTAAAAGAAGAGTTAATAATCATTTGTAAACAAGCTTGGAAAGCATTCAATTTAAAAGGCTATGCACGAGTAGATTTTAGGGTTGACAAAAATAATCATATTTTTATTTTAGAAATAAATGGAAATCCATGTATTTCACCCGATAGTGGGTTTGTTGCAGCGTTAAAATATGCTGGTTACAATGAAGAAATTATGGTAAAAAGAATTATTGAAGATATAAATTAAGATGATGAAATATAGAAATCAATTAATTGAGAGTGACATACAAGCTGTAAGAGACATTTTAAACTCAACGGGATTTTTTTATGATTTTGAAGTTGATGTAGCTTCTGAATTGGCTCAGGAAAATTTTGAAAAAGGAGAAGAAATAAGTGGCTATTTTTTTACGATTGCAGAAGAAGAGGGAAAAGTAGTTGCTTTTTCATGTTATGGAAAAACATCTTGTACTGCAGCTAGTTACGATTTATATTGGATAGCAGTGCATAAAAATCAAAAGGGGAGTGGTATTGGAAAAATTCTCATGAAAATGTTAGAAGAGCACGTGGCACAAATTGGAGGTAAAAATATTTGGATAGAAACTGCAGGCAGATCACTTTACGAACCTACACGCCAATTTTATTTAAAATATGGTTGCCAATTATTAGCTGAACTACCCGATTTTTATGATGTTGGAGATGCTAAATTAATATTTTTATTAAAAGTTTAGATTTAACTTTTCGGGGTATTAATAAGTCTATATATTAAAATAGCGGCTCTTTTTGTTAAGTCATTAAAGTGTGTTAAATCCATATTTTCTTTTGGAGTATGAGAACCATTGCCCATAGTACCAAGTCCATCAAGTCCATCAACATTATCAGCGACAAAAGAAATATCTCCAGCACCTCTTTTTCCAGGGTCAAATGCTTCAACAGCTCCTTGTCCCATATCTTGACTTACACCATCTAAAACTTTTAAAACTGCGTAATTTCCTGGAGTTGGTTTCATAGGAGGGTACTTCAAACTAAAACTTATAGAAGCATTTGTATTTGGTAAATGATTTTCAACAATTGCTTTCATTTTTGAAACCGTATTTTCTATTTGCTCATTTGTTAAGCATCTAATGTCACCTTGTACTATTGCAGTTTGAGGTACAATATTATTTTTTCCAAAAGCTGTCCCTTTTGATAACATTTTATCATACTCTACAGTAGTACCACCAACAATTGTTGAAGGGTTAAATGTGAGGTTTTGTTCAGGTAATTCATTATAAAAGGCATTTAAAATACGTGACATTTCAAAAATAGCACCAGCTCCCACATTTTTTGAAAAAATACCTGAAGAATGTGAGCGAACACCTTCAGTTTTTAGAATCCAGCTGCCTGAACTTCTTCTGGCAACTGTTGCATAATTTAAACCGGTAGCGCTTTCAAACCCCAAGGCAATATCACTTCTTTTTGCAGCATCAATTAAATCTTTTCTACTAATACTTATAGGATCTCCTGCACTTTCTTCATCACCAGTAAAAGCAACTATTATTTGGGTGTTTTTAAGTGCTCCAACTTCATATAATGATTTTAAAGCATATAGAATTATAATATTTCCACCTTTCATATCATCAACTCCAGGTCCATAAACCATATTAGCTTCTCTTTTAAAAACTTGAAATTCGCTATCTTCTTCAAAAACAGTATCTAAATGCCCAATTAACAATAGTTTTTTTCCATTAACTTTTCCAGTATTTATTTCGCAAAATAGGTGACCTGCTCTTTTAACTTCTTCCGGCATATCAATCCAATTTGGAGTGAAACCAATTTTTTCAAATTCTGAAGCAAAAATATCACCTACTTTTTTAACGCCTACTTTATTTAAAGACCCGCTATTAATATTTACAACTTTTTCAAGCAGAAGTATTGCTTCGTTACTGTTTTGGTCTATTTTATCAAGTACTTTTTGTTCAAGTTTAGATAATTTTTGGGCATTTACACTACAAGTAATTGAAATGAAAATAACGAGTAATAATTTAGGTATTTGCATGATTTATAATTTTATTATTAAATTTTACTTTTCACTTGTGGATTTGTTATAAAAACATAAATAAAACATATAGCGAAAAATGAATATATAATTGTAAATGCAAGTATAATTTCGAAATGTGTTTGAATTTTAAAAATAATTTTAACTAGAGTAATTGCACTTACTCCAAAATGCATTAAATTTCCTGCAGCTAATGGTTTGCTATAAATTCCACCAATTAAGCTGC
>Ga0209231_1000689_pt1 | contig 16697 bp, 11 predicted proteins | sample Deesub45470m_DNA_FD_188086 | JGI IMG/M metagenome (GOLD analysis project Ga0209231, IMG submission 188086) | Deep subsurface microbial communities from North Pacific Ocean - 450_OLKR46/470m Metagenome (SPAdes) (version 2) | ecosystem: Environmental > Terrestrial > Deep subsurface > Unclassified ... | reverse complement strand
ATCTAAGATATCCCAAACTTCTGGTCCTTCTTCTTCAACTTTTTTCTTCGCTGCTTTAATTGTTGTCGCCAAACCTAATACTTCCAATTTATGGAAAATAAATGGCTTGAATAACTCAAGCGCCATTTTTTTAGGCAACCCACACTGATGTAGTTTCAATTGTGGACCAACCACAATCACTGAACGACCTGAGTAATCCACACGCTTACCCAACAAGTTCTGACGGAAACGACCGCCTTTACCTTTAATCATGTCAGCTAATGATTTCAACGGACGCTTATTCGCACCCGTCATCACTTTACCGCGACGACCATTGTCTAACAATGAGTCAACCGCTTCTTGCAGCATACGCTTCTCGTTACGGCAGATAATTTCTGGCGCACGCAACTCTAGCAATCTTCTTAAACGATTGTTACGGTTAATTACACGACGGTATAAATCGTTCAAATCTGATGTTGCAAAACGACCACCATCCAATGGTACCAATGGACGTAGTTCTGGTGGCAACACCGGTAAAATTTCAAGAATCATCCACTCTGGTTTAATACCAGACTTTTGGAAGGCCTCTAATACTTTTAGACGTTTAGCAATTTTTTTAATTTTTGCTTCTGAGCCAGTTTCTGACAAATCTTTACGTAAAGTCTCGATCTCTTGATGGATATCTAAAGTCTTTAATAGCTCACGGACTGCCTCAGCACCCATCACCGCATTAAATTCATCACCATATTCTTCAACCTTAGAGAGATAGTCATCCTCTGTTAACAATTGACCACGGATAAGTGGTGTCATGCCTGGATCAACCACGATGAACGCTTCAAAATAAAGCACACGCTCAATGTCGCGCAAGGCAATATCTAACACCATACCCAAACGGCTTGGTAATGATTTCAAGAACCAAATATGCGCAACCGGTGACGCTAGATCAATATGACCCATACGCTCACGACGCACTTTTGATAATGTGACTTCAACGCCACATTTTTCACAAATTACACCACGGTGTTTTAAACGCTTGTATTTACCACATAAACATTCGTAATCTTTAGTTGGGCCAAAGATTTTTGCACAAAACAAACCATCACGCTCAGGTTTGAATGTACGGTAGTTAATGGTTTCTGGTTTTTTAACTTCACCATATGACCATGAACGAATTTTTTCAGGTGAGGCCAGCGCGACCTTAATCGCGTCAAACTCTTCTTCTTGTGTTACCTGTTTAAATAAGTCTAATAATGCTTTCATTTGACTTCTCCTCTAATGCGCCCAAAGGCGCATAAATAAAAACTGATGCGCCTAATTTAGCGTGCGCATGAAATAAAATTAGTTGCGATCTAAATCGATGTCGATAGCAAGTGAACGAATTTCTTTCACTAACACGTTAAATGACTCTGGCATACCAGCTTCGATTTTGTGTTCGCCTTTTACAATATTCTCATACACCTTAGTACGACCGTTAACGTCATCAGATTTCACAGTAAGCATCTCTTGCAAGGTATAAGCAGCACCATATGCCTCAAGTGCCCAAACCTCCATCTCACCAAAACGTTGACCACCGAATTGTGCTTTACCGCCTAATGGCTGTTGCGTCACCAAGCTGTAAGGGCCAGTTGAACGTGCATGCATTTTGTCATCAACCAAGTGATGTAATTTCAATACGTGCATATAACCAACCGTCACTGGACGCTCAAAAGAGTCACCAGTACGGCCATCGAACAATTTAACTTGTGTTTTGCCCGCGTGGAATTGCAACTGTTTAGTACGCGCATCATCATCTGGGAAAGCTAAATCAAGCATCTCTTTAATATCTGACTCAGCAGCACCATCAAATACTGGTGTCGCAAAAGGCACGCCACGTTTTAAATTGTGTGCAAGCTCAATCACTTCAGCATCAGATAGAGAATTAATTTCTTCTTTCTTACCTGTACTGTCGTTATACACTTTATCTAAGAACTGACGGATTTCAGCAACTTTGGTTTCCGCTTCAAGCATTTCTGTAATGCGCATGCCCAAGCCTTTAGCTGCCCAACCTAAGTGGACCTCTAAAATCTGACCAATGTTCATACGAGAAGGAACACCTAATGGGTTCAACACAATATCAACTGGCGTACCATCAGCCATGTGCGGCATATCTTCCACTGGTGCAATTTTTGAAATCACACCTTTGTTACCGTGACGCCCCGCCATTTTATCACCAGGCTGAATGCGACGTTTAACAGCTAAATACACTTTAACCATTTTTTGCACACCAGGTGGCAACTCATCGCCCTGTGTTAATTTACGTTTTTTCTCTTCGTATTTGCTATCAAAATTAGCGCGCGCTGTTGTTAAGCCATCTTTCAATTGCTCTAACTGACGCGCAGCATCTTCATCCGCTAAACGAATATCAAACCAATCATAACGTCCAACTGCCTCTAAGTACTCAGCAGTCAATTTCTCGCCTTTTTTAAGCTTATTAGGGCCGCCAGTAGCAACTTGACCTTCAATTAAGCGACGAATACGACCGAACGCATCATCTTCAACAATACGCATTTGATCAGCTAAATCTTGTTTAAAGTGGCCTAATTGGTCATCAATAATTTGCTGTGCGCGTGAATCACGGTCAATGCCTTCGCGTGTAAACACTTGCACATCAATAACGGTACCTGTTGTACCTGATGGTACGCGTAAGCTTGTGTCTTTAACATCAGATGCTTTTTCACCAAAAATCGCACGGAGTAATTTTTCTTCTGGTGTTAATTGTGTTTCACCTTTTGGCGTTACTTTACCAACCAATACATCGCCAGCCTCAACCTCAGCACCGATATAAATAATGCCAGATTCATCTAAACGGCCAAGCATACGCTCTGACAGATTAGAAATATCTTGCGTGATTTCCTCAGGTCCTAATTTTGTATCACGTGCAACAACCGACAACTCTTCGATATGAATAGAAGTGTAACGGTCATCCGCCACAACACGCTCTGAGATTAAGATTGAATCCTCAAAGTTATATCCGTTCCATGGCATAAAGCCAACCAACATGTTTTGACCAAGCGCCAACTCACCCATATCAGTAGAAGCACCATCGGCAATCACATCGCCACGGCTTAAACTGTCACCGATTTTAACCAATGGACGTTGGTTAATATTGGTATTTTGGTTAGAACGTGTGTATTTAGTTAAGTTGTAGATATCCACACCAACTTGACCAGCAACGGCTTCGTCATCGTTAACGCGAACAACAATACGGCTTGAATCAACGTAATCGACGATACCGCCACGCGTTGCTTGCACGATAGTGCCTGAATCAATCGCTACTGTACGTTCGATACCTGTACCAACCACTGCTTTTTCAGCACGTAAACAAGGCACGGCTTGACGTTGCATGTTTGCACCCATCAATGCTCGGTTAGCATCATCGTGCTCCAAGAATGGAATCAAAGATGCCGCAACTGACACAATTTGACCTGGTGCAACGTCCATATACTGAACACTGTCAGGTAGTGCCATCGTAAATTCATTTTGATAACGTGAAGAAACGATTTCCTCTTTAAAGCCACCTTTAGCATCAAGCTCAGTATTCGCTTGTGCAATCATGAATTCACTTTCTTCAATTGCAGAAAGGAAATCAATATCTTTTGATACTTTATTGTCTTTTACACGACGATATGGCGTTTCTAAGAAACCATATTCATTAGTACGCGCAAATAAAGCCAATGAGTTAATCAAACCAATGTTTGGACCCTCTGGCGTTTCAATCGGACAAACACGACCGTAATGGGTTGTATGTACGTCTCGCACTTCAAAACCAGCGCGCTCTCGCGTCAAACCACCAGGGCCTAATGCAGAAATACGGCGTTTATGCGTAATTTCTGACAATGGATTAGTTTGATCCATAAATTGTGATAATTGGCTAGAGCCAAAGAATTCACGAATTGCGCTCGATACTGGTTTCGCATTAATTAAATCATGCGGCATTAAATTATCTGATTCTGCTTGGCTTAAACGTTCTTTAACAGCACGCTCTACTCGCACTAAACCTGCACGGAATTGGTTCTCAGCCAACTCACCAACTGAACGGATACGACGATTACCTAAATGGTCAATATCATCAATCTCACCATGACCATTACGCAACTCCAGTAATACACCGACAACAGCCAAGATATCATCTGTTGATAAGATCATCTCACCTGTATCGCCTTGTGCGCCTACGCGCTCATAGAAACGCTTCATCCAATCAGCAGTACGGTCTTCCAATTTAGTTGGGAAAGCACGACGGTTAAACTTCATGCGGCCAACAACCGACAAATCATAACGATCTGGATTGAAGAATAAACCTTGGAACAATGCCTCAACTGAATCTTCAGTTGGCGGCTCACCTGGGCGCATCATACGGTAAATAGCCGTACGCGCAGCATATTGGTCTGGCACTTCATCAATACGCAATGTTTGCGAAATAAAATCGCCATGATCTAAATCGTTTGAGTACAGCGTATCAACTGATTTTACTTTTGCTTCAACTAGCTTCTCAAACAACTCTTCAGTTACTTCATCGTTTGCATTCGCAATCACTTCACCTGTTTCAGTGTCAATGATGTTTTTCATGATAGCGCGACCAAGCATAAAGTCCATCGGCACAGTAATGGTGCTGATACCCGCTTGTTCAATTTCACGAATGTGCTTAACTGTGATGCGCTTATCTTTAGCAACAACCACTACACCATTTTTATCAGTGATATCGAATTTTGCAACCTCACCACGTAAACGCTCTGGCACTAAAGCGAACTCAACGCCTTTAGGTCCAATGTGGAACGTATCGGTATCGCCAAAGATTTCTAAAATCTGTTCCGGCATAAAGCCTAGCGCCTTTAATAGCACTGTTACTGGCATTTTACGACGGCGATCCACACGGAAATATAAATAATCTTTAGGATCAAACTCAAAGTCTAACCAAGAACCACGGTAAGGAATCACGCGCGCGGAGAATAACAACTTACCTGAACTATGTGTCTTGCCTCTATCATGCTCAAAGAACACGCCAGGGCTACGGTGCAACTGAGAAACAATCACACGCTCAGTACCGTTAATCACAAAAGAACCGTTATCTGTCATTAAAGGCAGCTCGCCCATATAGACTTCTTGTTCTTTCACTTCTTTTACCGTCGGCTTCGAAGCCTCTTTATCCATAATCGTTAAGCGTACTTTGACGCGAATCGGCGCAGCATAAGTCAAACCACGCTGTTGGCACTCTTTCACATCAAATGGCTCAGCACCTAGCTGATAGCTAACATAATCTAAGCGCGCATTACCTGAATGACTTTCGATAGGAAAAACTGAGCTAAAAGCTGACTCAAGTCCTGTATTTTTACGCTGGTCCTGTGAAGCATCTGCCTGTAAAAAGGCTTTGTAGGACTCCAATTGCATCGCAAGTAAGTAAGGTACTTCCTGCACACTTTCTCTTTTAGCGAAACTCTTACGAATACGTTTTTTTTCGGTAAAGGAATAGCTCATAGCGTCTCCTGATATTTTGAGGGTAGAAATCAAAACGCTATACTCTATAACGCTTTGATTTTTAACATCATTTTTTAATCTAAATTGATTACACTTTGATACATTTTTAGCCGTCTATAAACAGCTTAGGCTGACGGTTTCCCGCCAGCCTAACTTAATCACTTAAATAAATTATTTAAGTTCGCCAGTAGCACCAGCTTCGATTAATTTTTTCAATGCTGCATCAGCGTCAGCTTTTGACAAAGCTTCTTTGATTGTTTTTGGAGCGCCATCAACTAAATCTTTAGCTTCTTTCAAGCCAAGACCTGTTAATTCACGAACCGCTTTAATCACGCTAACTTTTTGTTCACCAGCTGCTGTTAACACAACGTCGAACTCTGATTGCTCAGCTGCTGCAGAACCTGCGTCGCCGCCTGCTGCTGCTGGTGCTGCCGCTGCAACTGCTGCTGCAGCTGAAACACCAAATTTTTCTTCCATTTCTTTAATCAATGTAGATAAATCTAACACTGACATTGCACTGATTGCTTCTAAGATATCGTCTTTTGAAATTGCCATTTGTAAAACTCCTAAAATTTAAATATAAGTTAGCGTAAAGTTAAGCTGTTTTTTGATCACGTACTGCCGCAAGACCACGTACAAATTTGGTAGGCACTTCGTTAAGTGTCTGCACAAATTTAGCCACTGGCGCTTGCATAGTACCGAGCAATTTAGATAACAACTCTTCACGGCTAGGCATCGATGCCAACGCTTTTACACCAGCTTGGTCTAAAACTTCGTTTGGCATTGCGCCCGCTTTAATCACGAACTTGTCGTTAGTCTTTGCAAAACTGTTCATTACTTTTGCTGCTGCCACTGGGTCGGCTGAAATACCGAACATCAATGGACCAACCATATCGTTTGATAGACCAGAAAATGGTGTGCCGTCGATTGCACGACGTACTAGCGTGTTTTTAAGAACACGTAAGTAAACACCCGCTTTTCTAGCTTCTGCTCTTAGTGTCGTAATTTCCGTCACTGATAAGCCACGATACTCAGCAAGAACAATTGCTTGTGCAGACGCGACTTGCTCGCTGACTTCAGCAACTACTGCTTTTTTCTCTGTTAGATTGAGACTCAAGGTCTTTTCTCCTTCCGTTAATGTTAAGTACAATACCTAGATATTGCACCACTCACGGCGTCCTTGATTCAGGGCTTACAAATCCTGTATCGGGTTCGCCATCTGCGTTGGAATCTGGCGATTAACAACAGAGGATTGAATCACTTCATTCACCCATTACTAACCAACATCAATTAAGCCCTTGCGGGCACCAACGGTCTTTGATGCTCTTGTTGCTTTAACATTAAAACAACAAGCCCAAAGTTCTTTCAAGTCGAGCAGTATTTACTCGACATTTAATTATGCTATTGTTGTTTGATCCACACGCACGCCTGGGCCCATGGTGCTAGAAAGTGAAATTTTCTTCAGATAAACACCTTTAGATGAAGTAGGCTTCGCTTTACTAATTGCTTCAACTAAAGCAACCATGTTTCCTGATAACTGCTCAACTGTAAATGACGCGCGACCGATTGTGCAGTGAATAATGCCGCCTTTATCTGTACGATATTGCACTTGGCCAGCTTTTGCGTTTTTAACAGCAGTCGCTGCATCTGGCGTTACTGTACCGACTTTAGGGTTAGGCATTAAACCGCGTGGGCCTAACACTTGACCTAAAGTACCAACGATACGCATCGCATCTGGCGTTGCAATGACAACGTCAAAATCCATCATGCCGCCTTTAATTTGCTCAGCCAAATCTTCGAAACCAACGATATCAGCGCCAGCTTCTTTAGCCGCATCAGCTTGCGCGCCTTGCGCAAATACAGCAACGCGTGTTGTTTTACCAATCCCATTAGGCAATACAAGAGAGCCACGAACCAACTGGTCTGATTTCTTAGCATCAATACCCAAATTAATTGAGATATCAATCGATTCATTAAACTTAACTTTTGAACCTTCTTTAACAAGCGCCAACGCGTCTTGTGCTGGATACAATTTATTACGGTCAATCTTTGCACGAAGTGCATCTATTCTTTTAGCCATGTTATTCGCCCTCCACAATAATACCCATACTACGTGCGCTGCCAGCAATCGTACGCACTGCAGCATCCATATCAGCCGCCGTCAAATCAGGCATCTTCGTTGTTGCAATCTCTTCAGCTTGCTTACGCGTAATTGTTGCTACTTTATCAACGTGAGGACGTGGAGAACCTTTTGTAATTTTTGCCGCTTTTTTCAGCAAGATAGATGCTGGCGGTGTTTTCATGATAAAAGTGAAGCTCTTATCTGCAAACGCAGTAATCACTACAGGAATAGGCAAACCTGGCTCAACGCCTTGTGTTGCAGCATTAAATGCTTTACAAAATTCCATAATATTCAAACCACGTTGACCCAAAGCTGGACCTACTGGTGGACTTGGATTCGCTTTACCTGCAGGAATCTGCAGCTTAATATAACCGATGACTTTTTTTGCCACTTGACTACTCCTTATGTGGGTACAAGCGCCTTAGAAAACTAAAGCTCCCCGTTAACAATACAAACTACTAAACTTCTTTATTAACCTGACTGAAATCTAATTCTACAGGTGTAGCACGGCCAAAAATAGAAACTGACACACGCACTTTACTTTTCTCGTAATTAACTTCTTCGATGTTGCCAGAAAAGTCTTTAAACGGACCATCAATCACACGAACCGCCTCACCTTTTTCAAAGGTCATTTTTTGCGTTGGGTTAGACTTACTATCATCCATACGCTGTAAAATAATCTCAACTTCTTTATCTTTAATTGGCGTTGGCTTTTGCGCACTACCACCAATAAATGCAGTTACACGTGGTGTACTTTTAATCAAATGCCAACTCGCATCTGTCATCGCCATTTGCACCAACACATAACCTGGATATAAACGGCGCTCAGAAATCTTTTTAACACCAGACTTCATTTCGACCACTTCTTCAATTGGCACTAAAATTTCACCGAAATGATCTTCAAATTCAGAACGACCAATACGCTCTTCTAACGCAGCCTTAACTGATTTCTCCATACTAGAAAAAACTTGAACTGCATACCAATGCATTTCCATTAAGCACTCCGTCCTAAAATCCATTGAATCATCTGTGAAAAGCCAATATCAACCACCCACAGAAACGCCGCCATGACCACCACTAAGATAAACACAACCATTGTTGTTTGCATGGTTTCCTTACGTGTTGGCCAAACGACACGCTTTGCCTCTGCAATTGAATCCCCTAGGAAATCAAATGCTTGTTGACCGAGCGGCGCTGTTTTAAACAGAAAAGCCGCAGCAATCACGCCTGCTATCACGACAAGAATACGCAACACCAATGCCTGATCAGCCAAAAGATAAAAGCCAGCTATGCCCGCAGCAATAAGCAGCAGGGACAACACTAGCTTGATTTTATCTATCATAATTAATCACTTAAACTTTATTTGGTAGCCCAATATAATACTGAGCTACGCTATTATTTGGCAGGCCAAGAGGGCTTCGAACCCCCAACCCTCGGTTTTGGAGACCGATACTCTACCAATTGAGCTATTGGCCTGTAAGCACTACAAACATCAAAAGCTACGCTAAATTAGCGTAGCTTCTTATACTAAAAACTTATTCAATCACTTTAGCAACAACACCCGCACCAACAGTACGGCCACCTTCACGAATAGCGAAGCGTAAACCTTCTTCCATCGCAATTGGTGCAATCAATGTTACTGTAATTGATACGTTATCACCAGGCATTACCATTTCTGTACCTTCTGGCAATTCAACCGCACCTGTTACATCCGTTGTACGGAAGTAGAACTGTGGACGGTAACCTTGGAAGAATGGTGTATGACGACCACCTTCATCTTTACCCAACACATAAATCTCTGCTGTGAATTTTGTGTGTGGCTTGATTGTGCCTGCTTTTGACAACACTTGACCACGTTCAACGTCTTCACGTTTTGTGCCACGTAGCAATACACCTACGTTATCGCCTGCTTGACCTTGGTCTAGCAATTTACGGAACATTTCAACACCAGTACAAGTCGTTACTTGCGTGTCTTTAATACCAACGATTTCAATCTCGTCACCTACTTTAACAATACCGCGCTCAATACGGCCTGTTACCACAGTACCACGACCTGAAATTGAGAACACGTCTTCAACTGGCATCAAGAATGTGCCGTCAATTGCACGCTCTGGCATTGGGATGTAAGTATCTAATGCTTCTGCTAATCTGAAAATAGCTGGCTCACCAATTTCAGATTGGTCGCCTTCTAGTGCAAGTTTAGCTGAACCACGGATGATTGGTGTGTCATCACCTGGGAAGTCATACTTGCTTAACAGTTCACGCACTTCCATTTCAACCAATTCTAACAACTCTTCATCATCAACCATGTCAGATTTGTTTAGGAATACGATGATGTAAGGAACACCAACTTGGCGACCAAGTAGGATGTGCTCACGTGTTTGTGGCATAGGACCGTCAGCTGCTGATACAACTAAGATAGCGCCGTCCATTTGTGCAGCACCAGTAATCATGTTCTTAACATAGTCAGCATGGCCTGGACAGTCAACGTGAGCGTAATGACGTGTTGCAGTCTCATACTCAACGTGTGATGTATTAATGGTAATACCACGTGCTTTCTCTTCCGGTGCTGAGTCAATTTCAGCAAAGTCACGCTTGTCGCCACCAAATTTCTTAGTTAGCACTGTTGAAATCGCTGCCGTTAACGTTGTCTTACCGTGATCCACGTGACCAATTGTCCCCACGTTTACGTGCGGCTTGGTCCGTTCAAATTTACCTTTTGCCATGATTATCTTCCTTTAATATTCTATAAAATTCAATTACTGCTTATTCATGATGGCTTCAGCCACGTTTCTTGGTGCTTCAATATAATGCTTAAATTCCATACTGTATGATGCACGACCTTGAGACAATGAACGCACAGTTGTTGAATAACCGAACATTTCTGCCAAAGGCACTTCCGCACGAATAATTTTACCTGTCGCATTATCATCCATTCCTTGAATGATACCGCGGCGTGATGACAAATCACCCATTACATCACCCATATAGTCTTCTGGCGTTTCAATCTCAACTGACATCATCGGCTCAAGAATAATTGGGTTTGCTTTACGCATACCAGCTTTAAACGCCATAGAAGCGGCCATTTTAAATGCATTCTCGTTCGAGTCAACATCATGGTATGAACCATCAAACAAAGTCACTTTTGCATCAACTACAGGGAAGCCAGCCAATACGCCTGCAGGAATCGTCTCACGCAAGCCTTTTTCTACCGCAGGGATAAATTCACGAGGAACGGTACCGCCTTTAATCGCATCGATAAACTCAAAACCTTTACCAGCTTCATTTGGCTCCATCTTCAACCAAACGTGACCATATTGACCTTTACCCCCTGATTGCTTAACGAACTTACCTTCGATTTCAACGGTATCTTTATATGCTTCACGGTAAGCCACTTGTGGTGCACCAATATTCGCTTCCACATTAAACTCACGACGCATACGATCAACCAAAATTTCCAAGTGCAACTCACCCATACCTGAAATAATCGTTTGATTAGTTTCAATATCTGTTTTAACGCGGAAAGAAGGATCTTCTTGCGCCAAACGGTTAAGCGCAATACCCATTTTTTCTTGGTCAGCTTTTGTTTTCGGCTCTACCGCAACATGAATAACTGGCTCAGGGAACACCATACGCTCAAGAATAATCTCTTGACCAACCGCACACAAAGTATCGCCAGTTGTTGCCTCCTTCAAACCAATCGCAGCGGCAATATCACCCGCGCGCACAACTTCACGCGCCTCGCGTGAGTTTGCATGCATCTCTACAATACGGCCAATACGTTCTTTTTTACCTTTTAATGGGTTATAAACAGTATCGCCAGCATTTAGTACGCCAGAGTAAACACGGAAGAAAATTAACTGTCCAACAAATGGGTCAGTCATAATTTTAAATGCTAATGCAGCAAACTTTTCATCATCCGAAGGCTTAAGGAAAGACTCAACGCCATCTTCATCTTCAACACGCGTATCAGGAATATCTGTCGGTGCTGGCATCAGCTCAACGACTTTATCCAACATCGCTTGCACGCCTTTATTTTTAAAGGCTGAACCACACATCATCGGCACAATCTCTGAAGCAAGCGTACGAAGGCGTAGACCTTCTAAAATCTCTTCTTCTGATAAATCACCCTCTTCAAGGTATTTATTCATCAGCGTCTCATTGGCTTCAGCAGCCGTTTCAACCATATTTGAACGCCATTTATCGCAATCCGCTTTTTGAGCTTCAGGAATTTCACCGTATTCAAAGGTCATGCCCTGCGACGCTTCATCCCAGATAATTGATTTCATTTTGATTAAATCAATCACACCAGTAAAAGTCTCAGCCGCGCCAACTGGCACCTGCAAAGGAACTGGATTTGCTTTTAGACGCGCACGCATTTGGTCGTACACTTTAAAAAAGTCAGCGCCAGCACGATCCATTTTATTAACAAATGCTAAACGTGGCACTCTATATTTGTTAGCTTGGCGCCAAACTGTTTCAGACTGCGGCTGAACGCCACCAACTGCACAATACACCATGACCGCACCATCAAGCACGCGCATAGAGCGCTCAACTTCAATTGTGAAGTCAACGTGGCCTGGTGTATCAATAATGTTAATACGATGTTGATCGAACTGACTTGCCATTCCTTTCCAGAAACAGGTTGTAGCAGCTGAAGTAATGGTAATACCGCGCTCTTGCTCTTGCTCCATCCAATCCATGGTAGCGGCGCCATCATGCACTTCGCCAATTTTATGGTTTACACCAGTGTAAAATAAAATACGCTCTGTTGTCGTTGTTTTACCTGCATCAATATGTGCAGAAATACCAATGTTACGATAGCGTTCTATAGGGGTTTGACGAGCCACAATAATTACCTTTACTTATATTCTTAAAGAGCGATTGTTAGTTAAACTGTTAAATAAAAACTAGAATCTGAAATGTGAGAATGCTTTATTAGCTTCTGCCATACGATGCACTTCTTCACGCTTCTTCATCGCAGAGCCACGACCTTCAGACGCTTCCATTAACTCAGCAGCTAAACGCAAGCCCATTGACTTTTCTCCACGTTTACGCGCTGCATCACGCATCCAACGCATTGCCAACGCACTACGACGGCTAGGACGTACTTCAACTGGCACTTGATAGTTAGCACCACCAACACGACGAGATTTCACCTCTACAACTGGGCGCAAATTAACTAATGCCGTTGTAAATACTTCTAACGCATCTTTACCACTTTTAGCAGTAATTTGCTCAAACGCACCATATAAAATGCGCTCTGCAACTGATTTTTTACCGCCAGTCATCAATACGTTAACAAATTTAGAAACTTCTTCACTACCAAATTTTGGATCAGGAAGGATTTCACGTTTGGGGACTTCTCTACGTCTAGGCATACTATTCTCTATTCTCTTAATTTAATTTTGCTAGCAATGACACGAGCAAGGCATTTCAGCCGCTATTAAAATGATTACTTATTTACCAGCTTTAGGGCGCTTAGCACCGTATTTAGAACGTGATTGCTTACGGTCTTTAACACCAGCAGTATCTAAACTACCGCGAACCATATGGTAACGCACACCTGGCAAATCTTTTACACGACCGCCACGCAATAGCACAACACTATGCTCCTGCAAGTTATGGCCTTCACCACCGATATAACTAATCACTTCATAGCCATTAGTTAACCTAACTTTAGCTACTTTACGTAACGCAGAGTTTGGCTTTTTAGGTGTGGTTGTGTAAACACGGGTACATACACCACGCTTTTGTGGACACGCTTCTAGCGCTGGCACTTTACTTTTAACAACCACTTTAGCGCGTGGTTTACGAATTAACTGATTAATGGTTGGCATAGCCTTAAACCCTTTTTTTAAATGCTTTAAAAAATTACTCTTTGTAATACTAATAATACCCAACAACAAAACAGCACTAATTGTAGACAATTAGGCTATTCTGAAAAGCTGAGCATTGTATGGTTGTACTGCTCTGGTGTCAAGTTAAAAGTGGCTAGCATTTCATCCAGCCACTTCGCCCTTCAACACAAAAACAACGCAATACTATTCTGCAGGCGTCTCTACATCTGGCGCAGCGCTTGCAGCTTCTTGATCGGCAACCACTTCAGCGGGTTCATCTACTTTCGTAAACAACTCTTCCGCTGCAGCGACTGCTGGAGATTCAACTAAACCAGCTGCTTTTCTTCTGCGCGCTTCATGATAAGCCAAACCTGTACCGGCAGGAATCAAGCGACCAACAATCACGTTCTCTTTCAAGCCGCGCAATTCATCACGTTTACCTAAAATAGCCGCTTCAGTTAACACACGTGTTGTCTCTTGGAACGATGCTGCTGAGATAAATGAGTCTGTAGAAAGCGATGCTTTAGTAATACCAAGCAACACATACTCATACGTTGCCGGGCGCTTATCTTCAGCAACCACTTTTTCATTTTCCGTTAACACATCCGCACGCTCAACTTGCTCACCTTGGATAAAGCCTGTATCACCTGCATCGGTAATGCGAACACGACGTAACATTTGACGCACAATCACTTCAATGTGTTTATCGTTAATCTTAACGCCTTGTAAGCGATACACATCTTGCACTTCATCAATCACGTAACGTGCTAATGCTTCACGGCCACGTAAACGTAAGATGTCTTGTGGATCTGCCGGACCATCAACAATACTTTCGCCCTTCGTCACCACTTGGCCATCATGCACGGTTACGTGCTTGTCTTTAGCAATCAAGAATTCACTTGACTCACCATCAACATCCGTAATTACTAAACGTTGTTTACCTTTGGTATCTTTACCAAATGAAACGCTACCAGTAACTTCAGCCAACATACCTGCATCTTTTGGTGAACGTGCTTCAAACAGTTCAGCAACACGCGGTAGACCGCCGGTAATATCACGGTTTTTAGATGACTCTTGTGGAATACTTGCAATCACTTCACCCACGCCAACATCTTGACCGTCTTTTACCGTAATGATACAGCCCAACTGGAAGGTCACGTTCACTGGCAAATCGCTACCAGCCACTTTTACTTCTTGGCCATCAGCATCCAATAATTTAATGAGTGGACGCAAGCCTTTACTTTGACCAGCACGTTGTTTCGGATCAATTACCACCAATGTAGACAAGCCAGTCACTTCATCCACTTGCTTAGCAACGGTTACGCCTTCTTCGACGTTTTCAAACTTAACCTTACCCGCATACTCAATAATAATTGGGCGGGTATGTGGATCCCAAGTCGCTAACGCTTGACCAGCTTTAACGACTTTACCATCAGTCACGGCCAATGTCGCACCGTAAGGTATTTTATGACGCTCACGCTCACGGCTTGTATTGTCATCCATGATAACAACTTCACCATTACGTGAAATAACCACTTGCTCACCACGTGCATTTGTAACGTAACGAATGTTTGAAGTAAAGCTCAATGTACCGTTTGATTTACTTTCAACTTGGCTAATGGTTGCTGCACGTGATACCGCACCACCAATATGGAAAGTACGCATCGTTAACTGAGTACCAGGCTCACCAATCGATTGCGCCGCAATCACACCAACAGCCTCACCCATACTGATTAACTTACCGCGACCTAAGTCACGACCATAACAAGTTGCACAAATACCGTAGCGAGTATCGCAAGTTAATGCTGTACGCACTTTAACCTCATCAATACCTAGCGCATCAATCTTCTCAACTTCGTCTTCACCTAGCAATGTGCCTGCTGGATAAATTACTTCTTGCGTCTCTGGGTGAACCACATCTAACGCTGCGGTACGACCTAGAATACGATCATGTAAAGGCTCAACAATTTCACCACCTTTTACTAAGGCTTTTGTTACCAGGCCTGATTCCGTACCACAATCCAATTCAGTCACAACTAAATCTTGTGTAACATCAACCAAACGACGAGTTAAGTAACCTGAGTTAGCTGTTTTAAGCGCCGTATCAGCAAGGCCTTTACGTGCACCATGGGTTGAAATAAAGTATTGCAACACGTTTAAGCCTTCACGGAAGTTCGCTTTAATCGGAGTTTCAATAATAGATCCATCTGGTTTCGCCATCAAACCACGCATACCTGAAAGCTGTCTAACCTGAGCTGCTGAACCACGCGCACCAGAGTCAGCCATCATATAAATCGCGTTAAACGATTCTTGCGTCATGCCTTTGCCATTTTCGTCTTTAGCTTGTTTGCCATCAGCGCCAATCACTTTTTCTTCGCGCAACTGCTTCATCATCGCATCAGCGACTTTGTCACCAGTACGGCCCCAAATATCGACCACTTTATTGTAGCGTTCACCTTGAGTCACTAAACCAGATACATATTGATCGTGAATTTCGCGCACTTCTGCATCAGCAGCATTAATTAAATCTTCTTTTTCTGCTGGCACGAGCATGTCGTTAACAGAAATAGAGATACCCGCTTTTGTTGCATAGGTGTAGCCTGTATACATCAATTTATCAGCAAAAATAACCGTTTCGCGAATACCAACTTGACGGAATGAAGCGTTAATTAAGCGAGAAATTTCTTTCTTTTTCAATGCTTTTGATAAGTTAGTGAATGACAGGCCTGGCGGTAAAATTTCTGACAGGATTGCACGACCAACCGTTGTTTCATAACGATTGATTTTCTCTGTCTTATTACCTTCAACATCTAGCTCATACTCTTTAATACGCACAGTTACTTTAGCATGCAAATCAATCATGCCCTGGTCATAGACGCGCTGCACTTCTTTCACATCGCTGAAAATCATGCCTTCACCACGCGCATTTATTTTCTCACGTGTCATGTAGTAAAGACCCAACACGATATCTTGTGATGGCACAATAATCGGCTCACCGTTTGCAGGTGACAACACGTTATTTGAAGCCAACATCAAAGTACGCGCTTCCATTTGCGCTTCTAAGCTCAACGGAACGTGAACAGCCATTTGGTCACCATCGAAGTCGGCGTTAAACGCTGAACAAACCAATGGATGCAATTGAATCGCTTTACCTTCAATCAATACAGGCTCAAACGCTTGAATACCCAAACGGTGCAAAGTAGGTGCACGGTTCAACATCACTGGATGCTCGCGAATCACATCAT
>Ga0209231_1000688_pt1 | contig 16786 bp, 12 predicted proteins | sample Deesub45470m_DNA_FD_188086 | JGI IMG/M metagenome (GOLD analysis project Ga0209231, IMG submission 188086) | Deep subsurface microbial communities from North Pacific Ocean - 450_OLKR46/470m Metagenome (SPAdes) (version 2) | ecosystem: Environmental > Terrestrial > Deep subsurface > Unclassified ... | reverse complement strand
GTAAAAGCAAGAACTGCTTATTTAAGTATAACCAGAGGTGATGGTGGTCAGAATTTAATTGGACCAGAAATCAGCGAATTATTGGGTGTAATTAGAACGCAAGAATTATTGGCAGCAAGAAGAATTGATGGAGGTGAACAATTTTTTACACGAGCAAATGATTTTGGATATTCTAAACATCCTGATGAAACTTTGGAGATTTGGGATAAGTCAGCCGTTTTAAATGATGTGGTTTCGGTTATTCGAAAATTAAAACCAGATGTTATCATAAACAGGTTTAATTACAAAACCTCTGGCGAGACTCACGGGCATCATACTTCATCAGCAATGTTGAGTGTTGAAGCTTTTGATTTGGCTTCAGATGCAACCTATAAAACACATTTACAAAATGATGCTGTTTGGACTCCAAAAAGATTATTTTTCAATACTTCTTGGTGGTTTTATGGAAGTGAAGAAAATTTTGAAAAAGCTGATAAGACGAATTTATTGACTTTGGAAGTTGATTCCTATTATCAAAATAAAGGGTTGTCAAATGGTGAAGTTGCTTCATTAAGTAGAAGTCAACATCAATCACAAGGTTTTGGAAGTACAGGAACCAGAGGAAGCCAAACAGAATATTTAGAATATTTAAAAGGAGATTTTCCAACAAATAAAAATGTTTTTGATGGAATTGATACCACTTGGAGCAGGGTTGAAGGTGGAAAAAAAATAGGAGCTATTATTCAAAAAGTAGCAGATGAGTTTGATTTTAAGAATCCATCAAAAAGCATTACAGATATATTGGAGGCTTATAAATTAATTCAAAATTTAAAAGATGGGCATTGGAAGAAATTAAAATCTGAAGAAATAAAAAACATTATAACAGCTTGTGCAGGTCTTTATTTAGAAGCTGTAGCCGATAATTCTTCAACTACACAAAACACAAAAAACACTATTAAAATTGAAGCTATTAATAGAAGTAATTATAGCATTAACTTGAATTCAGTCAGCATATTTCCAATGAATGCTGTTGATAGTAATAAAACTCAATTAGAATCAAATAAAACACATTTAGTTACAATACCTATTGAAATACCTGCGGATATTCAGCAAACATCAGCTTATTGGTTAAATGAAAGGGGAAGTTTTGGAATGTATAAAGTTTCAAACGAAGATTTTATTAGTCTGCCTGAAACTCCAAGAGCTGTTTTTGCAGAATTTTTACTCGATTTTAATGGAACTATTATTCCAATAACTAAAGAAGTAATTTATAAATACAACGATCCAGTTAAAGGTGAGGTGTATAAGCCTTTTGAAATTTTACCTGAAATTTCTGCAGCTTTTAATGAAGAAGTGTACATTTTTGCAAATAACACTCCTCAAAAAATTTCAATAAAAATAAAGTCGGTTAAAGATACCATTTCAGGAAAAATCGAATTGCATATTCCAGAAAACTGGAAAGTTAAACCAGAGAATTTTCCATTCGTATTAACACAAAAAGGAGAGGAAAAAAGCGTTGAATTTGAGGTTACACCTCCTTCAAACCAATCAGAAGGATTGATAGCACCTATTGTTGAAATAGATGGTAAAACCTTCAATAATAAATTAGTTGAAATTAATTACGATCATATTCCTTTTCAATCTGTTATCATGCCTTCTGAAGCGAAAGTTGTTCGGTTAAATATTCAGAAAAAAGGTCAATTAATTGGGTACATTCATGGAGCAGGAGATGTTATTCCAACAAGTTTGCGCCAAATTGGTTATACAGTTGTTGAATTAAGTGATGACGATATTACACCAGAAAAATTAGCGAATTTTGATGCTGTAATTTTAGGAATTAGAGCTTATAATACAAATGATAGAAGTAAATTTTATCAAAAGCACTTGCATAGTTATGTTGAAAATGGAGGGACTTTAATTGCACAATACAACACAAATAGAGGCTTAAAAGTTGATGATGTTGCCCCGTATTCTCTAAAACTTTCTCGTGATAGAGTTACAGAAGAAAATGCGAAAGTAAGAATTATAAATCCATCACATGAACTTCTAAATTATCCGAATAAAATTACACAAAATGATTTTGAAGGCTGGGTGCAAGAAAGAGGATTGTATTTTCCTGATGAATGGGACTCACATTTTGATGCTATTTTAAGTATGAATGATAAAAATGAACCAGAAAGTAATGGAAGCTTATTAGTTGCAAAATATGGGAAGGGAAATTTTATATATACAGGGTTAAGTTTTTTTAGAGAACTGCCTGCAGGTGTTCCAGGTGCATATAAAATATTTGCAAATATGCTTTCAGTTGGTAAAAATAACATTGAAAAACCAATAAAAAACTAACATGGAAAAACCAAAATATATTTGGAAAAAGGAATACACAGCTGTTCTAATTGCAAATACAGTTTACATCATATTGTTTTATGTATTAATGAACATTTATTCCTAAAAGATGCAGCAATTAGATTGGATTGTACTTAGTGGAACTTTATTATTTATCGTTTTTTATGGTGCATGGAAAACACAAGGAAGTAAAAATGTAACTGACTATATTAAAGGTGGAAATGAAGCCAAATGGTGGACAATTGGTTTATCTGTTATGGCAACTCAGGCGAGTGCAATTACTTTTTTATCTACTCCAGGACAAGCGTTCCATAGCGGAATGGGTTTTGTTCAATTTTATTTTGGATTGCCTATTGCAATGGTGGTAATTTGTTTGGTTTTTATCCCAATTTATCACCGACTTAAAGTTTTTACTGCATACGAGTTTTTAGAGGGAAGATTCGATTTAAAAACACGAAGTTTAACAGCCATTTTATTTTTAATTCAAAGAGGTTTAGCAGCTGGAATTACCATTTTTGCACCTGCTATTATTTTGTCTGCGGTTTTAGGTTGGAACCTAATTTATTTAAATATTGCTATTGGTGTACTGGTAATTATTTATACGGTAACTGGTGGAACAAAAGCAGTAAGCGTAACTCAAAAGCAACAAATGGCAGTTATTTTTGCTGGTATGTTTGTTGCATTTTATCTGATAATTAGTTATTTGCCTGACGGAATTACATTTGAAAAAGCGCTTAAAATTGCTGGTGCCAGTGGTAAAATGGAAGTGTTAGACTTTTCGTTTAATTTGGATAACAGATATACTTTTTGGAGTGGAATTATTGGTGGAAGCTTTTTAGCATTGTCCTATTTTGGAACAGACCAAAGTCAGGTGCAACGTTATTTATCAGGGAAATCGGTAAAAGAGATGCAGCTAGGATTAGTGTTTAATGGGTTGTTAAAAGTGCCAATGCAATTTTTTATTTTATTAGTTGGAGTGATGGTTTTTGTGTTTTATCAATTTAATACTTCGCCATTAAATTTTAACCCAACAGCAAATGAAGCTGTAAAAAATTCTGTTTTTGCTGAAGAATATAAAGACTTAGAAAACAAACACAATGAATTGGAAATTCTTAAATCGAATACCAATTTAAGTTATGGAAAAGACCTATCTAATAAAAGGTTGGTAAAAGAAATTCAACAAATTAATAAGTTAGAAAGCAGCAATAGAGAACAAGCCAGAGCGATTATTAAGAAGGCTGATTTATCAGTTGAAACAAACGATAAGGATTATGTTTTTATTTATTTTATATTAAATAATCTACCAAAGGGGTTAATTGGTTTGCTGTTAGCAGTCATTTTATCTGCGGCAATGTCTAGCACAGCGTCAGAATTAAATGCGTTGGCAAGTACTACTGCCATGGACTTATACAAACGAAATATTAAAGAAGAAAAATCTGATCAGCATTATGTAAATGCTTCAAAATGGTTTACACTTGCCTGGGGAATTATGGCAATTTTAGTGGCTTGCTTCGCTAATCTATTCGATAATTTAATTCAGCTGGTAAATATAATTGGCTCTATTTTTTATGGAAATGTATTGGGTATATTTTTATTGGCATTTTTTGTGAAATACGTTAGAGGCAATGCCGTTTTTGTAGCGGCAATAATTACACAAGTAATTGTTATTATTGGTTATAAATTTGATTGGATGCCTTATTTATGGTTAAATTTATTTGGTTGCATGTTGGTGATGGGGATTGCAATATTATTACAAGGGTTTTCAAAAAAGGAACCTAAATAATTAACATAAAAATGCTGTCTAAAATTTATATTTTAGACAGCATTTTTAAATATTCTGATAAAAGTTTTTTATTGAATAGGAATAACTATTTTAATTTTTTCCCAAGAAAATTGAATTCCTTCATTTCCAATTGTATATTCTAATTCCTCTTGATTTTCATCAACAAATTCTGGAGAAATTGTTATTCTCAAGACATCCTCTGTTTCATTATATGAAAATGCACCCCAAGCATCATTTTTAGAATTCAAAATAATTACCCAATCATCATTTTCATTTGGTATGATAAAAAAACCATATTTTCCAGCTTCAATTGTTGTATCTCCAATGGTAACTTCCTCATCAAAAGAAAAAGTAGTATTTTCATTTGCTCCAGCTCTCCATACCTTTCCATAAGGTACAAGTTCACCCCAAATAACTCTTTCTTTCACATTTGGTGATCCATAATCAACATCAATAGTAACATTGCCAATTTCAGCAGTTGCTTGTTTTCTTGGACTTTTTTGTGCAAATAATACGGTTGCAACTAGCAACAGTATTAGCGTTAATTTAAATTTTTTCATTATTTTTTTTGCCATTCAGCAATAGATTCTTTATTCATTTTTACATAATCAGCATTGTTAGCTTTTTCAGCACCAGCCATAGATAATTTAGCTGTTGCAATTGCACCGACTTTATCACCCATATCTGCTTGAATTAAGCTCATTCTTCGTAAATACCAAAAAGCAGGATCAGTTCCTTCTGTTGCTTTTTTTATCCAAGCTAAAGCTTGTTTTAAATCTTTACCTTCAGTATGATAATAGGTAGCTGCTTGAAAATAATCATTTTTTGATGGGCCAGCCATCACAGTTTCAATACTTTTTAAAGTAGTTTTATCAGTTGGTACTTCAAATTTAACACCAACATATACATTTTCCCATAGGATACCTATAACACCTGAACCACTAGTTAAGTCATCAAATGAAATTGTAAAAGATTCAATTTTTACATCCATAGGAGAAACTTCAACGGTTGTTTTTGCCGCTACTTTTGTATCATCCCATTTTTGTGGATTTCCCCAGTTTGTTGCATCACTATAAAATAGCACATCCCAAGTTTTTTCATTTGGAATGGTGTAAATAGCATAGGTTCCTTTTTTTAATTCTTGTCCGTCAATAGTTACATTGTCACTAAACGTAATTTTTGTATTAGCATTTGCACCTGTTCTCCAAACTTCTCCATAAGGCACCAAATCACCAAAAATAGTTCTTCCTCGCATTGCAGGGCGAGAATATTCTAAAGTTACATCAGTTAAACCTACAACCTGTTCTATTTTTGAAGAAGGGCTTGGTTGAGGTGTTTTAATTTGTGCATTTGTAGTTGAAATAATTCCAACTAAAACAAAAAGAATTGATATTTTTTTCAGCATTGTAGTTATATTTTAAATTAGGTTAAGTAACAAATATAGCGTTTATAAAATCCTATAAATTGAAAAATTTTAATTTTAACAATTTTTTAAGATGCTTTTTAAGGTATGTTAACGGTATTTTTTCTTTCGTAAATAATTGAAAATCAATCCAAAGAAAGCCAGTATTATTAATGGGAAAAGGATGTTAATTAATTGCCATTTATTGGCTTGCTCATAAGCTTTTTGCTTATTTAAAAAGTTGATTTTCAATTTTTTAGAACGAATGTTTATCAAGCCTGTATCATCCAAAAGATAATTGACAGCATTTAGCAAAAATTCTTTGTTTCCATAGCGTTGGTTAGTCCATTTATTTACACCCAATTCCATTGGTTTTCCTTTTGAAATTTCATTGGCAATAATATCTCCGTCAGAAATTACAATCATTTTGTTTTCAACACTAGTATCCTTTGGATTTGATGTTCCAAATGGTTTAATACGACCATTATATGCAGATTTAAATGTTCCTTCTAATAAAACAGCAATGGGTTTATTTCCCTGAACATATTCTGCTGGATTTGGTTTTTTTGTTATTGATTTTAAAGATATTATTGCTGGAGTACCAATTGTTTTAGATACTGGTGAACTTTTTAATAATACAGTTTTATGAATTTCATTTTTCAGGGTGTCTATACTGTTTGAAAACCGAATATTTACAGCTTCAATATTGATGTTTATAGGATGGTTGTTTTGTGAATTTACCAATGGAAAATATTCCCATAAAAAGGCATTATATTGAATTTGATTGCCAATATTACCTGTAGCTAATGGTATTTCTGAGCTATATAAATCGGCTATCAAATCGGTGTTAATCCGAACGCCATAATTAAAAAATAAATCTGTTAACCCTAAATCTCGTGGATATGCTAAAGACTCTCCAGTATTCATTAAACTATCTAATTCAGCTTGTACATTATCAATCATCCAAAGTGTTTTACCACCATTCATAATAAATTGATCTAAAGTAAATTTTTCTTCTTCAGAAAATTTTTCCGTAGGTTTCGCAATAATGGCTAAATCAAAATTTGAAATTTCATTCAATGTTTTTTGTGGAAAATTTTTAACAGAATCTAAGGTAAAAGGAGCTAGGAAATAATATTCACCTAATTTTCGTAAAAAATCAGCCACATAAATATCATTTAATTCACCATTTCCTTTTAATACTGCAATTTTTTTCTCTTTTTTTGAAGTTACTTTATGAATGGCATTTGCAAAAGCAAACTCTAAATTTTGAATAGAACTTTCTAATTGTTCATCTTGTGAATTAGAGAAAATATCTTTTAAAAGAGAAATTTTTTCGGTTTTATCTTTATAATTTATAACTGCCCAAGGAAATATTACGATTTCAGATAGCTTTCCATTTTCTTCAATTTGAAGATTGCTTGGTTCTAAACCACTATTAATAAGTTCTTGTCCAATTTTAGAAGGGTTTACAAATCGAAATTGTATGTTTTTGTTTAGGGCCTTTAATTCTTCTAAATGTAGTTTTGTTTCGGTTTGAAGTCGTTTAAATTCAGCAGGGAAATCACCTTGTAAATAAACTTTAATTAATACAACATCATTTACTTTTTCAACAATTTTAGTAGTGGCTTCAGATAACGTATAACGATTGTCTTGTGTTAAATCGAAACGTTTGTAAGCTTTTGATCCAATGAAGTTTACAAATACCAAACTAATGAATAAAACGACTATTTTAGAATACCTATTTTTCATTTTGTAAACTAAAATTAGTGATTACTAAAAAGAAAAATGTTACAGAAAAAAAGTAAATTAAGTCGCGCGTGTCTATAACTCCTTTACCAATACTATTAAAGTGTTCGCTCATTCCAAAATTTTGAATGGTAAAATCTAAACTTCCAAATAATTGATAGCTTGCTAAAGCTTCAAAGCCATAGTATAAAAAGAATGAAATAAAAACCGCAATGATAAATGAAACTATCTGGTTTTTGGAAATGGTGGATGAAAACAATCCAATGGCAGTATATGCACTTGCTAAAAATAGCAGGCCAACAAATGAACCAAAAGTTGTTCCAAATTCAATGTTTCCAACCGGATTTCCTAATTGATAAATGCTGTAAACATATATAAGTGTAGGTAAAATTGCCAGCAAAACTAAAAGTAATGAGCCAACATATTTTCCTAGAATAATTTGCCAATTGGTAATGGGTTTTGTTTTTAAAATTTCGATAGTTCCAGTGTTAATTTCATCAGAAAAGCTACGCATTGTAATTGCAGGAATTAGGAAAATAAATATCCAAGGAGCTAAAAAAAAGTAACTGTTTAAATCTGCAAAACCAGCGTGTAGTATGTTGAAATCACCTTCAAAAACCCATAAAAATAATCCGTTAATTATTAAATAAACGCCAATAACCAAATACGCAATTGGTGAAGAGAAAAATGAATTTAGTTCTTTTATTAAAATGGATTTCATGAAATTATTTATGCGTTTAATTGTGTATTTGTTTAATTATCAATTCCCCCTTCGGGGGTTAGGGGGCTAATTTTATCAACACTCCAGGCTTGTGGTTTGTTGTTAAATAACTTTTTAGTTTTTGCCCAAACGGTTTTAAAAAGTTCAGAATTTCTATAAGCTTCTAAATGTGATTCTGATTCCCAATAACTATACGTAAAAAACGTTGAATTATTATTTTTATCTTGATATAATTCTAATAAATTACAACCTTCAAAGTTTCTTATTGCTACTTTATTTGCATTAAAATTTTTAAGGAAAGACTCAATATTTGATTCTTCAAAACTCATTTTCACAATTCTTATAAACATATTTTTGTTTTAGGAACTAAATTTAATTTGGATTAAATCTCTGTAATTTAATCCCAGCAATGAAGCCGCACCACCAACAGTATTTAAATTACTTCGGTACATGGAAATCTCTAAATAGTTGGCTGAATTAAATAGCGCCAATCTAGATCCATCTTTTTGACGTTGATCTTTTGGTAGGGAAAAATCTATAAATTCACTGTATTTTGAATAAATTTTTGAGAACGCATATTTATTTGCAATGACTTCAAAATTTCTTCCTTTTCCAATTTCTTGAAATAATTTTTCGTGAATATTACTTATAGAATTCCCGTAATTATCTACATATATAATGTTCCCATAAATTGTAGAAGAATCGGGAGAAACGGTTGGTTGTAATTCAACCAATTGTTTAAAATCAGGAATAATTTTACCAATAACTTCTAATTTTCCACCACGAGCAATATGACAAGCAACTTTCACAAAAACATCCAAAACAGGAAAACTAGATTTAACCCTGTCATGAATATTAATTTCAACAATTTTCTCAGGCTTTATAGCTGAAGCTAATAATGAAATAACACCATTATCCGGACAAATAAAAAAATGATTGTCTAATTTTAAAGCAATGTGTTTGTTTTCTTCATTTAATTCAGAATCTACACCAATAATATGAATGCTTCCATCAGGAAAACTTTTATAGGCATTTTTTAATATATAGGCAGTCTCAGTAATATTAAAAGGAGAAATTTGATGTGAAATATCAACAATTCTGGCATTGGGTAACTCACTATAAATAGTACCTTTTACAGCTCCAACAAAGTGGTCTTTAGTTCCAAAATCAGTAGTTAATGTTATTATTGACATATATAATTCAAGCGAATTTTTTTGAAAATGAATAAATGTAAATCTTTCATAAAATGTTTAAAACTTATTTGTAAAAATTTAAACAATGTTAGTCGATATTAGTACATTTGTTATGCAAATCTAATGAATTAATCGGTTATTAAAATACTATTTTATATATAAACTTAACACTTCAATCATTTGAACGAACGTATTATTGAACTGACAGAAATTAACCCAAGCGACTTGTTTGGAACTCAAAATTCAAATGTAGAAATTTTACGAAAATATTTTCCGAAACTTAAAATTGTTGCTCGTGGAAATGAGTTAAAAGCTTATGGCGAATCTGAAATTTTAGATGAATTTGAGAAACGATTAACAATGCTTATCACTTATTTTAACCGTTATAATAAGTTAGATGAAAATAGTATTGAACGTATTTTAACATCTAATGGAACTGAACATAAGGGGTCAAAAATGGCTGATGGAGTGATAGTTCATGGGGTTAATGGAAATTTAATTAAAGCTCAAACGGTTAACCAACGTAAAATGGTTGATTTAATGGGGAAAAATGATATGCTTTTTGCTGTTGGTCCAGCAGGAACAGGAAAAACATATACTGCAGTTGCTTTGGCAGTTAAAGCGCTGAAAGAGAAAGAAGTAAAAAGAATAATTTTAACTCGTCCTGCTGTTGAAGCTGGTGAAAATCTGGGATTTTTACCTGGGGATTTAAAAGAAAAATTAGACCCGTACATGCAACCATTATATGATGCATTACGTGATATGATACCGTTTGAAAAGTTAGATTCATATATTGAAAAAGGAATTATTCAAATTGCCCCGTTGGCTTTTATGAGAGGGAGAACATTAGATAATGCCTTTGTAATTTTAGATGAAGCTCAAAATACAACTCATAATCAAATGAAAATGTTTTTAACACGTATGGGTAAAAATGCAAAGTTTGTTATTACGGGGGATCCTGGACAAATAGATTTACCCAGAAGACAGGTTTCAGGTTTAAAAGAAGCAATCCTTTCACTTAAAGAAATTAAAGGAATAGCATTTGTATATTTAGATGATAAAGATGTTTTAAGACACAGGCTAGTGAAAGATATAATTTCAGCGTATAAAACCTTTGAAGTAGGGGAAGATTAATTAAGAATTAAGAATGAATAATTAACAATTAATAATTAAAAAGGTAATGATTTTGTCATTCCTGCGTAGGCAGGAATCTAAATGATATTATGAAATGGATTCCTGCCTATGCAGGAATGACATTTTTGTTTACAAAATTACATAACAAAACAACTAAATAATGAGCAATACCATAAACAATACAGCATTTCATTTTCCAAAACAAAAATCTGTATATAAAGGAAAGGTTAGAGAAGTTTATAATATTGATGATAAGATTTTGGTAATGATAGCCTCAGATAGACTTTCCGCATTTGATGTGATTATGCCTAAACAAATTCCGTTTAAAGGACAAATTTTAAATCAGATTGCTTCAAAAATGATGGAAGCAACAAAAGACATTGTTCCAAACTGGATTATTGCGGTTCCAGATCCAAACGTAGCCATTGGTCATTTATGTACGCCATTTAAAGTTGAAATGGTTATTAGAGGATATTTATCTGGTCATGCGGCTAGAGAATATAAAGCAGGAAAAAGAATAATTTGTGGAGTAACTATGCCGGAAGCAATGAAGGAAAACGATAAATTTCCTCAGCCAATTATTACACCTTCAACAAAAGCTGACGGAGGACAACATGATGAAGATATTTCGAGAGAAGATATTATTGCAAATGGAATTGTTTCAAAAGAAGATTATGAAGTTCTTGAAATATATACGAAAGCATTATTTCAAAAAGGAACTGAAATTGCTTCAGAAAGAGGTTTAATTTTAGTTGATACCAAATATGAGTTTGGAAAGACAACTGATGGGAAAATAGTTTTAATTGATGAAATTCACACACCAGATTCATCACGTTATTTTTATGCTGATGGTTATGAAGAAAGGCAAAGAAAAGGCGAAGCTCAAAAACAATTGTCGAAAGAATTTGTGCGTCAGTGGTTAATTGCAAATGGTTTTCAGGGTTTAAAAGGGCAAACAATTCCTGAAATGAATGAAGAAAAAATAAATGAAATTTCGGAAAGATATATTGAGTTATACGAAAAAATTACAGGTGAAACTTTCGTAAAATCTGACTCAACCAATATTTTAAATAGAATTGAGAAGAATGTTTTAAATTTTTTAAATAAGTAATTTTTATTGATATTGAAAATAACTATTTACTTGTGAGTAATTTATTGTTTCAGGATTATTTTGTAAATATTCAATGATTCCTTCAGCTGTTGTGTACGGTTTAATTGTTGGTGTTTGTGTAAAATAAGTATCGTACACTGCTGGTATATAATCATTTAAGCCAATGGTTAATGTAGTGTTATCATTTAATAATTGGTTGCTTTTATCTCTTATTTCAATTGTACTATTTACTTGTGAAATGTTAACTCCAGCATAATAAATAGCAATTTTAGTTTGCTGTAAAAAGTTTTTAATTTCAGCAATTGTTATAGTGTACGTAACTGAGCCATTGTTAAAAGGATCAATGGTAAAAATATCACGTTTTAAAATATCGCCACTATTTAAATCACTTCTAATACCACTTGAATTTTGAAAAGTAAAATCAACATTCATTTGTTTTCTAAGCACATCAGTATAAAAACTACCAACATTTGATTTTGAATGGTAAGCTTCCGAAAAACCAATAATAGCATCTAAACTTGAATTTGCATTATAAGTATCAACTTTTTCTTTTATAGTGGAATCAAAATTTGTGTAATTATTTAAATTAATTAACTGGTAATTAATAGATTGTATTTTTTTATTTTTTATTGATAATTTTATTTTACCTAAATTATTAAGATTAGAACCTGCATGATAAATTGGAATATTGTTAACAGTTTGATTGGTTACCGTATGAGAATGTCCTCCAATAATAAGATCGAAATATGGATAAGTATTTGCCAGTTTAAAATCGGAACTTTCACCCAAATGCGAGAGTGCAACTAATATATCGGCTTGTTGACTTTCCTTTAAATTGGCATATTTTACTACGCTGTTTTCAAACTTTTCAAACGTTAAATTTTGTACCCGCCAAGGATGTGTAGATGGAATAACATCATTATCTTTTCCGTTAGTTTCCACCAAACCTAAAAATGTAATTTTAAGGCCGTTAATTGCAAAGGTTTTAAAAGCTTTTGGTTGTGAAATAGTGCTGTTGGCAGTATTAACATTGGCACAAACCCAACTAAAATTAGATTGAGATAGCCGATCATTTAATAAGAGTTCTCCATAATCATATTCGTGATTTCCAATTGCCGAAACGTCAAATCCTACGGAATTCATTAAATCAATCATAGGGAAACCTTTTAATGGGTAATTATCTACTACAGGATTTCCAGAAAAAATATCGCCTGCACAAACTAATAACACATCAGTTAGTTTTTTTTCTTCATCAACAATGTACTTTATTTTTGAAAAATTAGCAATTTGTCCGTGCTGATCGTTGATATGAAAAATAGTTAATTCTTGGCTTTGATTAGTTGGAATAATAGCATCATCACTATTTTTTGAGCAAGCAAAAAAGACTGCTAAAATTAAATAATACCGAAAAAAACGTTTTATAATTTTCATAATAGAGCAAATATTTTAAATGGTAAAATTAAGCTATTTTGAAAACGTAATATTAAATAGTAGCTTTTTTGTAAAAAAAATGTACCAAAATTAAATCTCAGTACATTTTTGTGTAAATATTTAAAAAGCTTATTTCTTCTTTTTTTGTTTAGCTTGTTGCTCTTGGGCTTGTGCCATAGCATCGTTTAAACGTTGACGAAACTTACTCTCTTTTTTAGGTTTCAATTTATTCACTTGAATTTGAGCATGTATTTTATCTTCGTCAATAATGAAATTTTTGATTACCAACATGATTGCAACAGTTAGTAAGTTAGACACAAAGTAATATAAACTTAAACTACTTGCATACATATTAAAGAAAACCAACATCATAATAGGCGATAAGTACATCATCATTTTCATCATTTTTTGCATGTCAGGCATTCCTTCTTGTTGTGGAGCCATATTCATTTGCTGACTTTGACTCATTTTCATATAAAAGAAAATGGCAACAGATGCTAAAATTGGAAATAAACTAACGTGATCACCATACATTGGAATGTTAAAAGGTAATTTGAAAACAGAATCGTAAGCAGATAAATCTTCAGCCCATAAAAAACCTTTTTGACGTAAATCTATATTTGAAGGGAAGAACCTGAATAATGCAAAGAAAACAGGCATTTGTAACAATGCAGGAATACAACCAGAAAGTGGACTTACACCAGCTTTGCTTTGCATAGCCATAGTTTCTTGTTGACGTTTCATAGCATTTTCTTTTCCAGGTAAACGCTTGTTAATCTCATCCATTTCTGGACGAAGCACTTTCATTTTTGCACTTGATAAATAGGATTTATAAACTAAAGGAGACATTATAATTCTAACAACAATTGTTAAAAGAATAATAATTAAACCATAGTTTCCAATATATAATTGTAAAAAATTAAATACCGGAATAAAAATTAATCGGTTTATGTATCCAAATATACCCCAACCCAAGTTGGTAATTTCTTTGATATTTCTATCATATTTTTTTAGAATTTGATAATCATTTGGTCCAATGTACCAATTCATATTATAATTTAACTCACCACCTTGAAGAGCCAAAGGAGCCTTTAATGAAAACGCTTTTGTAAAGGTTGTATCAATTTCCTCATCTATAGCTAAGGTTTTTGACAGAAGGCTGGCTTTTTCAAAAGCTTGTTCTGTAATTAATATAGCAGAGAAAAAGTGTTGTTTGTATGCTACCCAATTCACATTTTGTTCTTCGGCATCATCTTCACCACCAACAGATAAGTAATCAATATCTTCATCACCCTTTTCATAATACATTTCTGTTTGTTGATTTTCGTACCGAATACTTTTTTCTTTTCTAAAAGCTTCTAATCCCCAATCTAATGTTATTTCTTTTGATGTATTTAAAGTTGAATTTAACCCTTGTGATCTAACATTAAAATCAACCATATACTCACTCGGTTTCATCTCATAACGATATTCTAAATACTTATCGTTTGCAACTTTCAATTTCATTGAAAGAACCTGATTTTCACCATTTGTTGATAAAGTTGGTTCAAAAAATAAATCTTTCGTGTTTAAAGTTCTATTATCTGAAGTTCCAAAATTTAAATTAAAAGAGTTATTATTTTCCTTAATAATGTATAGAGGTAAAGAATCGTGAGTAACATATTTTTTTAGTAATGCTTCTTTTATTTGCCCTCCTTTATTTGAAATAACCAATCTTAATAAATCGTTTTCTAAAACAGTTTCACTATCAGATGCTGAAGAAAGTGATGCTGAATATGCGAAAGCACCTAATTGACTTTGGGCATTTATGAATGAAATAGAATCGTTTGCTTGAACTATAATTTCCGGACTGCTAATACTTTTTGTTGTGTCTGAAGTTTGAGTTTCCTCTTGTACTTGTTCTGTTTTGGTTTTTTTTGCTTGTTCTTCTGGCGTTGGCTGGGTACTGTACATCCACCATAAAAGAATTGCTCCTAATAAAACAAATCCTATAAGTGAATTAATATCAAATTTCTTTTCTTCCATGATTGTAATTAAATGTCAGTTTGTCATTTACTTTCTAAAAAAAGTTTTCAAAAGTGCGACAAATGTACTAAATGTAACTTTAAAATTGGGTTATTATTAATGATTCTATTCTATTTCAAAGAGTGTTCCAAAGCGGCTTTTACAAAATCTACAAATAATGGATGCGGATTTAAAACAGTACTTTTATATTCTGGGTGATATTGTACACCAATAAACCAAGGATGCGTTGGAATTTCAATAACTTCCACTAGGTTTGTATCTGGGTTATTACCTGTAGCAATCATTCCAGCTTTTTCTATTTGTTCTAAATAATCGTTGTTAAACTCATATCTATGCCTGTGTCTTTCGCTAATCAATGGCTTATTATATATGCTTTTAACCTTGCTATTTTCTGTGAGGTTACAATCCCAAGCTCCCAAACGCATTGTTCCGCCATAATTAGTAACGCTTTTTTGGGCTTCCATTAAATCAATAACAGGATATTTTGTATCGCTGTCCATTTCAGTTGAATTTGCATCTTTCAAGCCCAAAATGTTTCTTGAAAATTCTATAACTGCCATTTGCATTCCTAAACAAATTCCAAAAAAAGGAATGTTATTTTCACGAGCATATTTTACTGCTTCAATTTTTCCTTCAATACCACGTTCTCCAAAACCTGGAGCTACTAAAATACCATTTAAATGCTTCAATTTTTTTGGAACATTTTTAGTAGTTAATTCTTCAGAGTGAATCCAGTTTATAATAACTTTAACTTCATTTTGAGCTCCTGCGTGAATAAACGCTTCTGAAATAGATTTGTAAGCATCGTGCAATTCAACATATTTGCCAATTAAACCAATTTCTACGGTATTTTTTGGATTTTTGAACTTCGTTAAAAATTGATTCCAAACTTTTAATTCAGGCTGTCTGTCTTGTGGTAATTGAAGTTTTTTTAAGACTACAATGTCTAAACCTTCTTCAAGCATAAAATTTGGCACATCATAAATCGTTTCTGCATCAATAGATTGTATCACATCTTCTTTCTTAACATTACAGAACAATGCTAATTTTTCTTTAATAGAATCAGATATTTCATGTTCGGTTCTGCACACCAAGATATCAGGGCTTACACCACTTTGCATTAACATTTTTACGGAGTGTTGCGTAGGTTTTGTTTTTAATTCACCAGCGGCAGCTAAATAGGGAACTAATGTTAAATGAATTACAATGGCATTTTCATGGCCTAATTCCCATAATAATTGACGAACAGACTCCACATAAGGCAACGATTCTATATCACCAACAGTACCTCCAATTTCTGTAATTACGATATCAAATTCACCAGTATTTCCTAATAGTTGAATACGATGTTTAATTTCATCAGTAATATGTGGAATCACCTGAACTGTTTTCCCTAAAAATTCACCTTTACGCTCTTTATCAATAACAGATTGGTAAATTTTTCCTGTAGTAACATTGTTGGCTTGTGAAGTTGGAATATTAAGGAAGCGTTCGTAATGCCCTAAATCTAAATCGGTTTCAGCACCATCATCCGTAACATAACATTCTCCATGTTCATATGGGTTTAAAGTTCCTGGATCAATGTTAATATAAGGGTCTAGTTTTTGAATGGTGACAGAGTAGCCTCTTTCTTGTAATAACTTTGCCAAAGAAGCTGCGATAATTCCTTTTCCAAGTGAAGAGGTAACGCCTCCGGTTACAAAAACGTATTTGGTGTTTTTCATTATTCGTAGGTTTTGGCAAAATTACATTTAATGTTTTAGTCTACAAAAAAGAAAAGTCGAAAAGTTTGAAATTAGGCAATAGGCAATAGGCAAATAGCCAATAGGCAAAAGTTCAAATGGTTTAACTGTTTAATTAGAAAACTATTTAATTTTGCTTAAAGCTTAAAGCTTAAAGCTTAAAGCTTAAAGCT
>Ga0209231_1000687_pt1 | contig 16806 bp, 10 predicted proteins | sample Deesub45470m_DNA_FD_188086 | JGI IMG/M metagenome (GOLD analysis project Ga0209231, IMG submission 188086) | Deep subsurface microbial communities from North Pacific Ocean - 450_OLKR46/470m Metagenome (SPAdes) (version 2) | ecosystem: Environmental > Terrestrial > Deep subsurface > Unclassified ... | reverse complement strand
ATTAAAACTAAAAATTGAGTCCACGAACGATTTAACTACTTTAGAAGACATTTACCTTCCTTACAAGAAAAAACGCAAAACAAAAGCTGAAACTGCTCGAAAGAATGGATTGGAACCGTTAGCGAAAATCATTATGAGTCAGCGAGCTACAGATATTGAATCTATCGCTTCAAAATATTTAAATACTGATGTTGAAACTGAAAATGATGCATTAGAAGGCGCTCGATTTATAATTGCTGAATGGATTAATGAACGAACCGATGTTAGAAATAACATTCGCTATCAGCTAGAAAAATTTGCTACCATAAACACGAAAGTTATAAAGGTAAAAGAAGATGATACTTCGACTGCGCTCAGCACAAGTGAAAAAGCTCAAAAATTCAGAGATTATTTTGATTTCTCTGAAGCATTGAATCGATGCCCTTCGCATCGGTTATTAGCTATTTTAAGAGCAGAAAAGGAGGGTTTTATTCGTGTAAAAATTGAAATAGATGATGAAAAGGCTCTTATAAAAATTGAAGACAGAATTATAAATTCTAATAACGATTGCTCCCAACAAATAAAATTAGCAATTCAAGATTCTTATAAAAGACTTTTATTTCCGGCCTTGGCCAATGAAATTTTAAATAGTTCAAAAGAAAAAGCAGATGAAGCCGCTATATCAGTTTTTGCTAAAAATTTAAAACAGCTATTATTGGGTGCGCCATTAGGAGAAAAAAATATTTTAGCCATAGATCCTGGTTTTAGAACAGGTTGTAAAATTGTCTGCTTAAATGCTCAAGGAGGTTTAGAATACAATGAAACTATTTATCCGCATGCACCAAAAAACGATTCTATAGGCGCTATGAAAAAGATAAATTCATTAGTTGATGCGTATAAAATTGAAGCAATTGCTATTGGAAACGGAACAGCATCACGTGAAACGGAGCAATTAATTCGAAAAATGCGCTTCAATAAAGACGTTGAAGTTTTTGTTGTAAGTGAAGCAGGGGCAAGTATTTATTCGGCTTCCAAAATTGCACGCGATGAATTTCCAAATTTTGATGTAACAGTAAGAGGTTCTGTTTCTATTGGAAGAAGATTAGCAGATCCATTGGCTGAACTCGTAAAAATTGAAGCAAAATCAATTGGTGTTGGACAATATCAGCACGATGTGGATCAAGCTAAATTAAAAACTTCGTTAGATACCGTTGTTGAAAGTTGTGTAAATTCCATTGGCGTAAATATCAATACTGCTAGTACTTCCTTATTGAGTTATGTTTCAGGAATTGGACCAAAACTGGCAGAAAACATTGTGAATTATAGAGATGAAAATGGTGCTTTTACTTCAAGAAATGATATAAAAAAAGTGCCACGTTTAGGCGATAAAGCTTTTGAACAAGGGGCTGGTTTTTTACGAATTAAAAATGCCAAAAACCCGTTAGACGATTCTGCGGTACATCCTGAAAGTTATACTGTAATTTCTAAAATTGCAAAGGATTTAAAATTGAATGTTTCCGATTTAATTGGAAATAAAGAAATACTTCAAAAAATTGAACTTCAAAAATACTGTACTGAAACTATTGGTTTACCAACCTTAAAAGATATTGTTAAAGAATTAGAAAAACCCGGTTTAGATCCTCGTGAAAAAGCAAAAATATTTACTTTCAATCAAAATATTCGAACTATTAATGATTTACATGAAGGACAATTATTACCGGGAATTGTAAATAACGTTACCAATTTTGGCTGTTTTGTAGATATTGGCATTAAAGAAAGTGGGTTGGTACATGTTTCAAATTTATCGGATAAATTTGTGACTGATGTAAGTTCAATTGTAGCATTGCACCAGCAGGTAATTGTGAAGGTTTTAGAGGTAGATGTAGCCAGAAAACGCATTCAACTATCGATGAATTATAAATAATTATTTTTTAAAGCTGTTTAAAAAATCTTGCCTTCTATTTCTAGAAACTGGAATTTTTTGGTTGTTTGATAAAATTACATAACCTTCATTTAAATATTTATTTATATAGTCCAAATTTATTAAATGTGATTTATGCACCAAATAAAAATTCTGATTCTCTAGTAATTTATTAAAATGACCAATGCTATTTGAACTTAATATAGGTTTTTTATTTTCAATATTAATTTTGGTATAACCATTATCACCCTCGCAATTAATAATATCTGTAATTTTAATAAATTCTAATCCTTCTTGGGTAGGAATTACAATTTTTTTGTTGTGAAAAGGTTGCACGCCTATGTTTTCTATAAGCAATCTATTTTTTTTAAGTGCAGTTTTATCTTCAATATTAATAATTGCTTTATTTACGGTCGCAATTAAATCTTTATTATCTACGGGTTTTACTAAATAACCAATAGCACAATGGTTTATTGCTTCAATTGCATAATCATCAAAAGCAGTTACAAAAATAATTTCGAACCCAGGATTTGCTATTTTAGAAATCAAGTCAAAACCACTCATTTCTGGCATTGCGATATCTAAAAACACCAATTGCGGATTTAAATTATCAATTAATTTTAGACCTTCTTCTGGGTTTTGAGTTTCTCCAATTATGGTAATGTTAGGACACAAACGATTGAGTTTGTTTTTTAATATTGCAAGTGCTTTGCGTTCATCATCAATTAAAACAGCAGTTATATTTTTCATTTTTCTGGTTGTTTAAAGGTTAGTTCTACTAAAGTTCCAGAGGTTTTATTACTTTGTAAATCCGTTATTGTATAAATAATTTCCCAATTTTTACTTAGGTTTAATAATTCTAATCGTTCATTTAACACTGCAGAAGAACTTGATTGGTAATTTTTAGATGAATTTTTATAAATCTCTTTTGCTTTTTTAATTCCAATACCATCATCTTCTATACATACCTTAAAACTAAAAATGTCAATAAATTTAAATGTTATAGTAACTAAACCATTGCTTTGTTTGTGAAACAAACCGTGATTAACTGCGTTTTCAACAATTGGTTGCAAAATCATTGAAGGCATTGTTTGTTCTTCTATATCAATTTTCGGATCTACTATTATTTTGTAATCTAGTTTATCTTCAAAGCGTAATTTTTCTATTTGTAAATAATTGTCTAATAACTCAACTTCGTTTTTTATGCTAATATATTGTTTACGTGAATATTCAAAAAACAAACGAATTAATTTTGAGAACTTAACCAAATAATTTTCTGATAACTCCACTTCATTTCGCTGTATAAAATATTGAATAGCATTTAATGAATTATGTACAAAATGCGGATTCATTTGGCTGCGTAAGGCTTGTAATTCTAATCCAGCAATTCTATTTTCTTGCTGCGCTTTTGCTTCTTCTTTTTTTCTAATTTGAAGTTGAATTAGTTTTATTAGTATTCCAAATAGTAGTAACGAAAAAATTAAAAATGCTAGTTTAGCTATAATTGTTTGATACCAAGCAGGAATTATATTTAAACGCAACTGTTTAATTGTTATGTTGTTATGTTGGTCCGTTGCTTTAATTTCTAAAGTGTGTAAATTAGGAGATAGATTTGAAAAGTTAAGCGTTTTTGTAGTCGTTGGAATCCAAATTTTCTGTTTTGGAAGTAGCCTGTACTCAAAAGTTAAATGTTCTTGATTCACAAAGTCTAATGCTGCAAAAGAAACTGAAATATTATTGCGCTCACCATTTTTAAAGATTAACGTATCTTTTTTAGTTTTAAAATAAATAGAAGGCTTTTGTTTGTAAAAATTACTGTTTAAATTTAGCTGTGCTAATCCAATATCACTGGCAGCATACAATAAATTATCTTCTAAATAAATATCATTGGTATTGTTTTGCAGCAAACCATCGGCTTCATAAAAGGCATCAATAATTTTTGACGATTCTAAACCACTTAAATTTAAACGTAGTTTTTTTACACCTTTTTGCGTTGCTATCCATAGGTTGTTCTCTTTTTGTATTATACGTTGAATACTTAATCCATCAGTTTCTTTTAAATGAATAATTTCAGAATTAGCATATAAATATACACCTCTACCATCGGTGCCAACTATTAAAAAATCTTTAGAAACTGCCAAGTTAGTAATAGAAATATTCAGTAAACTATTGTTGTTTACAGGTTTAATTAATTTGTTACCTTCTACTATATGTAAACCATCACTACCAGCAACAAAAAGCTGATTATTAAACACTTCAGTAAAAAGCAATCCAGATTTTTCAACAACTATTTGTGCGTTTTTTTTTGGGTTACTTGTCTTGTAAATGGCATTGGAGGAGATAATATAGTAGTTTTTATTAAATATGGTTATGTCTTTAGATCCTCCAATAAATCCGCTTTCATAAACATCTAATTTTATTTTAAAGGGTTTTAGAGTTTTGTTCTCGTATTCAAAGAACCCCCCTGCAGAAATAAAGTAACTTTTGTTTAAAGCTTTTATTTTTTTTATTTGATAAATTTCTGCATTTTGTTTTCTAAATTTTTCAATCAGATTGAATTTTTTTTGAATTGTATCTAAAAAGTAAAAACCGTCGTCATTAATACCGGCATATATTGTTTGATTTATGCTATTTACTTTTTGAACTTTTTTATTATTTAAAAAATAATTAGTTTGTTCCTGTGTGTTTGGAATTAAGGTAATGCCATTTGCTAAATCAACTAGCCATAAATTATCTTTACTATCTTTATAACTTTTAGCACTTAAATGTTCTGGAAATGTATAGGTGTTTTTAAGATTTAAATGATAGTCAAAAATCATTAAATGCCCAGGGATACTAATTTGTATTTCATCTTTTAGCCCAAAACATCTAAAATAGTTGATATTTTCCATACCAACCATATCTTTAAATGATTTATAAACTGTTTTATAGGTTTTAAAATCTATAAACAAAACACCTTTTTCAAACGCATAAAAACCTATTTGATTGTAAAGCAATCCGTTATTCACAATTTTAGAATTTTCATAAACCAATGGAATATCTATAGGAATTTCTTGTTTAAATTCTAAGTTCCAATCGTAAATTAATAGTTTAGTTTTTTGTAAATAAATATATTCTTGCGTTGCTGGATTTATAAAGTACGGCATTTGCCTATTATCGTTAAAATCATGTTCTCGCTGAATTGCTAAAGATTTTTTATTGAAAGCTACTTCAGTTTTTTTACTAAATAAACCTGTATTAATTATATGCGTATTGTTAATTGTTCTTAGTCCAAAAACATCAAAAAACCAAAGACTATCCTTTGTTTTATATGTAAATCGAGGTGTAGTTACCACTTTATCAATAGTTGTAAAAGTATAAATGCTGTCGTTTTTTATATACCCTTGGTATTGGCTTTTAGAGAAAAACCACAATCTGCCTTGTAAATCGGTTTCTAAAAGCCAAGTATCGTTATTTGGTAGGCCATCTTTTATGGTAAAAGTTTTAAAAGTTTCACCATCATATTTTACCAAACCTTGTTTTGTAGCAAACCACATAAAGCCATTATCGTCTTCAGCAATGTCATATACGTGGTTGGTTGGTAAGCCTTGCTTTGTTGTAAAACGTATGGGTTCTTGGGCAAATGTTATTGCCCAAGAACCTAAAAAAATTAATATGATGATTTTTTTTAGCACATTTTAAATATAACAGAATTTATTTAATCTCTATGCACATGAATGGAAATAGATAAATTATGAGGAGTAGGATCTAATAGCTCATAATAAGTTCCTGTAATAGTTATATCTATATCATCACCAGTATTTGCTCCAAAGTTTGAAATAGACATTGTTAAACTATTTGCAGCAGCATCATCAAAATTAATTCCAGGAATAGTTATAAAATTACTTACGGGTCCTGTAAATGTGTTGGTATAAGGTGTTGTAATTACAAATGGACAATTAGCAGTTTGCTGTCCAAAATTTATAGAGAATGCAGTACCGCTTACGTTTTCTGAAGTAAAAACAAACATACAATTAAAACCAGAACTTGCCGCTAAAGGAAAGTCTTTAGCTAAAATATTATAGGAGTAATCTACGGGTGTTCCATTGTCTATGGTTACTAAAATTTGTTCGGCACTTCTAGATGCGTTGTTGTCATTATTACTACAATTTGTAAATAAAATTGTTGTTACACATAATAAGATTATTTTGTAAATTGAATTTTTCATTGTTTTTATGTTTTGGTTAACTATTATTCACAATATATCCAGTCGTTGGTATGACTCTTTCTAAAGACTAATGTCTCGGTGTAAGTATCTGGTTTCATTGTTTTATGTTGGTTTGGAGACACATCATAATCTGATCTGTAAAAGGGTGTTTTAAATTTTTTATATGCTACAGTGACATTGGCTTTAGTGTCATCTAGTATTTCAATAGTTTTTATAGCAACCGCTTTTGTTTCGTACATACTAAAAGTTACTGTGCCATTGTTATCTTTTTTAATAATATGAGATTTCCCTTTTTCGGTAGGAACTATTTCGTAAGGACGATTTGTAGTTTCTGGATTTGGAATATCGGTTCTTAAAACCACCTTTAAATAGTCTTCTTTTATCAAATTAGCATAATAAGTATTTGCGTTCTCTACCTCGTTTTTATCTTTTATTTTTAAGCTTGGTATAGTTATAATCTTAATATTTGGACGTTTTTCTTCACATTTTTTTAAATGTTCTAAAACAGATACTTTTGTTAATGAGTTCTTATCACTAGCGCAAGAACCCATTAACAGAAAAAACCCAAACAATGAAATTAATTTTAGTACTGTTTTCATAATTAATTTACTTTAAACCCAATTGCAATATATGGTTGTGCAATATTTGGAACAGGACCTCCTGCGCCATAAAAATCTGAACCTATAAAAGTTACATTTCCTTCTGTAATTGGATACGGAATATCACCTCCTCCTGTTTTTCGTAAAACACGCCCAATAGTTTCACTTAAATTAGTCCAACCTGGTAAAATAGTTCTTTTTACCTTAATCTCATCACCACTAGATACAGCAATGGCTGTGATTGATTGATAGTCTAAAGCTGATTGAGAAAAAGTATGTACTCCAGAATAGCTGTTCCCAGAAGTAATATTAATAACTTCCATAGTATATCCGCCTGTATAAGTACTTGGATTTTGGTATCCTACACTGCATATTTCACCATTTGCATTAATTTGAATGTTATATTCATGAGTTTCTAAATCCATCCACTCAGGTAAATCGACATATCCATTTGTAATTGAATATGCAGTTGTTATTAAATCAGAAACATAATTATCATCACATACATTGTTTGTTGGGTCGTTGTCATTATCACAGCTAAAGAGTGCTATAGAAATTGCTAAAAAGGTAAAAAGATTAAGTGTTTTCATAATGTTATTGTTTTATAAATTTGATTGTTTTTTCTTGTGTTATTGGATAATTTTAAGAATCAAAACCCATTATAGATATTAAAGTTACCTGTATAAGCTCCATTAATAGTGACACCATTATCATCTACCATAGTATATGAACAATTAATTGTTCCATTTCGAGCGATAAAGTCAAGTGTTATGGAGTTTATAGTTAGAGTACCATTACCATTCATTTCTAAAATATACTTAGTTGCTAAATCTGGATCTCCATATTGTATTCCTCCGCTATTGAACATTTTTGTAAAACTCAAAATATTTGTTAAAGCTGTAGAATCAGATTTATCAATAGCGTAGGTTGTAGTAGCAGCACTGCTATTTAAAACATTTTGCTCTAATGGCACATCTGTTCCGCTAGCATTTATAAAAATAGCTACTGCATTTGTTGCTGTTGTTGCTATTGCTCCACCATTTCCTTGAGCTTCAATAATTTTACCATCTCCAAATGCTAACATAAATTTATTTTGAAACGGAGGCCCGTCTTCAAAAAACAGACTTGCATTTGGTGTTTCAAAATCAGTTCCATTAATTGTAAATTTATTTGTAGAAGTTGGTGTATCATCATCTCCACAACCAAAAGTTATGGTTGCTAAAAATAGTATTACGAATATTTTATTTAGTGTTTTCATAGGTTATATTAGTTTGTGCAATTATAAAATTCTATAATTTTAACTTCATTATTTGCAACAGTTACTGTTGCGGTACCTCCATTTGGTAAATTAGTAGTATAACCAGTTTTGGTTACAATTTCAATTGTATAAATTCCGTTAGGTAATCCGGCAAAGAATATATTACCATTAATATCTGTCGTTTCTGTTCTAATAATTGTATTACTACTATCTTTTAAATTAAAGGTCCAATTGTTACCAAATTGATCACCCGTATTAAAAGTATCATTGCAATCCACATCCAATATGTTTAAGATGCTTATAACATTGTTTTCACAACAACCATCTGCGTTGTTAGACAAAGCTAGATCTCCTGATGCCGATTCAATATTTCCTAATAAAGAAAATCCAATAAAGCTTTCATTATTTACCAGATAAGCTCTAATACTATAACTTCCTGCAATTAAATTAATTCCAGAAGTATTCCAAATTGATGGAACTGCGGAATAAGTGTAAGTGCTACTAGTATCAATTATTGAAGACGTTAAATTATCAACAAGTTGAAAATAGATAACATTATCAGCTTTAAATGTGAAATTTAAATTAACATTGGTGTTTTTTAAAATACAAAACGATCGTTCAAACACATAAGCAATATTAGAGCCATCACTATTTTTTGGATTTGCACAATCACCAGGTCTAGAATCACCTGCATTAAAAGGAGATAACGAGGTAGCCCCTGTTTGATTTATCCATGCATCAGGACCATTAGATCCTATATTCACGGTATAAGCATTGCCGTCAGCAGCAAATGAACAACTTGATGCTATTGGAGTATTTAATAATTTCCAAAAAGGATCTATTAATCCATCTGTTCTTGTTACAGGTACAGGAAGTGTGTTTCCATTAACGTCTATCCCAGTTGATAAATTAAGTTTACTTACCACATCACAACCCTCTGGAATTGTCAATTGAACAATAGTATATTCGCATTCATCTTCATTTTTACAAGAAAAGGTTAGTGTAAAAATTAAAAGCGTAAATGCTGTTATTTTTATGATATTATTAATTTGCAATTTTTTCATAATTTTTTGTTTTAAAACAAGTTAAGACGGTTTTTAAGTGCCTTAACTTGTTTCGTTAATTCAAATAATTTAATTTAAAGAGGGACAAACAACTTTAAATTCGGTTCTACGGTTAATTGCATGTTCTTCTTCTGTACACTCAATATTGTCGGCACATTTATTTAATAGTTCAGATTCTCCTGCACCACGAGCAATTAATCTGTTTACTGCAATTCCTTGAGATGACAAGTAGTTTACGGTACTTTGAGCTCTTTTTTGCGATAAATCTTGATTGTATTCATGACTTCCTCTAGAATCTGTATGAGAAGACATTTCTACACTTATTGTTGGATTATCTTTCATTAGTTTCACTACTTTTTGAAGATCTGAAATAGATGAAGATAAAATATCCCATTTTGCTAAATCAAAATTGATGTTATCAAGTCTTATAGCTTTTCCGCAAGGATCTATACACATTTCAAAATCAATAAATAAAGTGCTATTTCTGTTGTATTGTGTTGTTGCTAGTTCAACTTCATTAGAAAAATAACCTTCTTTGTTTCCTTTTAGTAAATAGGTTGAAGCTTGTTTTACGTGAAAAAGAAAAGCACCTTTAGTATCTGAAATCGTATTTTTTTGTCCGGTATTTAATTTATCTTTTAAAAGCACGTCAACACCTTCTAATCCGTTTGGAGAATTACACTCAACAACATTTCCTTTTAAAATGAAGTTAATGTCGCTATAAACTATTTCTTTTTGAATGGATTTTTTATCCTTTAAACAGTCTTTAAATTCATCTTTAGAAATACTTGTTTCATCAAGATTTATGGTATGTAATTTTCCTTTAACGATATAATTATCTGGATTTACATCATTAAAAACTACGGTTCCATAAGAATTTGTTGTTCCGCTTTGTACAATATTTCCTTTTAAATCTACTAAAACGACGTCGGTGTTTGGTAAAACTTGTTTTGTAAATTTATCTTTAGCAGTAACGGTAACTCCACAACCACAAGTTGCACAACAACGTGGATAATGATCTTCTCCACACACATCACAAACACTAGCTTTTTTGTTAAGTTTAAAAGTAACACCAGCAAATACTCCAACAGATGAAATATCACAATCGCAAGGTTCTTCTCTTACAATTGGGCCACCTTGTTCTAGTGAATTTTCGCCGTCTATAGTTGTAAAAGGGTGGTAGCCAGCAGAAATTCCACTTTCGTTTTCTTCAGTTGCATTAAAATGTCTTAAATAGTAAACACCAGCATGCACTCCAAAATTTTCTGAAAAGAATTTTGTAAAACGTAATTGCCCTTTTAATGAAAATACATTTTTAGTATTATACCCTGCATGAAAGTTTAATAAATCTGATGTTGTTGGGCCAGTTAACAATGTTCTTCCTCCTTTTATAGAAGCTAATCCTGCTCTTGTATTAAATTCAGTAACAAAAGAACCGTCAGAATTTTCAGTTTTAAAACTTGGACCAATACCGTAAAATATTCTTGTAATTTTATCTTCGGACAAGTTAAGATTTGTAATTAAGCCTGCGCTTCCTATCACAGCGGGATAAGTACTTTTTGGTTTGTTTTTTATGTAATCGAAATCGGCTCCAACACCAAACCAATTCCAGTAATAATCTACTGATAATCCTAATTCTAAGCCACCTTTATAGTCTATATAAGGAGTGTTGTTATTGTATGTTGGAAAATCGTAACCTATTCTTGGGCTAATTTGAAAATAGTTTTCATTTGTGTTTGATTGCGCTGTTGTTGTGAGCATAGTTGTAAAAGCAAAACCTGCGAGTAATAATTTTAGTAGTTTTTTCATAATGATTATTTTTAGTTTAGATTGTAAAATTTCACGTTTAGTGTTCTTTTTAATTTTTTCATAATTATTTTAAAACCTATCTAGGACGCACTAAAACGGGTACTCTTCGATCTGGAATTACAAACCTAAAACTAGCATTGTAATCAAAGACATCTGTTACGTAGCATACACTACAATCTTCAAAATGAACGATAGCTGTTATAGTGAATTCAAATGTGCCATTACAATTGACTGAAACAGGAAACTTAAAAGTTCTATTGTCTTGGATTACTGTTGTTGGTTGCCCCTTAAATTCAACATTGTTAGATTCTTTATAAGTCCCAGAAAAAGGTAATTGACTTGTATAATTAAGCGATCCAATTGGAGCCAAACTAGTAGTTATAAATGGCCCTGTTACGTTTGTAGAACAACTATTACAAACTCTCGTATATCGTTTGCCATTCTTGTAAAAAAATTGATCTTCGCAAGTTTTAATGTGTTGTACATCAGTTAATAAGTACTCTATTTGTGTTATTCTATTCCCTGGACTGTGGTTAGTAAGTGAAGTTAAAATTTCTCCATTTCTATTCATCCCTAAAATATCAAAATCAAAAGAAGATGAATTGTCAGAAAAACATCCTGCTTCTTTAGGAGGTAAACAATCTTTTAAGTCTAAACAATCTTCAAGTGTTTCAATACCATAATCAAAATTGATATTTCTGTTTGATCTGCTAGAATTTGATCTTTTAGAAGCATTTTTTTTGCTATTAGTAAGTGTTTTTGGGTTTCTCTTCGTTTCTTTAATTAGCTCAATTATTTCTAATTTTTCCTTACTTGTAGGAGCATCTAAATAATATTGAATTAAAGATTGATTAGAGGTTACTACTGGTTGAATTTGACTTGCTTCATCTACATAAGTTCTTAATTTCGCATCATTACAAACCTTTACTTCTTGATTTTTGGACAACGGATTGATATCAAAAACGGCTTCATACGTTATCACAGTAACTTCACAAGGCTTTAATTCTAAGCCTGTAATATTAAAACTATTTGCTGTTCTTGATGTTGGTATACCGTTGGGAGCAGTCATACCGTTGGGAGCAGTCGGAGTACATAATCCAGTTGTTGTGCTTTGGCATATTTTAAAATTGCCGTAACTAAGTAAATTTGCTGGAGCAGGACTTGACAATACATCATCTATATCTGCAAAAACAGGTATTTGACCCATGTTTGCCAAAACAATTGTATAGGTATACTTTTTTGTTTTATTCTCGCAATCTTCATCTGGATAATTTTTATTTACAGTTTTAGATGCTATAATTAAATTATCTACATTTATTACACTTTCTACTGTATTGGATGATGCAATATCTCGAGTAGGAATTGAAGTGTCTCTATAATTAACAAAAAATTCATTTACATAGGTTCCATTAGGAGTGCCAACATCAATTTTGGCTTTTACCTTCACTAAATAATGTGTAACGCCTTTACAAGTAAATTCATCTAATTTATTGTTTTTGAAATCTATAAACAACTTATTTGAAGTTGGTGAATATTTTTTCTTAACCTTATTATCAATAGGTTTAAATCCAGCAGCAGTACAAATATTATTTTTTTCATTCATACCAGACTCTTTCTTAAACACTTTTATGTCAGTATTGGGATTGTTTATTCTGAAATTTGCTGGTAATATATCTTCCAGAAAAAAATCATCTCCTTCTGCTGTACCATAATTATAAAAATGCAAAGCATATTCTACAGTATCTCCAGGCACATTTGTGCTGATAGGAAAGGGTCCACACATACCATCTGGTGGATTACAAATAGTTTTTGATGTATGTAATGCTACAGTGTTTGGTACTGTTTTAATTGAAGCACAAGATGGTTCAGAGTTAAGTGTCACTGGAGTATTGGTAATACTATTATAACCATAAACATCAACTGTAGCGCAATTTTTTATAACTAAACTAGGTGTATTTGTTACAACTTTAAAAGGAATCTCAATCGTAAATGAATAATCCCTTGGGTTTGATGAAGGTGTTTCTGGATTTAAATATGAAGTTGCATTCGCAATAAGAGTATTACCTGTTATTGTTGCTGTACCATTATTTGTAGTTACAATTGGGTTTCCATATGCTAACTCTGTTCCTGGCGGTAATAAATCTGTTACATTAACACTTTTATAAATATATCGAGTACTACAGTTTCGAACAGTTATAATGTACTTACCTGTACAGCCTTTCATTACGAGGTTTAAATCATTATCATCTATTTCAACTACTTTTGAAAAACATAAATCCTGATCACCTGGTATGTCTATTTCATTATTTACACAAGCAACATTACTAATATTAGATGTTGAAGATTTCTTAATTGGAATTCCACATTTATTAAAACCTTTAAAGTCAGCAGTATTTTCTAAAGAAAATAATTGATTCACACACGCACAATCTTCAATTTTAATAATTACTTGGTATAAAATACTTGTGTTTGTTATTGTTGATGAAGGCAGGTCCCAACCTAAACTTAGAGAACTACCATTAAGAGCAACGTTATAATTTACTGCTTGTTGAGTCATTGTGCTTTCATTAGGGATATACACAACTTTAATATTATTTTTAGGATTGGCTCCCATATCTAAACAAGCCGGAATTTTAAAAGTATCAGAGAATTTAGGTAAATTAGAGAAATCTAACATCCCAAAATCACCATAAGCGGAGTTTAATCTAATGTCATATGTCATTTCACCAGTAGACGCATCGTAATTATTAAATACTTTTTCTAATTCATAAGGGTCATCTTTATTTATTGTTACAACACATTTATTTGATGTGATATTAACATTATTATTAATATTCATTGTAACCCAATTAGAATGGTCGTCTTTTTCGCAAGCTCCAGCATTAAGTTTTACTTTTATTTTAAAACTAAAATTTGAAACTCCAGAAACCATCACACCACAAGTACTAAAGTCTACTCTTAGAGTATTACTAGTAAGAGGATTGCTGATAGTCTCATTTATACCTCCACAAAACAAAGATTTAACAGAACGTAAAGCAGCATTATATTCAATTCCTAAATAATCTAGATTTATACCCAAATCATCTTCAACATAATTCAAATCACTAAAACTATTTAAGTTTGTTATAGTAACCGTATAATAAAATTCTTCACCTAACATCGGGTTGTTGTTTGATGCTGTTTTGGTTATTGTTTGTGCCATAGCAAATTGACATGACACAAGTGCAACAACTAATATTTTTATAATATTTTTCATTTTCTTTGTTTTAGTTGTTATTATTTAAGTTTCTCCAAAATTCTAACCATCTACTGTAATACATTTCTTTTTCACAATAGGTACCATCTTGTTTAAAAATGGTGAGTTTTATTCTGTATTCTTCTACTATTTTGTTTGAGTAGTTGTCAATATTTAAAAAGAATGACATATTAGTTGCAGTATTAACATTCACATTTACTTTTATTAAGTTACTTCGGTTACTATATAAACTGCCTGTTAAATTAGCAGGATAACTACCCAAAATATTTCCAAACCATCCACCAATAAATTCATAATTAGGTGCAGGTGTAGATGGCGTACTTCTATCACTAAAACTAATAGTTTCCAATTGAGCTATAATCTTTTTTATAGGGCTAGAGTTTGAACTAACAGGATTTAAATTTCCTTTAATTTTAAATATTTGCCCATTGCTTTGATTTACATCTGTTGTGTCATCTAAAGTAATATCTAAGCAAATCTCACAACACTGAGGAATCTTAATTTTTATTATTTTTTCGCAACAGTTTTTAATACCGCCACTAACTGTTTCACAGATTTTTATTTTAACGTAGACAGCTGATCCAGCATATTGTGAGGGTATAATTTGTCTCACTGGTCCTGAACCAGAAGCACTACTTAATGGTATTACAGGATACGTATAAATTGGAGTATTATTAGCAGCATCTATAATTTCTGCATAAATGGAATAATTACTAAAATTTGTATAATTTGCCCAACTAAAGGTAAAGTCTATAATATTAGTTCCATTTTGGCAATAAGACGCATTTTCTATTAGTTCACATGCTGGTTCATTACATGGTGGGATTATTAAATCTAAACCGCCGCAAATTTTAACTTGCCCTGTTGTTGGGTCTGTCATACGCATTCCTATGGTAATTGCTTGTCCTACGTATGCATTACTTATAGTTATATTATGATTTACGGTACCTGTTCCACTTATAGTTAAGGGTAGATTATTAGGAGAGATGTTCAAAGGAACATTAGTATTTCCTTGATAAGCTATAATATCTATTGTAGATCCAGCGACAACATTTGTCCAAGAACTAGTTGCATTAAAAGTCACAGAATTTACACCACAAATAATGTTAGTTATATTTATTTCAAACTCGCAAGGCTTCAATGGGCAAGAAGGTACTTCAAACTCAACAGGAGAAGAGCAAGCTACAACTCCATATTGATCGTCTATAGTAATTATAGCATTTAACATACTACCTATATAACTATTACTAATGGTAAAAGAATGACTCCTCGTTCCTGATGTAGTACCTAATACGAGATTATTATTAGTTATTGAATTACCAGAAACTAAAAGATTAGAACCATTATAAATCTTAATATCAATTGTAGAGTTTGAATTTTGTCCAAACCAAGTACTTGTTAAAGTAATAGTTTGGCTAGAGCCTCTGCAAGTAATGGAATCATATTCAATATCACAAATAGGAATGTTTCTGTTAACTTGAGGAGGAGTAGTTTCTTTTAATTTTTCCAAACTAATCTTAACCCCAAAATTCAAATTAAAATAAGAAGGTTTTACAACAGCTTCAATACCTGGATTTTCCAATAAAACACCAGGGTCATAATAGTCGTCAGCACCATCAATACCAGGAAAATATGCAATAGTTGGGTCTTTATAATAATAATTTATTTCGGCTCCACTTATTACATATTGTGGGTTTATAAAAAGTGCAATTTTTTCATTTATAGAATAGTTAAATCGTATTCCCGAAGTGAGTCCAAATGAAGTTACTTGTTGTTCTTTTAAATCAAAAATGTCAAAATCTTGAAATGCAGGATGTGAAAGAGTAGTAGTAGAACTTGGAGATTTCACGAAGGAAACACCAGCTTTCGTGTAAATTTCGGTGTTAAATTTCTGGTTTCCAAAACTGTATGTTGGTCCAAAAGTTAAAGTAGCATTTGACCAAGTGCCGTTTTCTAAAGTTTTAACAACAGATGGGCTAGGAATAATCGAATAATCTATTTTGTTTTTAAATGCGGTTAATTGATAATTAATATCAAGTCCTAACGCAAATTTGGAACTGAGATATTTATCAATAGACAGTCCAAAAACAGATCCATTGTCGCTTAATTTCTTAAAATCTCCTTGAGGAGAGCTTAACCCTGCATAAGGAAGAAATTGCAGGGTTTTAGAAGCTCTCGCTTGTGATAATAAATTATTTGAGCACAACAATATTGTTATGCAAAGCAATAACCATCTCTTTTTCATATTTATAATTTTTAGTTATATTTTTTAAGATATTTCTATTTTTTGAAATGAAATTCTTTAAAACTATGAGACAGTATTTTAATTGAATATTTGTTGTTTCTTATAAATAAAAAGCATCATAGTTTTTCAATTTTAAGTAAAGATGACTATGAATTATAGAAATGAAAACACTTAATTTAAGAATGGTAGTTTTGAGTCGATGATCGGTAAATACTTGAGATAAATCACAAAAAAAAGCACCATAGGCGCTTTTTAATTCTTTTTCAAAACAATTTTCCCTTCTATTTCCCTCCAAGCATCAGAAGTTCGCTAACAATAATTTCGGTTACATAACGCTTGTTTCCTTCTTTGTCATCATAACTTCTTGAAGTTAGTTTTCCTTCAATAGCAACTTCTTTTCCTTTTGCTAAATATTTTTCTACGATTTCGGCAGTTTTATTCCAGGCAATAACGTTGTGCCATTGTGTT
>Ga0209231_1000686_pt1 | contig 16824 bp, 13 predicted proteins | sample Deesub45470m_DNA_FD_188086 | JGI IMG/M metagenome (GOLD analysis project Ga0209231, IMG submission 188086) | Deep subsurface microbial communities from North Pacific Ocean - 450_OLKR46/470m Metagenome (SPAdes) (version 2) | ecosystem: Environmental > Terrestrial > Deep subsurface > Unclassified ... | reverse complement strand
CAGACCGACCGGCACCACCGCCAGCGAAAGGATCGCCGGTGCCAGAGCATAAAGATCACTGACAGTTTGGGTAAAAGCAGCCCCGTCATTGATTCCCGGGCAGAGCACAATCTGCGTGTGCAGTTCAATCCCGTTGGCCGTCAATTGCTGCAACAGCGGCAAAATTGGCAACGCCTGCCGACCGAGCAGACGGGTACGCAGGGCTTCATCAGTGGCATGCACCGAGATATAAAGCGGGGAAAGCTTTCGGGTAATAATCCGCTTTATATCTGCGGCGTCGATATTGCTCAGGGTAACATAAGCGCCGTACAAATAGGAAAAACGGTAATCCTCGTCTTTGATATAAAGTGACTTCCGCATCCCCCGTGGCAACTGATGAACGAAGCAGAACAGGCACTGATTACCACATTGACGCGGATCGGGGTGCTGCACCGCCAGACCGAGGTCATCATCAGCTTCCTTCTCAATCTCCAACTCCCAGAGGTCACCATCGGCCTTCTCAACCAGCAGAAGAATATCCTCCAACCGCTCAGCCAGAAGCAGGTCGAGAAAATCGTTTAAAGGTTGACCGTTGGCACTGACAAGCTTGTCCCCCGGTTGCAGTTCAAGCTCGCGGGCAATCCCCTGCGCTCTGACCTCGGTAATGGTGACCATACATCCTTATTCTTGCACAAAGTGCTACCGGCGCCGAAATAACGAAAACGCAAAATCCCCGCAGCAGGACCACCTGCACTGCGGGGATTTGCTCGGCATGAGGTGAAAATGGGTCAGTCCCGACCGCCGTGCAGACGGAAATTGCCGTCCTTGGAGGTGATCGAACTGACCGAGTGCTTGTACAACAGGATGTCGCTATCGCCGTCAACCAGAATACAAAAGCTGTCGAACGACTTGATATATCCTTCAAGCTTTTCGCCGGACATCATGACGATACTTACCCGCACCCGCTCTTTGCGGGCCTGATTCAGGAACTGATCCTGAATGTTAAACGGTGTCTTGCCCATATCCACTCCCTTTCTTCATTCGAAAGCATTGTATGGCCTGCAAAATATTATCAGTTTCTCGTGAGGAATCAAATGAAATTATTCCGGTTTCTTTCCTGAACCAGGTCTGTTGCCGACGAGCATAACGACGGGTTTCAGTCTGGACCCGGTCGATGGCGGAATTCAAATCAAGAACCCCGGCTAGGTACTGCAGGGCTTCGCGGTAACCGATGGTTTTGAGCGCCTTGAGTTGCGGGTTATAGCCGGCAGTCAGCAAGGCGGCGGCTTCGTCCAGCAGACCGGAGGCGAACATCTCCTCCACCCGCTGATTGATGCGCAGATCGAGCTCCGGCCGCGGCAGATCGAGATAAATCTTAAGCAGCCGGTAAGGATTAGCGGCAAAACCATGCTGCCGCTGCCATTCGGAAAGGGGCTGACCGCTGCATTCAAAGACCTCAAGAGCCCGCACCACCCGGACCAGATTGTGCGGATGAATGGCTGAGGCTTGCAGCGGATCAACCTCCTGCAAGCGGCGGTACAGTGTCCCTTCTCCCAGCTGTGCCTCATCGCGATATAAACGCTGCCTTAACTCTTCGTCAGCAGGGGGAGCATCGATGAGCCCCGAGGTCAAAGCCCGGATATAGAGACCGGTCCCCCCCACCACCAGGGGGATGCGACCACGGTCATGAATTGCGGCGACAAGCTTCGCTCCCTGACTGAAAAAATCGGCCGCGGTAAAAGACCCGTCGGGATCAACCACGTCTATTAAATGATGCTTCACCTGCGACTGCTCGCCAGCCGTCGGTTTGGCGGTGCCGACATCCATGCCGCGAAAGACCTGGCGGGAATCGGCAGAAATCACTTCAGCCGGGAAGAGCGTTGCGATCTTACAGGCCAATGCGGTCTTGCCAACCGCGGTCGGACCGCACAATACGATGACCGGTATTTTTTCGACAACAGACAAGGAGACCTCAACCGCGTCGGAACAGACGCCCGACCTCGCTCAGTGTAAAACGGTGGACAACCGGGCGGCCATGGGGACAGTGCCCGCCAAAATCGACTTGATCGAGATCTATCAGCAATGCATGCATCTGCTGCAGACTGAGGTTCTGGTTGGCGCGAACCGAACCGTGACACGCCATGGTCATCAATAGATGATCAAAGCGGTCGGCAACCAGGCTGCTGGCGCCGAGGGAAACCAGTTCAGCGCAAACATCTTTCAGCAGAGATTCAGCCTCTGCCTCGGTAAGGAGTTGCGGAACCCCTTTCAGGACAAAAGAATTACCACCAAAAGGCTCGATATCAAAGCCGAATCGGGCCAGTTCTTCGCGCTGCTGATCCAATTGGGCCGCTGCGCGAAAATCGAGTTCGAGAACCAGCGGAAAGAGTAGCCCCTGACGGGCAATGCCACTGCCGTAAAACTGCTGACGCAACCGCTCGTACCCGATCCGCTCATGGGCGGCGTGCTGATCGATCAACAGCAGATCATCCCCTTCCTGACAGAGGAGATAACTGTTGTGATATTGGCCAAGCACCTGCAGTGCAGCGAATCGACCTGGTGAGTGAGGCGCCGACACCGGGCGGGGTGCATCACTATAAGCAAGAGCAGACTCAGCCATGCATGGCAAATCATGCAACGTAGAATGCGCAACCGCAGGCTCATGCGGCAGGGTTGGCAACAACGGTGAGGCGACAGGAACCGCCGGTCGATGCAAGACCGTCGGTGTCGTATCAACTAACGGATCGGCGGTTGGAAATGGCGCGGCATGAATACGGCGTAATGCATCCTGCAGCGAGCGGACAATAAAATCGTGCACAGCGCGCTGCTCACGAAAACGCACTTCATACTTGGACGGATGGACATTAACATCGACCATCTCGGGCGGCAGATCGAGAAACAAGACCGCCACCGGATAGCGCCCCTTTGCCAGCAAGCTGCGATAGCCGTCCATGATCGCGTGCTGAACCATGCGGTCACGCACGTAGCGGCCATTGATGTACGCGTAAATGGCGCCGCTGGTCGAACGGTTCAGGGTCGGTGTGCCAATCAGACCGTGCAAGGCAAAAGGCTCCGCTTCACAGGTCAGGGGGAGCAGGTCGGCAGCCGTTGGTCGGCCAAGCAGAGCCCCGGCCCGTTCGACAAGGCGCTCGACCCGAAAGGCATCGAGGAGTACGCGTCCGTTGTGCCTGAAGCGGAATCGGATATCGGGGCGCGCCATGGCTTGACGTGTCACCACCTCGCCAATGTGGCCGACCTCGGTCTGCTCACTGCGCAAAAACTTGCGCCTGGCCGGAGTGTTGTAAAACAGGTTCCGTACTTCGATCCGGGTTCCGGTCGGAATCCCGACCCCTTCAGCCTTCTCCACCGTACCGCCAGCAAGACGGATGCGCCACCCCTCTTCGGAGGCGGCGTCACGGGTCTCAAGGGTAAAGCGGGAGACGGCAGCAATCGAAGGGAGTGCCTCGCCACGGAACCCAAGAGTGGTCAGGCAAAACAGGTCGGCATCATTCGTAATCTTGCTGGTTGCGTGGCGCTCAAGGGCCAGAAAGGCATCTTCGCGCCCCATGCCGCAACCGTTATCCTGAATCTGGATCAGAGTGCGCCCACCGGCTTCAATGTCGACCAGAATTTCATCGGCTCCAGCATCAATGGCATTTTCCAGCAACTCCTTGACCACTGAAGCCGGGCGCTCCACCACCTCACCAGCAGCGATCTTGTTGCAGAGACTTTCTGAAAGAATGCGAACCTGCGGCGCCATAAAATCCTTATCAACATCCAGGCCCGGGAAAAGTTCCCCCTGGAATGCAAACGGCCGGTCATGCCGGCCGTGCGGGTGTCCCTGTATGACTACGACCTACTTGAGCTCGAGCCGATCAAGCATACTCTCGATCTCATCCAGCCCTTCGAAGCTTTCATACTCCTCTGTCCCGGCTTCGCTAGCAGGTGCCACTTCCGTCGCGACTTCGACAGCAGGCTCCTCAACCTTCATAGTCTCCGGCAGATCCAGAAACGCCTCAGGTTGACTGCTCGCTGTACGCGGCAAAAGGCCAAGGTCACCGGCAACACTGTGAACAATTTTCGGCCCAACCACCGTCGACTTCAACATGAATGATTCAAAAAGGCAGTTATCGCAGATGGTGTTGATCAACCGCGGCACCCCTCCAGCAAAACGATGAATCGCCGCAATTGCTTCGGGCTCGAACAGGTTGACATCCCCTCCGGCGACTCCTAATCGATGGTGAATGTATGCCGTCGTCGTCTCGACGGTCATTGACTTAAGCTGGTACTTCACCGCAACTCTTTGTGCGAGGGGCTCATCAAGGCGCAAGCAATCATCAAGCTCAGTCAAACCAAAGAAGATAATATTAAGCAGCTTCTTGCCGGGAATCTCCAGATTGAGCAAGCCGCGAAACTCTTCCATCAGTTCACGGCTTTGCAGCATCTGCGCCTCATCGATAAGGATAACCGCCCGACGCCCCTGCTCATCTATCTCCAGCAGACGTTCGTAAAGCTGCTTCAGCACTGTCAGACGATCCGATGCCGGTTCACTCACTCCAAGCTGCATTGCAATCCGGGTCAGAATCCACTCAGGATTGATACTGGAGTGCACCATAACCAGCATTGACGATTCGTAGTGGGCTTCGTCGAGAGTATCAAGCATGCGACGGGCCAGGGTCGTCTTCCCGGCACCAACACCGCCGATCAGAACAGCCAGACCTTTGTTCGAGTTAACCGCGTACAGCAGACGCACCAACGCCTGACTGTGCTGATCACTGTCGTAGTAAAAACGCGCGTCCGGTGCGTTAGAAAACGGCTCACGCTCTAACGAAAAGTAACTGACGTAACTCATTGCCCCTCACCGTTGTTACGGGTATCAGATGTAAGAAACCCGGTTTTTACGACCAGCAGATACCCCGTCGGCAACTGCAGATTTCTTCCCCCTGAGCGTGGCCAGACGTGAAGAGACGTCGCGATAGGTGGAATCCATTAAAGCGACCTCGTCATAAACACTGAGTGCTTCAGAGCTCCTACCAGAATTTTCATAGAAAAGACCAAGTTCAAACTGCAGCGCAACCTTAACCTTGGGCTCAAGATCCGGCTGCTCAAGAACCGCCCAATAGACTTGTTCAGCCTCGTCAAAATTACCAATTTCAGCCAGGCAGATTGCCTTTAAGGCCAGACTGTCAACCAGACGGGCTTGATTACGCATCGCCTTGTTAAATTCGGCAATGGCATCATCAATCAACCCCATCTCTTTATAAGCTATCCCCAGATTGTAATGGGACTCGGCATCATCAACACTGACTTCGGTTTCAGCCTCAACCTCCACTGTAGCAAAATCGGTATTCAGATCAAACGTGTCGGCTTCGTCTTCCAGCCCCTCTTCCGATGCCGCCATAACTTCAGCGGCAAAATCGATAAAATCATCTGCCGGCGAGACGGTGTCAACCGTACGTTTGCGGTCAATCTCGTCAAGCTTGTTGCGAACTTTCTCATTCTCAGGCACCAGCATCAACAATTCACGACAGGAACGCTCGGCATCATCGAGAAGCCCTTGTTGCAGATAGAATTCTATCTCCTCCAACGCGGTAAAGACATCACGGCCATCGCCGATCTCCTGGATATCGTCTTCACTGATTTCGAGAACCGCTTCTTCCTCCGGCTCATCGATTTCCAGTTCGATCTCCAGATCAAAACCGGAGTCGGCATCCAGTGCAATCTCTTCAATCTCTTCGAGTTCCTCAATCTCCTCGATTTCGTCAACCTCTTCTAACTCTTCAATCTCCTCCAGAAGATCATCTTCAAGCAGCTCAATGGTCTCCTCGGCCTCCTCGATCTCCTCGATAACGTCCAGCACTTCAGGTTCGAGCATTTCAATGCTCTCAAGCGCGTCAGAGTCGAGCACATCAATTTCATCGTCAATGCCCCCCATGATCGAGTCATCAACCACATCATCGACTGAGGAAGTGACAATATCAAAAGCCGACTCCGACTCTTCAGCCGGCAATTCTGACATCACCTTGAACAGCTTGTCGCCATCACCGGTCAGCTCATAAATGGAGCGCAGAGTGCGCAAGATCCGCTGCTCATGTGGTTGTGTCTTGAGCAGGCGCTCATAAAGTTGTTTGAGCTCGGAAAGCCGCTTTGCTGCAAAAAAGGCCTCTTTCCACTCTTCAAGCTCCTTCAGTACCCGTCCCTTATCGCCCAGACTAAAAGCAGCGCAGATAAAACGCATACGAAGATCAAGATTATCCGAAGAGAGTTTGAGCAGATGGCCTAACGTCAGACGCTCGTTGCTATAATCCTTAAGCTGATGATAGGTATCGGCCAACTGGGAGAGAATGGCGGCATCATTGGGGTTCTCTTTCAGGATCGACTTGAGAACCTTCAGCGCCTTATCTGGCTGCCCGGTCTTCAGGCAAGCTTCGGCAAAACCGGCACCAATGTTGACCTCGTTCGGGAACATCGGCAGGAAAACTTCATAGAGTTTAAGGATCTTGCCGTACTGCTGCTTGTCACGCAGCAGGGCAAGAACATCGGCAAACTCTTCCCGGCCTTTATCCTGACTACCGAGAGTCGCGTACAACTCAGCTATCTTGACCCGGATATTGAGGTTTTCCGGTTCGAGATCTTTCATTTTCTGCAGAATGCTGACCGCTTCGGACGGCATCTGGTTTTTTTCGTAATGAGCGACGAGAGTGCGATATTCGGCGATGGCGTTACCGATCAAGCCCTGCTTTTCATTCAACTCTGCCAGACGCTGGTAAACGATAACCTGCGACGAGTCGAGCTTCTGCATCTGCTTGTAAACGGCGATCGCTTTGGGATAGAAGCCCCGATTGGAAAAATCCTTGGCGACCAGATCGTAGTTATCCAGCGCGACGTCCTTGATCCCCTGCTTGGCGCACAAATCGGCAAGCTTCTGCCGGCTGCGGAAATCCTTCGGATCGAGCTTGACAACCTGCTCGTATTCCTTGATTGCCTTCGGCATGCGACCGGCCTGCAGGTGCTTCAATGCCGCTTCGATATGTTTGTCTTTAGGCGCCAACGCTATACCCCAAACAAAAGAATGAAAATACAAGCACTTACTCTAGACGAGCCGACCTACTTGTGTCAAGCGTCAAACCGGATGAAACGGGTCAGATCTGGTAGCGGGTCACCCCCTGCCGCCAGTGATCAAAATCGGCCCGCTCAACGGCGAAAGCGGGATGGCCAAGCAGCGCCGAGGTGAGGATCTTGCCTGCTTCCACCCCCGGTTGATCAAGGGGGTCAACGCCGAAAAGACCGCCGGCAAAAACAGTCTGTACTTGAAGAAGATATAAAAACGCACCGATCGTCTGCGCCGATATTGTTGAAAACTCGAATGTTGCACTTGGTCGGCCGCATCGTGCCAGAGCAGCTGCCGTAGCCTGCTGTTCCACCGTCAGCAGTTCCCCCAGGCTGTGGCCACCAAGGTAGGCAAGCTCAGGGATTTTGGTTGGAGGCAGCGGCATGGCAGCAGATGGCGCTTCAACCAGAAACGTGACAACCTTGTCGAGTGGACCTTCCATGTAGAGTTGCACCTGAGAGTGCTGGTCTGTGGCACCAAGAGCGTTCACCGGGGTCGGCCCGACCCATCGTTGCTGACCGTCGACAATTGTCATCTTGCCCAGGCTCTCTGCCCAAAGTTGCCGGTACCAATCGGCGACATCACGCAGACGGTCGCTGTAAGGCATCATGACACTGATTGGCATCCCTTTTCCGTAACACAGATACTGCAAAGCGGCATTGAGATAGGCTGGGTTCTCTTCCAGCCCCGCAGAGGTGACCCGGGGGGCAAAATCTGCTGCGCCGGCCAGCAGCCCCTCAATGTCGACACCGGCGACTGCCAGCGGCAACAAACCGACTGCAGTAAAGACTGAAAACCGGCCACCAACCCCTTCAGGCACCGGGCAACAACGGTAGCCTTCCTCAAGCGCCAAGCGCCGCAGCACCCCTTTTACGGGGTCGGTAATCAAAACAATCTGCTCCGCATAGCGAGCCCCAACCGATTCTTGCAGCCACTGCTTGGCAAGAAGAAACTGGCTCATTGTCTCCACAGTCGTCCCCGACTTGCTGATCACACAAAATACGGTCCGTTTCGGGTCGAGCTGATCAAGAACGCTGCCGACACCGGCAGGATCAATGTTATCAAGGACAAATAGACGTGGCCGACGCCGAATGGAAGCTGGCAGCAGGTTGTTCTGCAGCGGCAGCAGTGCTCGCGCCACAGCAGTCGTCCCCAAAGCTGAGCCACCGATCCCCAGCACCACGAAATCGTCACATTGATCGGCAATTGCATCCGCGAGTTGCCGGATTTCCCGGACCGCTTCCGCCTGCTGCGGCAGCTCATAAAATGGCAGCAATCCGGCCTGCCGGCGCTGTTGCAGATCGGCATGAACCGCCGCAACCCGTGGCTGCAAGGCGGACAACTCCTGCGCACTAATTCCCTGACGGCCGATGGTTTCAGCCATCATATAGCTGTAATCAAGCTTTATCATTTTTCCCTCCCGCGCGTTTTCGGCTGCCCGGGACCCGCCGTCAGCGCCTTGAGCTGCTGGACCTCTTCCGGCCCCAGATAACGGAACTCTCCGGACTGCAACTGGCCCAGTTCAAGAAACGCGTAGCGGATTCGCTTAAGACGGCTGATCGAAAACCCCAGCGCTTCACACATGCGTCGAACCTGCCGATTACGCCCTTCGTGCAGGGTCAAACGCAACCAGGAGTGCGAGCCGACCACCCGGATCAATTCAGCCTCGGCCGGTGCTGTCATCCCATCGTCCAAGAGTACGCCATGGGCAAGCTTATGCAAGGAATCGTCGTCAAGCAGACCACGCACCCGGGCCAGATAGGTTTTTTCGACATGAAAACGGGGGTGACTCAAATGCAGAGCTAGGTCGCCGTCGTTGGTCAACAGCAACGCTCCTTCGGTTGTCAGATCAAGCCGACCGACCGGAACCACCCTTTCACGGACCCCGCGCAGCAGATCGCTGACCACAGGACGCCCTTCCGGGTCACGCATCGTCGTCACATAACCAACCGGCTTATTCAGCAGGATATAGACCGGTCTCTCCGCCCGTCCAATGGGACGACCATCAACGGCGACAGTCTGGCGCTCTGGATCGGCACTGTCACCGATCGTTGCCGGCTGGCCATCTACCGTGACCCGTCCGGCCTCGATCCAGCGCTCGGCTTCACGGCGCGAAGCGAGGCCACTGGCGGCAATCAATTTTTGCAGACGAACTAAAGCCATATATTCATGAAAAAACCGGGCGTGCCCGGTCTAATCCTCCGATCCTTCGTGATCGTCAGCGGTGGTCAGGCCACTGTCGAGCGATTCAGGTGCCAGTTCGCTGAACTCCTTCAGCGTCGGTAAAGAAGCAAGATCGCGCAAACCAAAAAACTCGAGAAAATCGCGCGATGTCCCATACATCAGTGGTCGTCCCGGCACATCTTTCTTGCCGAGAATCCGTACCAGTTGCTTTTCGAGCAGTGTTTTAACCACGCCACCGGAATCGACGCCGCGCAGATATTCCACCTCAGCCCGCGTCACCGGCTGCCGATAAGCGATAATCGCCAGGGTCTCCAGAGCGGCCCGTGAGAACCGAAACGGGCGCGTCCGCACCAGTTGCTGGAGATAAGGGGCACTGGCCGGGATGGTGCGGAGTTGAAACCCTTCCGACACCTCTTCGAGACGCAGACCACCGTCGACCGTCGCATAGCGCAACGCCAACGCATCAATAATCGGACGCACAGTCGCCCGGTCGGTCTCAAGGATTTCTGCGATGCGATCGATGCGTAGCGGCGTCTCGGAAACGAAGATCAACGCTTCAATATGTTTACTGAGTTCAGAGGTATCCAAGGTTTTCCTCATTCATTGACGGCGACGGAGTTGCATCATCCACCGCAGGGTAGAGCCAGATACCACCGCAGCGACTGTTCTGCATCAGGCGCACCATGCGTAAGCGCACCAGCTCAAGCAGCGCCAGAAAAGTGACAACGACCACGGGAAGTTCCGGCACAGTGGGGAAAAGTTCAGTAAAGGCAATTTCTCGGCGACCGGCCAGCAAATCGAGGATGTCGGCAATCCGTTCCGACACCGACAGCCGCTCAACCTGCACTTCATGAATGTAAGGGTCAGAGGTCTCTTTGAGCAGGCGCTGAAACGCCTCAACCAGTTCAAACAGCCCGACTGCCACCAGTTCGGCGTCGTCCGGTTCGCCCCGATCCGGTGCCGGAAAGCTGCGGATAAAAATGTCGCGATTCACCTGCGGCAGCTGATTGAGATTGTCGCCGGCGTTCTTGTATTTCTGATACTCAAGCAGACGCCGCACCAGCTCGGCGCGCGGGTCGAGTTCTTCCTCCTCAGCCTCCTCCGCCACACTCGGCGGCAACAACAGCCGCGACTTGATGTGGAGCAAAGTCGCCGCCATCAGCAGAAATTCACCGGCGATATCCAGATTAAGGTTTTGCATCGTATCGAGAATCGACAAATACTGCCCGGTCACTTCGGCGATCTGGATATCGTAAATATCCATCTCGTTTTTCTTGATCAGATGCAGCAGCAGATCGAGTGGCCCCTCGAAATTTTCCAGTTTGACGTCGTAACCCATAAACACTCAGCTGGCGAGAAGGAAATGCATGACTTTTTCGACGACAGGCGCCTGGTCACCGGCGAGAAAACCGACAATATGATAGATAAACGGTCCGAGAAAGCTGGACCAGATATCGGTAAAAAAAATAACCAACAGCAGCAGGACAAAACCAAAGGGCTCAAGCCGGGCCAGTTGCGCCGCCTGCTGTTTCGGCAATAGCCCGATCAGAGCCATCCCGCCATCCAGTGGCGGGATCGGCAGCAGGTTAAATACTCCGAGAATCACGTTGATGTACAAGCCAAAGGCAATCATCATCCGCAGCGGTTCAAGAACCGTCGTCCATGCCCCGGCTGCAGTCGCCGGCAGCAAAGCCAAACCGTGCAAAAAAAATGCGCAGAGACCGGCAAGAAGAAAATTGCTCAGCGGTCCGACCAGCGACACCCCCACCATCCCCTGCCGGGGATTCTGCATATTGCCATAATTGACCGGAACCGGCCGCGCCCAGCCAAAGCCGAAGAATAAAAGAGCCAGAGTGCCGATCGGGTCAAGATGCCGCAGGGGATTAAACGTCAGCCGTCCAAGCAGACGCGCGGTCGGATCGCCGTACTTGTCAGCGACATAACCGTGAGCGACCTCATGTGCGGTCACGGCAAGCAGCGCCGGAGCCAGCATCACTGAAATTTTCGCCAACAAAGCTTCCATTTAAACCCCGAAAAGATCAGCATTTGTAACAGATTGCGCCACTCAAGGTCAACCGCCGCCAACCGTCAACTCATGCGGGTGGCAGCAGGCGTGCAAAACGGCGCCGCACCAGCGCAATTTCATCATCACGCGACAGCACCCGGCCATCAAGTCGGGCGATCAGAAGTGCCGCAAAGATTTTCGTAAAGTCCGGACCCGGCCGAAAACCAAGACGGCGCAAAGCGTGGCCATCCAACAGGGGTGTCACACCGCGTAAATGAGTGACGAAATGAGAGATGGCCTGACGCACCGGTTCATAGGTACTGCGGGCCAGGAGATAGACAACCGCTTCTGTTGCCAAAGGCTGTAACCAGCGGTGGAGTTGACTGGCCTTCGGCCCATTTCCGGAGCGCAGTGCCGTTTCGAGACGGCGCAGACAGTTATCAGCGCGGCGCCGGTCATGCACCAGCAGAGTCAGATCCCGCGGTGGTACCGCCAGACGCCGGCACAAGGTCTGCACTTGCGGCCCGGTCAAATTAACCAGCAGACAAAGCAGATTGACCAGCCAGCCACGACAGGGGGCGTCAGTGTAAAGCAGTTCGTACCAATGAACGGCGCGACCAGCGGCACGCAGGCGCTCCCCGTCCACTGCATTCCATTGCAACGCCGGGTGCAAGGCAGAAAGCAGACCAAAACCGGCCATGCGCTGCACCGGCGCAACCGGATCATCCTCACAAAGAATCTGCTGCAATTCATTGTAGACCCGCACCCCGCCGAGGCGATCGATAAATCCCATGCGCACCGCGCTGATCAGCAACGCCTCGGTATGTCGGCCAAGCTGAAACTTGAGCCGCTGCTCAAAACGAATAGCGCGAAAAACCCGGGTCGGGTCTTCAACAAAACTCAGGTTGTGCAGAACCCGCACCGCCTTCTCGCGCAAATCCTTTTGTGCCTGAAAAAAATCGAGCAGATCGCCAAAGTTATCACCATTCAGCGCAACCGCCAGGGTGTTGATGGTAAAATCGCGCCGATAAAGATCAAGCTTGATCGAGGCATGTTCAACGTTGGGCAAAGCACCCGGTTCGAGATAATACTCCATCCGGGTCGATGCGACATCAACCTTGAAACCGTCCGGAAAAATAATGACGGCGGTACCGAATTTGGCATGCGGCCGGATGCGACAAGGCATCTGGCCTTCAACGACACGCGCGAAGGCAATCCCATCCCCTTCCACGACAATATCAACATCCAGATTCGCCTTGCGCAGCAACAGATCGCGAACAAAACCGCCCACCGCATAAACACGGACACCAAGACTATCGCCAATCCGGCCGAAGGTGCGCAGCAGCTCGACCAGATCTGCCGGCAGTTGTAACGACATGCGACGGACCAGTTGCTTACGCCCGACAACACGACCGCCGCTGTCGGGAGTCTGCTGGTTAAGGGGTGAACCACCACCCGTGACCATGTGGCGGAGCAGATCGGTTCGGGTGATAATACCGGTCAACTGACCACCATCAACCACCGGTAAAATCCGCAGATGGCGGCCAACGATCAGCTCCTGCAACCGGGAAAACGGCGTCTGTGGCGTGACTGGCAGCACATCCGTCGACATGTAATCGCCGACCGGCTCATTCTCCAGCTTATGGTGTGTCGCCTTGTCAACAATCTGCCGGGCAATCACCCCGACCACAACATTGTTATCAACGACCGGCAGGGCATTGAGATTGTAGCGCAACAGGATCTCACGGGCGCTGCGCAAAGGGGCCGTCGCTTCAACCGTTTTCACCGGCGACGACATCAGATGCCGCGCCTGCCACTGCGGATGGACCTGACGCGCCAGCAAAGACGGCAACTGTTCAAGAACCTGCACCAGAGTCAGATCGCGCACCGTTGCCGAAGCCGCATAGGCATGCCCGCCACCGCCAAACTCACTCAGCAGAAGACCGACATCCACCTCGGGGATCCGGGAGCGGCCGACGAGGAAAATCCGGTCAGCCATCCGCACCACAACGATCAAAACATTGAGGTTCTCCATCTCTTTGAGCTTGTGCGCCAACACCGCCAGATCGCCGATAAACTGATCACAAGACGCATGGGCAATATTGATCTCGATGCCATTTACCGTCAGCACCTCGCGATTGCTCAGCAGTTCATGCAGCAGGGCCACCTGTGTCGCGGTCATCTCCTGAGTCAGAAAATCAGCGACTGTGTTGAGTTCGGCGCCGCAGGAGAGCAAAAAAGCGGCCGCCGCATAATCTTTTTCGGTCGTCGAATGAAACAGCAGGCTACCGGTATCCTCGTAAAGGCCGAGCATCATCAACGTAGCGATATCAGCGGGAGGGCGGATCCCACGCTGCATGAACAGATGGGCAAAAATCGTCACCGTGGCACCGACCGGTTCGATGAGCGTCAGTTGCGCATCAACCGTCGGGGCACCGGGGTGATGATCGTAGATATGGACCTCAACCCCGGCACGGCTCGCCACCTCGCCGAAGGGGCCGATCCGCTCCGGTTGGCAGACATCGACCAGAATCAACCGGGTGATGGCAGCAAGGTCAATATCCTTGATCCGCTTGAAATCGTAGGCATAGAGAGTGCTGCGCAGAAAGAACTCGCGCAGGTTGCGCTCCTGAGCACCGGGGAAGACCATCTCCGCCTGCGGATAGAGCAGCTTGGCGGCGACCATCGCTCCGAGACAGTCAAAATCGGCATTGATGTGGGTGGTGATCAGATCCATGACGGCCTTTTGCAAAACATACGTTGAACTCCGCAACCCAAAGTGTCAGATTCGAGCTTGACACAGATACATCGACCGGCATAGTGTTACTCATACGCTTCGAAAAGGTCCCCCCCTGATGAAAAGAGCCCATGGGGCTCTCCCGCAAGGGTAGTCAGGGGGGTCATTTTTTATCACTCAGTAGTAGAGCCGTTTTCCATTCTGGAAGATATCGTACTCGCTCCGCACCCGCGCTCGAATCAAATCGTAGGAACGAACATCCCCGCGTTCCCACTTCCTGAACACCGCCCAATTACAATAATCCGCCACTTGCAGGCCAAAGCTCGATTTCGATGCGTGGTGCAAAACGCGATATTTGACATCCGCCGGCAACATCTCGGTCAAGATTGTCTTGACCGCTTTCTCTATCGCCTGCGACTTTCTCTTCACCGGAATGTTATCGGTTACGACTATTACTTCCTCAATCGCCCTGAATTCTGCTCCATCAAGCAAATAGCGCAGCAGGTAACCAAGCATAAGCGGGTAGAATTTCGCTTCGTCGTACAGCGCCGGGCCACACTTTTGTTTTTCTACAATCAGGCTGTCAATTCGTAGAGCGCCAAAGCGATTCTGGATCGCGGAAAAAACCTGGTCACGTACCGGCTGGCGATCTTCTGAGGCATGAAAATATTCGATATTTAGTCCGGTTTCGATCAAATCGTACTTGAGGTGATCCAAAACTGGCGCGATCTGAAACGGTCGTGCCTTAGTGACGCTGGTCAAGGTAAAAAAACGCGTCCCCCTAACAGAAAAATCGAAGTTACCGCCTTCATCGAGAAAAATGTAAAGATAGCGGTTCATCCCCCCCCCCTCGTGTAAATAACCTTATGATGTCGCCTCTTATCTGTTAAACACCACAATCATAAACTGGATTAGCGATAAAGCGATTAAATCAGTCGACCATCATCAATACTCCGCCAACGCATCCAACCGGAAGATCGCATCGAGCTCGTTCTTGCCGGTTCGGTCATTATAGCGCAGGGTCATCCAGCGCCCGGAACTCTCCTTCATCACCATCAGCGGTTTGCGGTAGAGCCTGTGACTAGCCGCAGCTTTATCGGGAGTGTTCATGCTGTTGATCAGATGCTCACCTTTCACCTCGATCAGTAAAATACCCTCCCCCTTGCCTCGCCCTTTAACCTTGACCATGAAATCGGGATAGTAGTGAGAGCCATCAGGCATTACCAACCCGGTTGACCAGGGCTTGCGCGGTTCATTGCGATGCCACCAGACAATCTGCCCCGACATATCGGCATCAAGCAGTTTCGCAAACTCCAGTTCATGGCTATTGAGATCAGGCGGAAAAGCTTGATAGGCTGCCAGCCGTGCCGCCGCGCATCCAGTCGGCCAGGATGCCGTATCGGGAAGCGGCGCCGTATCGACAAGTTCGGCGTTCTCCGCGCAACAAACTCGCACGGCGTCACGCAGCAGGGTCGGGTGCGAGACCAGAATCAAGTGCATGGCCCGCAACAACTTGACCGGGGATTCAAGCACTTCGAGAAATCCGCGTTCGCTGCACTCCTTGCGCAACCGGTTCAATAAAGCGATCTGCAATTCTCGGGGATCGAGATAATCGGGCTCGAACAACAGAAGCTGGGCGCGGCGAGCGATTTCAGCGTCGGAAAGTCGCGCCTGGTATTCGCCGTAATGCACGTCGTGCGAGAAAATCTCCTCTTCCTTGCGCTGAATACTGACCGCCTCACGAAATCCAGTGGTAAAGACCGCATCGTCGATGCGAATGCGTGCCTCAACTGCTCGCAGCAATCCGGATGTATCCAGATTGAGTTGTTCCCGCTTGAAGACCCGATCCATGCCGGCACGCAAAGGGTAAACCTTCATGCCTGGCGCGGCGCCGTTCACAGACCCTTGTGGGACGGTTTTCTTGTACGGAACATCCGCATCGGTCTCAAGCAAAAACCCGACAAGGTCGATCTGCGCTGAAAATGGCCGGACAGCATCTGTATCGGCAGCGCGATCAAGTGGCATCAACGGCGGACTCCAGGTAGTCGGCAAAAGAGAAGATTGGCCACTTTCAACAACCTGTACCGTCGGGCTATCGCCGAGCTTAACCAGCATGGTAAACGGGCTCACCTGGGCAAGTTCAGTGCGCACCGCGTTGATGCGGTCGGCGGCGCCGGAAAGCCCGGATTGCTTGTCCGCATCGGCGAGAAAGACATAGCCGTATTTGAGCAGTTCACTGGTCGCGCGGTTTTGCAACCGCCAGTCAACCCGCAGAATGCGTCCGACAATCTGGGTGCCAAAATCCTTATCCTGCGCCCCGCGCATTGACACCAGAGTAAAGGCGCGCGGAGCATCGAAACCAAGAGCAACCGCCATCTTGAAGATCAGAACCTCTTTTGCTTCGTCCCGCGCCACCGCCAGCAAGTCATCATCTGGTTCGGCAGAGGTATAAACAGCAATGGCATCCTCCGCCATGCCGAGAGCCATGAGATCCTTCTTCGCCTTCTCCACACTCTTGTCAGAAGAATCGACCTGCACCAGCATCAGCGGCACCAGATCGATGCCTTCCGTCACCAGCTGCGCCTTGATCGCGTTATGCACCCGCACCCCGTCGGCCAGAGCGGCAAGGCCAAAATCGACCAACGCGCGATGTTGCTCCCCCGCCAGATAGGCCACCGATTTGATCCCCGGCTTGATCAACCCGGCACTCACCGCGTCGAGGCGGCTGACACTGACCCGGTGCATGACCGCAATTCCGGCCGATTTACGAAAATTCTCCGCGTCCTGATCGTCGGGGGTGGCGGTAAT
>Ga0209231_1000685_pt1 | contig 16837 bp, 13 predicted proteins | sample Deesub45470m_DNA_FD_188086 | JGI IMG/M metagenome (GOLD analysis project Ga0209231, IMG submission 188086) | Deep subsurface microbial communities from North Pacific Ocean - 450_OLKR46/470m Metagenome (SPAdes) (version 2) | ecosystem: Environmental > Terrestrial > Deep subsurface > Unclassified ... | reverse complement strand
GGTTAACGGTATCCGCGCATTCCTGCCGGGTTCGCTGGTTGACATCCGTCCGGTCAAGGACACCACACCGTACGAAAACAAGACCATGGAATTCAAGGTCATCAAGCTGGATCGTCGCCGCAACAACGTGGTTGTTTCCCGCCGCGCTGTGCTGGAAGAAACGATGGGCGCAGACCGTGAATCCGTGATGGAAAACCTGAAAGAAGGCGCAATCGTCAAGGGCGTGGTCAAGAACATCACCGACTACGGCGCGTTCGTTGATCTGGGCGGCATAGACGGTCTGTTGCACATCACTGACCTCGCATGGCGTCGTGTGAAGCATCCTTCTGAAGTGTTGACGGTTGGTGACGAAATCGAAGCCAAAATCCTCAAATTCGATCAGGAAAAGAATCGCGTTTCCCTGGGCATCAAGCAAATGGGCGACGATCCCTGGAATGGTCTGGCACGTCGTTACCCACAGGGTACACGTCTGTTCGGTAAGGTCACTAACCTGACCGACTACGGTTCATTCGTTGAAATCGAGCAGGGTATCGAAGGTCTGGTGCATGTATCCGAAATGGATTGGACCAACAAGAACGTACACCCATCCAAGGTCGTTCAGGTCGGCGACGAAGTTGAAGTCATGATTCTGGAAATCGACGAACAGCGCCGCCGTATTTCACTGGGCATGAAGCAGTGCCACTCCAATCCGTGGGATGATTTCGCGATCAACCACAAGAAGGGTGACAAAGTTCGCGGCCAGATCAAGTCGATCACTGACTTCGGCGTGTTTATCGGTCTGGATGGCGACATCGACGGTCTGGTGCATTTGTCTGATCTGTCGTGGTCACAGCCTGGCGAAGAAATGGTACGCAACTTCAAGAAGGGTGATGAGGTTGAAGCTGTGGTTCTGGCCATTGACGTTGAGCGTGAGCGCATCTCTCTGGGTATCAAGCAACTGGAAGGCGATCCTTTCGGCGGTTTCGCTTCCAGCAATGAAAAAGGTGCCATCGTAAACGGTACGGTGAAATCGGTAGATGCCAAGGGCGCGGTCGTGACTCTGGACGGTGACGTTGAGGCTTATCTGAAAGCATCTGAAGTGTCGGTTGATCGCGTTGAAGATCTGCGCACTCATATGAAAGAGGGCGACACGATCAAGGCGATGATCATCACGGTAGATCGCAAGAATCGCGGCATCAATCTCTCCATCAAGGCGCTGAGCAAAGCAGAGGATTCTGCCGCAATGCAGAAACTGGCTTCTGACAGCAGCACCAGTGCGGGTACCACCAATCTGGGCGCGCTGCTTAAGGCTAAGTTGAACAGCAGCAAGACTGAAGCATAAGCTCGGGAGAGATTGCATGACTCGCTCTGATTTGATTGCCAGGCTGGCCGAGTTGCATCCGCAGCTGTTGGCCAAGGATGCCGAGCTTGCCGTTAAGGTGATTCTGGATGCCTTGTCCTCCACGCTGTCGCGTGGAGGGCGTGTCGAGATTCGCGGTTTCGGCAGTTTTGGCCTGAATTACCGTCCGCCACGTCTGGGGCGCAATCCCAAGACGGGTGACAAGGTGAAGGTGCCAGCGAAATACGTGCCACATTTCAAGGCCGGCAAGGATCTCAGAGAACGGGTCGGTAACGAAGTGTCCTGAAGTTTTGGCTGTTTTTAAAAGGGCGGTGATATTGAAAGATATCGCCGCCCTTTTTTTATTGTGCTATCTTCACAGTGGATTTTTTTTGAGGGATATCTGAGTGCGTTATATTAGCTGGCTTTTACAGATGCTTATTTTTATTATTCTGCTCGGCTTTGCGCTTAAAAACGGGCAGCCCGTCACGCTGCACTATTTTTTTGGCTATGAATGGCAGTCAACCCTGGTCATTGTGTCGCTGTTGTTTTTTGCCGTCGGTGCGGGTTTAGGCATATTGGCCACTCTGGGTATCTGGTTTCGTCAACGTCGCGAGATTTCCCGTCTGAAACGCGAAATCAGCGATATCAGAAAACTTTCCGGTAAAAGTGAAGCCGCTGATGCGCCTTTTTAGTGTGCGAAGTAATGAATGTGACTTGGCGGGTTCGGCTTAGCCTTATAATCTCCCCCTTTGGCCAGTTACGCCATTTCTCCGTCGTGACGCTGGCTTTGTTGGTATTTCCTTACTGTGTGAGTGTTTAATGGAATTTGAGCCGTGGATGTTGCTGGTTTTTCCACTATTTTTTGGTATGGGATGGTGGGCTGCTCGTTTAGATATCAAAGATTTGCTCTCTGAATCCACTGCGTTGCCGGAATCGTACTTTCAGGGTCTGAATTTTTTGCTCAACGAGCAGCAGGATAAAGCCATTGAGGCCTTTATCGAGGTGGTAAAAATTGATCCGCACACGGTCGAGTTGCACTTTGCGCTGGGCAGTCTGTTCCGCCGCCGTGGCGAGGTGGATCGTGCCCTGCGCATGCATCACAATCTGGTGGACAGAGCGGATCTGGATGATGATAAGCGACAGCAGGCCATCTTTGAATTGGCGCAGGACTATTTGAAGGCCGGGATTCTGGACCGGGCCGAACGCCTGTTTCGTGAACTGGACAAATCCGCCTACGCCAAGCCTGCCCTGGCGTTTCTGCTTGAATTATTTCAGAAGGAGCGCGACTGGCTGAAGGCGATTGCCGTCGCGCAACAGCTGTCTGAGATGACTGGTCAGTCCAATTGCAAACAGGTCGCATTTTTTTATTGTGAATTGGCAGCAGAGGAAATTGCAGCAGGTGATCTGAACGCCGCGCGTGCGCACTTGCAACAGGCATTAAGTGATTGTCCTGCCAGCGTGCGCGCCACCATTATGCTGGGCGATATGGACAATGCAGATGGCAAGGTGGGACAGGCAATTGCACTCTGGCAGAGTATTGAGGCGCAGGATGCGCAGTATTTGCCGCTGGTCGCGGAGCGTTTGCTGGCTGCCTACGGTGCACTCGACCGTGAAGCCGAGGGGATACAGGTATTGCGCGGCTATCTGGTTAAATATCACTCTATCGATTTGCTGAACGTGGTATTTGACGGCATGCTGAAATATGAATCGCCGGCATCAGCCTATCAACTGGTGCGTGACGAACTGGAGCGTAACCCAACGCTGCTGGGTCTGGATAAGTTGCTTGAGGCGAGGCTGCTGGAAATGCCGATGGACAGACGCGCCGATGTTGAAATGGTGAAGGATCTGGTGCATAAGCGCACGCGCAATCTGGCTATGTATCACTGTGGTCATTGCGGTTTCAAGGCGCGAAAATTTTACTGGCATTGCCCGGCCTGTCAGGCATGGGATAGTTATGCGCCCAGGCGCGATGAGGAAAGTGGCAAACCGTTATGAGTGATCCAAAAATTATTGTCGCGCTCGACTATCCGGGCGCGGTTCCGGCGCTGGCACTGGCGCACCGATTGTCGCCTGAATTATGCCGTCTCAAGATAGGCAAGGAGTTATTCACTGCAACAGGCCCGGCTTTGCTGGAACAGTTGATGAAGAGTGGGTTCGAAATTTTCCTGGATTTGAAGTTTCACGACATACCCAATACCACCGCGCAGGCGTGCAAGGCAGCGGCCAGTCTGGGGGTCTGGATGATCAACGTGCATGCTCTGGGCGGACGGAAAATGCTGGAATCAGCCGCTGCTGCAGTGTCCAGCCACTCCAGACCCCCGAAGTTGATTGCCGTCACGCTGTTGACCAGCATGACGGAACAGGACATCAGCGATATGGGCATCAATATGACGCCGGAAGAAATGGTGTTGCGTCTGGCTAAAATGACGCAGGAATCCGGCCTGGATGGCGTGGTGTGTTCGGCTATGGAAACGGAGCTGCTGCGCAGGCATTGCGGCAATAAATTCTGCCTGGTCACGCCGGGCATACGTCCGGCAGCCGCCAGTCTGGATGACCAGTCGCGCGTGATGACACCGGCAGCAGCGCTGAGGGCGGGTGCCAGTTATCTGGTGATCGGCCGTCCGATTACCAGGGCAACCGATCCCCTGCAGGCTTTGCTTGAGATCAACCAGGAAATTCAAGGGATGGCATGAGCGAGTTACCCGTATTCAAGCACGCCAGAATACTGGTGGTCGGCGATGTGATGCTGGATCGTTACTGGTTCGGCGAAGTCCATCGCATTTCGCCCGAGGCACCCGTGCCGGTGCTCAAGGTGGAGCGTGTGGAAGAGCGTCCCGGCGGCGCGGCTAACGTGGCACGCAACATCGCAGCGCTAGACGCGCACGCTACGCTGCTGTCGGTGGTGGGGGATGATGAGGCCGGGGCGTGTCTGGAGAAGTTGCTCAAACAGCACGACAACCTCAACGCGCTGTTGCACCGCGACAGCAGCATCGCCACCATCATCAAGTTACGCGCCATCGCGCGTCATCAGCAATTGCTGCGCATCGATTTTGAGACACCGCCCAGCCATGAAGTGTTGCACGCGGCACTGGCGGATTTTCATGCCCAGCTGCCTTCGGCTGACGTAGTGATACTGTCCGATTATGGCAAGGGCGGTCTGGCGCATATCGCCGAAATGATCCGTCTGGCGCGCGCTGCCGGCAAACCAGTGCTGGTTGATCCCAAGGGTGAGGATTATGAGCGTTATCGCGGCGCGACGCTGCTCACACCCAACCGCAGCGAATTTCGTCAGGTGGCGGGCGGCTGGACGACTGAGGCTGAGCTGAATGCCAAAGCCGAAAAGCTGCGCATCAGCTTGCAACTCGACGCGCTGCTAGTGACGCGCAGCGAAGAGGGCATGAGTCTGTATCGTGACGACGAAGCGTTGCACGAGCCGACATGCACAAGAGAAGTGTTTGATGTCAGCGGCGCGGGTGATACCGTGATCGCCACGCTGGCGGTGATGCTGGCCAGCGGTGCGGACTTGTCTGATGCGATGCGCATCGCCAACCGCGCGGCCGGTATCGTGGTCGGCAAGCTGGGTACGGCGGTGGTCAGTCGTGAAGAAATCGTAAATGACATGCAGTAAGCAGGGTGAGTGGTAAGTCGTTAGTGGGGAGTGGTTTGCCTGCTTTCCACTGAGGTGCGCAGCACCGTTCCACTTACTACTTCCTCTCTCTATAAAAAGTAAGTGAGGTAATTCATGTATTACATCGTCACCGGCGCAGCCGGGTTTATAGGCTCCAATCTGGTCAGGGCGCTCAATGAGCGTGGAGAGAACAACATCATCGCGGTGGACAACCTCACCCGCGCCGACAAGTTCAGGAATCTGGTGGATTGTGAAATCGCGGACTTTCTGGACAAGGAAGATTTCCGGAAAAAAATCCAGGAGGGATTTTTTGACGGTCTGGTCAGCGCCGTGTTTCATCAGGGTGCGTGTTCCGACACCATGGAAACCGATGGCCGCTACATGATGGACAACAATTATCAGTACACCCTGGAATTGCTGAACTACTGCCAGGAGGAGGAAGTGCCGTTTCTGTACGCTTCATCTGCTTCTGTCTATGGCGGCGGTCATGCCTTCACTGAAAGCCGCGAGTGTGAAGCGCCGCTGAACGTATACGCCTATTCCAAGTTTCTGTTTGATCAGATCATGAGGCGCCGCTGGCACAAGCGCGGCGCGCAGGTTGTCGGGCTGCGCTATTTCAATGTTTATGGGATGCGCGAACAGCACAAGGGGCGTATGGCCTCGGTCGCGTTCCACTTTTTCAACCAGTATCGCGCAGAAGGGCGGGTGAAGCTGTTTGAAGGCTGCGATGGATATGAAAACGGCGGGCAGTTGCGCGATTTCGTATCTATTGAGGATGTGGTCAGGGTGAACATGTATTTTCTGGACAACCCGGATAGATCAGGAATTTTCAATCTCGGCACCGGGCAGGCGCAGAGCTTTAACGATGTGGCGGTGGCAACCATCAATACCCTGCGCAAGGCGGAATACAAGCCCGCGCTCAGTCTTGCCGAGTTGCAACAGCAGGAACTGATCAGTTATATCCCGTTCCCTGACGCATTGCGCGGTAAATACCAGAGCTATACTCAGGCAGACATCGCCGCGCTGCGCGGCACGGGCTATGTGGAACCGTTCCTTTCCGTGGAGCAGGGCGTGGGGCGCTATGTGGAGCAGATGCTTAAAACAGCGGGATAGCTTTACGCAGGTTTCAATTCAGGCTGCGTGGTAACTCATGCTAGCCAGCAGGCAGTGCAAGGTGTGGAGCGCAGCTGTGTTCCCTGCTTCAGCCTGTTAAAATCCTCATTGAATTCGGCTTACGGCCCCGATAGTTTGTAAATTTTTCCGGCGCGTCGTCCCTCTGCTGCACTGCCGCGCGGTGTCATGTCATTGCGACTATCCATTCATCCTAAAAACCTTTTTTCATCCACGAAAAGAACGAAAGTCACGAAACAAATCAATAAGTTACATAAAGTCAGCGTAACACCCACAGGGTGACCGCATCAACAACGGTATGCATTTTAATCTGTTCGTGTTTTTGCGAGCATCCGCTGTGCGGATTGCCTGCTTACCCCATTTCGTGTGGTTCGTGGACAATAGCTTTTTCTAGGATCATACAAACAGCACGTCACAGGCCAAGGTGCGGCAGTCAATTTCGAGGCAGTAATGAATACACATCATTTTTCAGAAATCAAAATCAACGTATTAAGCGGGCTGACGGTCGCGCTGGCTCTGGTGCCCGAAGCGATCGCCTTCGCGCTGGTGGCGCATGTGCATCCCCTGGTGGGCTTGTATGCCGCCTTTATGGTGAGCCTGATCACCTCGCTGATAGGCGGGCGCCCCGGTATGATTTCGGGTGCTACCGGCGCGCTGGCGGTGGTGATGGTGGCGCTGGTGGTGCAGCATGGCGTGGAATACCTGTTCGCTACCGTTGTGCTGATGGGCGTGTTGCAGATTGCTTTCGGATTGCTTAAATTCGGCAAATTCATCCGGATGGTGCCGCATCCGGTGATGCTGGGCTTCGTCAATGGACTGGCCATCGTGATATTCATGGCGCAGCTTGGTCACTTCAAGATTGCCGATGGCGATGGAAACCAGGTCTGGATGCAGGGTACGCAGTTGTATGCCATGCTGGGACTGATTGCGCTGACCATGGCGATCATCTATCTGCTGCCCAGGCTGACTAAAGTGATTCCGTCCACGCTGGCGGCGATTGCCACGGTTTCCGCACTGGTGATTTTTTCGGGCATGGATACCAAAACGGTTGGCGACATGGCTTCCATCAAAGGTGGCTTGCCCCAATTTCATCTGCCGGATATTCCGCTGAACTGGGAAACGCTGACCATTATCTTTCCCTACAGCCTGATTCTCGCGGCTATCGGCCTGATTGAGTCGTTGCTGACGCTGAACCTGATCGATGACATGACACAGACACGGGGGATGCCGAATCGCGCCAGCATAGGGCAGGGGGTGGCCAATGTGGTTACCGGTTTTTTCGGCGGCATGGGTGGTTGCGCAATGATAGGGCAGAGCATGATTAACGTGACCAATGGCGCGCTGAAAAATCTCTCCGGCATTGCCGCTGCCTTGTTTTTGCTGAGTTTCATTCTGTTTGCCTCGGAGTGGATAGAGATGATTCCGCTTGCGGCGCTGATCGGTCTGATGTTTGTGGTGTCTGAAAAAACCTTTGAATGGGGGAGTTTTCGTTTGTGGGGCAAAGTGCCGACTGCCGATGTGCTGGTCGTGCTGACTGTGGCGGTTGTGACGGTGCTGACCGATCTGGCCATCGCCGTTATCGTCGGAGTAATCATCTCGGCGCTGGTATTTGCCTGGCAGCATGCCAAGAATATCGAGGTGCGTGTTTCCACAGAAGAGCATGGATGGAAGGTGTATGACCTGCACGGCTCATTATTTTTTGCATCTACGCAAAACTTCCTCACGCTGTTTTCGCCGAAAGATGATCCGGCTGAAGTGGTGATCGATTTCAAAAATGCGCAAGTCAAGGATCATTCAGCACTGGAGGCCATCGATCTGCTGGCGGAACGCTACACGCAACTGGATAAAAAGCTGCATTTGCGCCACCTTAGCCCTGATTGTCTGGAGCTGCTGGACAAGGCGCGCGCGATGATAGAAGTCAATGTGCTGGAAGATCCGAACTACCATCCGGCGGATAATCGTTTGGGCTAGGCGGATAAGGCCGTTTTTGCAGAAAAATGCTTGAGCTCGTTGAATGTAAGGGCTGTTGCCTATCGTGAATGAAGTGTATAAGCTTCGCCGAAATAACTAACAGGGTGAGTTTTATGGCTAATGAAGAATCTGCTCGAATGTCTGTCGCCACGTTTCGGGCCGCGTTAGCCTATCGGTTCAATTTGCGTGCTGATCAATCCAGTTTTGAGGAAATTGATAAGAATATCCGCGGCGGAATCGAGATCAGGGGCACCAATCTCTGGGTGCTGATGCTGGCGATATTTATCGCTTCCATCGGCCTGAACGTCAACTCCACCGCAGTCATCATCGGCGCGATGCTGATTTCTCCGCTGATGGGCCCCATCATGGGCGTCGGTTACGGCGTGGGGATCAATGATTACCGGCTGATCAAAAAAGCGGTGGGTAATCTGCTGGTTTCGTTTCTGATTGGACTGTTTACCTCAACTATTTATTTTTTGATCACTCCGTTGTCTGCTGCACAATCCGAGTTGCTGGCACGAACCTCGCCGACCATTTGGGATGTCCTGATTGCCCTGTTCGGCGGTCTGGCAGGCATTATTGCTTCCACGCGTAAAGAAAAATCCAATGTCATACCGGGTGTGGCGATTGCAACGGCGTTGATGCCGCCGCTGTGCACGGCGGGCTATGGCCTGGCCAATGGCTCATTGGAAATGTTTTTCGGCGCGTTTTACCTGTTTTTCATCAACTGCGTATTCATTGCCTTAGCCACCTTGCTGCTGATCGGCTATCTCAAACCGCCTCACAAACGTTTCGTGAATGAAAAGCTGGAACGCAAGGTCAGGTTCTACATTTATATGGTGGTGATGGGCACAATCCTGCCCAGTATTTATTTGGCTTATGGGCTGGTGACACGGGAGGTGTTCAATTCCAGAGCCAATGATTTTATTAAAAATGAGATGGTTTTTGAAAATAGTTTCGTCGCAAAGCAAGTGATTTCGGCCAATACCCAAGTGATCGACATTACTCTGATAGGCCAGCAGATCAGTGATGAACGCTTTAATGAACTTTCCAGGAAGCTGGAACAGTATCGTTTACCCAAAGCCAGGCTGGTGCTGCATCAAACCGTCATCAAGGAGCTGGACGAAGCCACGCTGAAACAATCGTTGCTGGCGGATGTGTTGAACAGCAATCGGCAGGTGTTTGATACCAAAAACAAGCAATTGCAGGATTTGCAAAATGAGCTGGCAAGCTTGCGCAGCAAGCAAAGTCAGCAAAGTGAATATTTGCAGGAACAACAGAAAATATTTGCAGAGCTCGTTGCACAATATCCTCAGGTTCAGAAGCTGGCCGTGGCTAAGACCAGCGAATATCAAATGAATGTGGACACCGCATCATCCGTGTTGTTGCTCAATATTACTTCCAAAAAATCTCTTACGAGAACAGAGCGGAAAAAAATAAGTGACTGGCTGAAGGTCAGAACAGGGGTGGATAGTGTAAAACTCACCATAGAAACTCATTAGCTTAGCTGGAAAGATTTATGACCATCCCTGAAATCAAACCCGGGCAATCTGTCGAACTGCTCAAGGAATTGCATATCCTGACGCGCGAGGGTAAGCTCAATCAGGACAGTCGGCGCAAGCTGAAGCAGGTGTATCATCTGTTTCACTTCATCGAACCTTTGCTCGAAGAAGTGCTGGCAGGAAAACCCGATCTGACTCTGGCAGATCACGGTGCAGGCAAGTCCTATCTGGGGTTCATCCTCTACGATCTGTTTTTCAAGGCGCGTGAGGCCGGGCATGTATACGGTATCGAGACGCGTGAAGCCCTGGTCAGCAGGTCGCAGGAATTGGCGGCCAAACTGGGCTTTGAGCGCATGTCGTTCTTGAATCTGTCGGTTGAAGATTCGATACGCTCGCCGCTGATTCCGGAGCAGATTGACATCGTCACCGCGCTGCACGCCTGTAATACCGCCACTGACGATGCGATCAAATTCGCTCTGCACAAGCGGGCCAAATTCATCGTACTGGTCCCCTGTTGTCAGGCCGAAGTCGCCAGCGTGCTGAACAAACACAAGAACCAGTCGTTCGGCAAGACACCGCTGTCCGAAATATGGCGCCATCCCATACACAGTCGCGAATTCGGCAGTCATCTCACCAACGTGCTGCGCTGTCTGCTGCTGGAGTCACAGGGTTATCAGCTGACTGTCACCGAGCTGGTCGGGTGGGAACACTCGATGAAGAACGAGCTGATCATTGCCCGTCACACAGGCACACCGCGCAAGGACGTGCGCCTGCGCCTCGAATTTATCCTGCGCGAATTGAATCTGGAATCGCTGCGAGAGCGGTTTGTCTATTAGCCGGCTGCGCGCTGTTGCGTCAGCGCCCAGTCTACATGCGTGCGTACCAGTTCTGATTGATGGTGGGCGCGTGATTGCAGTGACGCGACTATGGCTGCGCTTTGCGGGGCATTGCCCATCGCCACGGCAATATTGCGCAGCCATTGTTCATGGCCAATACGGTGGATAGGGCTGCCTGCCAGTTTGGCCTTGAACTCGGCTTCATCCCACGCAAATAATTCCACCAGACCCACATCATCCAGACCGTGCCGCACGACAAAGTCGGACTCGGCAGTGGTTTGTGCGAAGCGGTTCCACGGGCACACCAGCTGGCAATCGTCACAGCCGTAGATGCGGTTCCCTATCAGGGGGCGCAACTCGACTGGAATAGGTCCCTTCAGCTCTATGGTCAGATAGGAAATGCAGCGGCGGGCATCCAGCTGGTACGGCGCCGTGATGGCTTGTGTCGGGCAGACCGTTATGCAGCGGGTGCAACTGCCGCAATGCTCCGCCTGCGGTTCATCTGTTGGCAGCGGCAGATTGACGTAAATCTCCCCGATGAAGAACCAGGAGCCGTGTTCACGCGACAGCAGCAAGGTGTGTTTTCCGCGCCAACCCAGTGCCGCCTTGCTCGCCAACTCCACTTCCAGGACCGGCGCGCTGTCGGTAAACACGCGTCCGTCGAATATCGCCACTTCGGCGCGTATCTTGTCGGTAAGCTTGGCCAGACGATTGCGCAGCACCTTGTGATAGTCGCGTCCCAGGGCATAACGGGAAATAAAGGCGCGCGCTCCCAGCAGCAGCACCTGTTCGCTGTCGCGCGCATGGGGCGGAAGATAATTCATACGCAAGCTGATGACCCGCAAGGTGCCCGGTATCAGTTCTGCCGGCCGACTGCGTTTTACACCGTGTTTTGCCATATAATCCATCTCGCCGTGCAAGCCGCGAGCGAGCCAGTCCAGCAGACCGCTTTCTGCCGCGCTCAGGTCGGTGTCGGTGATGCCTACAGCCTGAAAGCCGAGCTCACGAGCCCAGACGCGTATCGTTGCGGCAAGTGCGTCATACTGTCCTGACGGAGAATTTCTATTTTGCATAGTCATGATGATAGCCGAATCACCCTGCAGCTGGCCGATGAAAATGCGACCATTGCGTTGGCCGCCCGTCTGGCCGCGCAACTCCAGCCTGGCATGGTGATATATCTGCATGGTGATCTGGGCGCGGGCAAGACGTGTATGGTGCGCGGGATACTGAACGCCCTGGGTTACGGCGGCAGGGTGAAGAGCCCCACTTATACCCTGCTTGAGTCCTACCATGCGGCCGGGCTGGACTTGTGCCACTTTGATCTGTATCGTCTACAGGACGAAGATGAATGGGAGTCTGCCGGTTTTCGCGATGAATTTGACGGGCAGGCTGTTTTTTTGATCGAATGGCCTGAAAAGGCACAGCCGTTTATTCCGCCAGCGGATCTGTTAATCGATTTGAAAATATTGCCACAGGGACGCGAAGTCGTCATCAGTGGCAAGACCACGATGGGACAGGCATGTCTAGAGCAGCTATAAATTTTATTCCTACGCACCGCTGGCTGGCTCAGGTGGCGGCCGTTGCGCTGCTTAGCCTGTGGTTGCCGCAGGCTCAGGCCGCAATTGAGGTCCTGGCGACGCGTTTCTGGCCGGCGCAGGATTACACTCGCCTGACGCTGGAATCAAAACAGGCGATAGCTCACAAGATGTTTTCCATGGAAAATCCGGATCGCCTGGTTATTGATCTGGAAGATGTCGAGCTGGGCGATGCGCTGAACCAGCTCTCCGGTAAAATCGGCAACGATGATCCCTATATCAAAGGGGTGCGCGTCGCCCGTTTCAAACCCGGCACCGTGCGTCTGGTGCTGGATCTCAAGAGTCAGATCAAGCCGCAGCTGTTTGACCTCAGGCCGGTAGGCGAATATGGTTATCGCATGGTGCTGGATGTGTATCCCGCTCAGGCGAGCGATCCGCTCATGGCGCTGCTCGATCAGGATAAACCCGCGCCTCCGACTGGACCCGCAATTACGACCGATAAGTCGACTGTTGAAGAGGCGGCCAAGTCAGCCGTAATCAGCCATAATCAGCCACAGTCTGCCCCGACATCATTGAAAAACATACCTGAATTGCGTGCCCGCACCCTGGTCATCGCCATTGATGCAGGCCATGGCGGTGAAGACCCCGGCGCGCGCGGAAGCAAGGGTTCCAATGAGAAGGATGTCACGCTGGCCATTGCGCGCAAACTGAATGTGCTGATAAATGACACGCCGAATATGCGCGGTGTGCTGATACGCGATGGTGACTATTTCATTCCGCTCAGCGGACGTGTGGCCAAGACGCGCAAGGCCAGAGCCGATCTGTTTGTATCCATACATGCAGATGCATTCATCAAGCCGGAGGCACGCGGTTCGTCGGTATTTGCGCTTTCCGAGCACGGCGCTACCAGTACGGCTGCGCGCTGGCTGGCCAAGAAGGAAAATGAAGCGGATCTGATAGGCGGCATTAATATCGCGGTCAAAGATCGCTATCTGGCCCGCACCTTGCTGGACCTGTCGCAAACCGCCACGATCAACGACAGCATACGCTTTGCCCGGCATGTATTGGGTGAGCTGGATCACATCAATGACCTGCATAGCGGTCATGTCGAACAAGCCGGCTTTGCCGTGCTCAAATCGCCTGATATTCCATCGATACTGGTGGAGACCGCTTTTATCAGCAACCCCAGCGAAGAGCGTCGTCTGAACGATGAAGACTATCAAATGAAGCTTGCCAATGCACTCTTGAGTGGCATAAAACGCTATTTTTCCCAGAACCCCGCACTATCCAGACATAATATCGCGCAAAATAATCAGTGATGGAGACGCCATGAATCAGCGACTGATCAGAATATTGGGCGGAACAACGGTGAATTACCCCTACGCACTGGAAAACAGGTACCCGCGTATTCTTGAAACGATCCTGTCGCTTTGGGACGATGACGAAATTGATAATTATTTTATGGAGTTAATGGTCAATGACCGGAGCGGTCGCTCTGGGTTTCCACCGGACATCGCTGCCGAGATCATGCATTTGAGTCTGGTTCACGCGGCTCAGGTGCCGCCGGACAAGCGCAAGGATATCTGGGATGCGGACTCGGACTCGTTTGCCAATTTCACGCCCCATCTCGCAAACGACTGGATTGCCCCGGACGAATCCTGCAAACTCGAATTGCAAAAGCTGGATATTCCCTGTACGCCTGAAGGTTTTCTTGAGGCCGCTGAAACCGGCAACCGCACGGCAGTGGCTTTATTTGTTGAAGCAAAAGCCAGCACCGAAGTGCGCGACAACCGCGGCTGGACGCCTCTGATGATGGCATCGTTCCACGGGCGGGATGAAATTGTCGCACTGCTCATTAAACACGATGCGGATGTTAATGCGCTTGATCTGGGGGGAAACAGTGCTTTGCACTGGGCCGCTTTTGGAGGGCATGTTTCATGCGCCAGACAACTCATCCAGAACCATGCTCGAATTGATGCACGCAATAACTTCGGCTGGACACCCTTAATGCAGGCAACGGCTCGGAATCATCTGGAAGTTGTGGTGTTACTGATAGACAGCGGGGTTAATCTGGACGCAGCCGCCGATGACGGTTATACAGCGTTGCACAAGGCTGCAGCGCTGGGCTATTGCGAAATTGCCCAATTGCTGCTTGAGCAGGGGGCAGACCGCAAACTCAAGACCGGCGATGGCGATACCGCGGAAAAGCTTGCCGTCAAGAACAGGCAGGAAGCGGTTGCCAGGTTATTTGTGCCCGTTTCGGATGACTAGGCATACAGCGGATTGCCTGGATCCAGTTTGCGCCCCATTTCGGCCGCCTCCGCGTAAGAAGACTCGTCACCGATATCTTTCAGGCGGTGTGCCAGTGCTGAAAAGCTGTCCTTGTCACCGCGTTTTTCATAAATGCTCAGCAGAACGAGATACACATGGGTGTTTTTCGGATTGGCCCTGATTGCCTGTATCAGTACTTCCTCGGCGCTTTTGTCATCGGCGGAGCGCAGGTGTTTTTTCGCTTCCAGCAGCATCGCGTATTCAGGGGGCACGATAGACACGCTGATTTGTTCGTCGTGAGGCGATAGTTCTACTGATTGCTCATCGAATGGCCAGACCTTGCTTTCGGTGGTTCGCGGGTCGGTGACGGGTTGTTCAGCCGCTTTGTCAGGCAGCTGTTCTGGTGTTGCGGCAAACTGCTGTTGCCCGGCGAGTGGCGGTGCGGCGACAGGCATCGCTGCTTGTTCAGTCGTGAACGATGAAATGGCGGGAGCGACAGTTTTTTCAGTCAACGGTGTAGTCTGGACAAGCGGCATCACCTCTTTGAGCTGATACTGGGGCATCAGTGGTGAATCGCTGTTTTCGTCAGGATCATCAAACGGGCTTTTCTTGCCGTCCTGTGACCGGCGATACCAGATCAGGCCCGAAACAGCCAGCAGCAATGACAGGAGCGCCAGCGCCAGCCTGTTTGCTTCAAGAAATGTCTCCGGTAAAGGCTGAACCGATGGGGAGGGAGCCTGAAGTTTTCCGGTTTTCTGTTCGGTATTGAGAACGCCGCTGTCCGCAGCATTTGATGGCTGTACGCCCGAAGCCGCGTCTACGGATAGCTGACTGGTAAGCTGCAGTCTGTCCTGTAATGATTTGATCGCGGCCTGCATTGCGCCCAGTTGTGCATTCAGGTCTTCGAGTGTCTTTTCCCGGGCAATCAATTCCTCATGCAAGGCATCGGTGCTTGCGTCAGCAGCAGGGTCGTGGCTGGAGATAGATAAGGACATGGCGAGCTTCATGGCAGTCGCCGGTGGCGCGGCGGACAGGGATGGGGCTGCTGCCATCATCGTCGGGGCGCTGCGTTTATTTTTTTTGCGCTTCGATGCGGGTTTCGCCGGCTTGTCGGCTATCGCTGGTTCATTGCTGGCGGCAGGCTGGGTTTGATGCAAAGCGGGCTGAACAGACTGGGTAGGGAGCGGCTGTACGGCGGCCACCGGTTCTCGTTGCCAGGAAGGGGAGGGATCAAGCAGGAAAGTATATGCCTTGATAAACTTCCCGGAGTCGGAAGTGGTTTCGATGAGCAGATTGATAAAGGGGGCGTCCAGAGGGTACGCCGTAAGTACGCGTATGAACGGCTGTGTTCCCGGATCATTGACCAGCTGAAAATGAAATTTGTGGCCATCCGGGTATTGCAGCTCGGTGATTTTATATGACTCGGCATTAGCCAGACGTGCTTTGAAATGCAGTGCATCGGTATCGCTGAGATCCAGCAGTGCGATTTTTGCCTTGAGCGGCTGGCCCAGATGGCTCTGTACCTGAATATCACCGAGCACGAGCGCAGTGGCATTTGACATAAATATACCAGTGACGGAAATAATCCATAACTGGCATAGAACTCTCATGTAGCGTCGCGCCTTATTATTCATTAAAAACGTAAATGGTATTACCGACGCGGGATTGTAACCACATTCCTTATTTTTGGGGCAAAATCAGCTCGGAAACACACCCGTAGACAGATATCGGTCGCCGCGATCACAAACGATGAACGCAATGACCGCATTCTCAACTCGTTGTGAAACGCGTAAGGCCACGCTCAGTGCGCCTCCGGATGAGACGCCGCAAAAAATCCCTTCTTCCTGCGCCAGTCGGCGCGTCATTGTTTCAGCGTCCGACTGACTCACCAATTCCAGCTTATCGATATTTTTACTGTTATAGATTTTCGGCAAATAAGCCTCTGGCCATTTGCGTATGCCGGGAATCTGCGCGCCTTGTTCGGGCTGCACGCCAATAATTTGCACGGCGGGATTTTGTTCCTTAAAGAATCGCGAGCAGCCCATGATGGTGCCGGTGGTGCCCATGCTGCTGATGAAGTGCGTGAGCTTGCCCTGAGTATCGCGCCAGATTTCAGGGGCTGTTCCTTCATAATGTGCGAGCGGATTATCAGGATTCGAAAATTGATCCAGAATCAGGCCGCGACCCGCCGCGCGTAGTGCTTCTGCTGTGTCCCTGGCCAGTTCCATGCTGCCTTCCTTCGCCGTCAGCACCAGCTCTGCACCGAACGCCCGCATGCTCTGACGACGCTCCGCGCTCTGATTTTCCGGCATGACCAGTATCATCCGGTAGCCGCGCATCGCTGCGGCCATCGCCAGCGCGATACCGGTATTGCCGCTGGTTGCTTCGATCAGTGTATCCCCCGGGGAAATCTCACCGCGCTGTTCGGCGTGCATGATCATCGAAAGAGCGGGTCTGTCCTTCACTGAACCGGCCGGGTTGTTGCCCTCCAGCTTGGCCAGCAGTACATTGCTGGTGTCGCCCGGAATGCGTTTGAGTTGCACCAGCGGCGTATTGCCGACAAAATTTTCTATGGATGGGTACATCGTTTTGATTTTCCAAAGGCGCAATGATAACTGCGCTGGCAGAAAGCTGCATGATGA
>Ga0209231_1000683_pt1 | contig 16863 bp, 20 predicted proteins | sample Deesub45470m_DNA_FD_188086 | JGI IMG/M metagenome (GOLD analysis project Ga0209231, IMG submission 188086) | Deep subsurface microbial communities from North Pacific Ocean - 450_OLKR46/470m Metagenome (SPAdes) (version 2) | ecosystem: Environmental > Terrestrial > Deep subsurface > Unclassified ... | reverse complement strand
TCGGGCTACGCCCTCACGCCACTCCCCCCGGCATGTAACACGATGGCCTGGTTTTACGCCGCCGAATGGCCGACTTTTGCTCCGCCGTTGACAGGCCGATCCGACGTCTGCAGTACCGAAAATGGTAAGGCATACCGGAGCTGTGGTTGCTCTCAAGGGAGCTGAAACATGGATCGGCGCGCCACACCCCCCTACTTCACAATAGCAGCGGATCCCCGGGTCTTGGTATCGGTGGGTCCGGCGACGTGCTCGCTGGCATCATCGGCGGCCTGCTTGCGCGCGGGGCACCGCCCGCAGAGGCAACTGCCTGGGGCGTTGCGCTTCACAGTGCAGGCGGACGGCAGGCTACAGAGAAAAAGGGGCAATAGGATTTCTCGCACGCGAATTACTGCCCCGTCTCTTGGAAACGCTCTGAACATATCCGTCTCACAAAATCTATACGTTGCTCCTCGCTTCCGACCTAAAACGGCGCGGCTTGTCGTCGATAGTAAAGCAGCGTAGCATGTCAGCCCTCTGCGTAGTTAGAATGCGTGCCACCGCAATGATGACAAAAGGCGGGCGCCAGCTAAAGCGACATCGCGTTTAACCTGCATCATCACGATTTTGACAGCGAAAAAGCAACGCACCGCAAGTTCGGTCGTTTGATCCTGGCTCAGCTTCTGGCTTTGCCTGGCTTAAGATCAGGTCGATTATGTTTACTGAACGATTCATGAAAAACAGGCGTGGGATATTGCTCGAACGCGGCGAGCGAGTACGACTGGAAGCAGCGATTGAAGACGTGCGGACGCTGCATCCCCGCATGACGCTGGTGCGAGCGGGCGAACCGCTCCACCAAAGCCTATTTCTGATTGAGGGCATCATGTCGCGTCACATGGATGACGGCAATGGAAGGCGGCAACTGGTTGCCGTGCATCTACCGGGCGATTTCGTTGATCTCCATGGCTATCCCCTCAAAAGACTCGACCATGATGTGGGAACCATGACGGCGGCGACGGTAGCCGTCGTCCCTCATTCTGCTTTCGATGCCATCGTCGCGGATATGCCCGTCATGGCGCGTAAACTGTGGTTCGCAACGATGCTCGATGCCGCCATGCACCGGGCGTGGCTTTTCCGCCTCGGCCGCCTTGATGCCATTGGGCGCGTTGCGCATTCTCTAAGCGAGACCAACGCCCGCCTCTTTTCGGTTGGACTAAGCAACGGGCGCCGTTTCGTCCTTGGCTTGACACAAGCCGACGTCGCGGAAATCTGCGGCCTCACCCACATCCATGTCAACCGCGTCGTCCGCACGTTGCGCGAACAGCAGCTATGCCTATTTCGGTCGTCTCTGGTCGAAATCCTGGAACCGCAGCGTCTGGCCGTGCGGGGCCAATTCGACCCTCACTATCTTTATCTCAGTGATGCGACCGCCGACCCCTCCCGTTCGGAGAGATCTTCATGAAACAGCCTTATCAAAGACGGCAGGCGCAGATGCAGGCGGGCGTGGCGACCGCCGAGGATGGATTCGTCATCATGGATGGACCCGATGGCGTGGCAGTGACGATGACGGCTGAAGCCGCGCTTGGCACCGGCGAAAGCCTCATTGCCGCCGCAGCGGTTGCGCAAAGCCAAATCGCGCGGCGGACAGATGAGGCATCCGGCTCTGCGTAAACCCCATCGACACCGGCCATGCATCATCCGACAAAAATAGCTGGATGTCGGCAGGCAAGGAGGGACGCTGGCCTGAAAGGTCAGAACCAAAAGACGCGGTTCCTCGAACAAGTCGAGACCAGGCCTACGAACGCAAGACCCATAGCGCCGGTTCGCGCACCGCTTATCTTCCAAGCGAGCTGTGTCGCAGGTAAAAGCTCTGGATCGTTCCTGTCCAGCGGGGGCATCTTATTGGATCTCGCCATAATGGACCTCATTAGCATGATGGCAACGCTGGTCCGGACATAACGGGTCGCGCGACGATCACAGCGAGGAACGCCGCCGCCCGTGCCTATTGTCCAAACAAGAGGCTTGCTTCCTTTGCCTGGCGGAACTCCACAGGGCCCGGTGCGCTCTTGCGATAACTGTCGGAAGGGACCGTAAACCCATGAAAATCGCCATCATTTCCAGTTTGTTTCTAGCGGGAGCGTTGGCCACCCCCGCCATCGGACAATCCGCGCCAAAGCTGCCGCCGCCCGATACCAGCCATGCCGTCACCAATTATCCCGTGGTCACAGGCTGGCCCGATGGCGTGACGCCGACCGCGCCCAATGGCTATGAGGTGGTCGAGTTCGCCCGCAGCCTGGATTATCCGCGCCAGATGCTGGTGCTGCCCAATGGCGATGTGTTGGTGGCGGAAGCCAAGACCATCTTCAAGATGGACGCCGAAAAGACACCGGATAAGATCAAGGGGCATGCGGTATCGCTGGCCGCCGGAACAAGCGCCAACCGGATAACCCTGCTGCGCGACACGGACGGCGACGGTGTCGCGGACTGGCGCACGATCCTGGTCGATGATCTCAGCCAGCCGTTCGGCATGGCCGCCATCGACGGGAAGCTCTATGTCGCGAATACCGATGGCCTGGTGCATTTTCCCTTCACACCGGGGGATACGACGATCGACGCCGCGCCGACCAAAGCGATGCCGCTTTCAGCCGGGGGCTATAATAATCACTGGACCCGCAACCTGTTGCCTAGCGCGGATGGACGCACCCTGTTCATCTCGGTGGGTTCGGCGAGCAATGTCGCGGAAAAGGGCATGGAGGTGGAAAAGGGCCGGGCCGCGATTCACGCCTATGATATCGCCAGCGGCAAGAGCCGCCTCTTCGCGTCCGGGCTGCGCAATCCGGTCGGGATGGATTGGGCACCCGATGGCAAGACGCTGTGGACGGCAGTGAACGAACGCGATGGCCTGGGCGATGATCTGGTGCCCGACTATATCACAAGCGTGAAGGAGGGCGGCTTTTATGGCTGGCCCTATAGCTATTTCGGCCAGCATGAAGATCTGCGCCGCAAGGGCGAAGCGCCCGCGCTCGTGGCGCGCGCAATCGTGCCGGATCAGGCGGTTGGCTCCCATGTCGCGGCACTGGGACTGCTCTTTGCACCTGAGGGCTTTGCGCCAGGCGCGCTGGTCGCGCGGCATGGGTCGTGGAACCGATCGACCCTGTCTGGCTATGATGTCGTGCTCGTGCCCTTCTCAGGCGGCAAACCCGCCGCGCCGCAGCCGTTCCTGAGCGGTTTTCTGGGCGATGCCGACGCGCAGATCGTCTATGGTCGCCCCGTCAGTCTGCAAAAGACGGCGAAGAGCGAATTGCTGGTGGCGGATGACGCGGGTGGCCGCATATGGCTGGTGCGGAAACAAGCCCAATGATTTTGCGCGCCGTCCTTGCCGCTGCGTTGGTGGCCACTGCTGCGCCCGGCATGGCGCAAACGGTGCCGCTGGGTGCCAATCTCGAACGGTTCGCCTATCCCTTCCCGGTCCAATGGCATGAGGCTTCGTCGCAGGGCGGCACCGTGCGCATGGCCTATATGGACATTGCGCCCACCGCGCGCGCCAATGGTCGCACCCTTGTCCTGCTGCACGGCAAGAATTTCTGTGCCGCGACTTGGGGGCAAACCGCCCGCACGCTCGCGGCCAAGGGTTATCGCGTGATCATCCCGGATCAGATCGGCTTCTGCAAATCCTCCAAACCGGGAGGCTATCAATATAGTTTCCATGCGCTTGCAGCCCTGACTGCGGGCCTTTTGGAACGCGAAGGCGCAACCAAGGTGACGCTGGTAGGCCATTCGACCGGCGGCATATTGGGCATTCGCTTCGCGCTGACCTATCCGGATCGCGTCGACCGGCTGGTTCTGGTCAATCCCCTGGGCCTGAACGATACGTTGGCGGAGGGGGTGCCCTATAGCGACCTAGGCATCTTGCGGACGGAGGAGCAGAAGATCGACGCCGCGTCGATCAAGGCTTATCAGTTGCGTACCTATTATCATGGCCAATGGCGCGCCGACTATGATCGCTGGGTAACCATGCTGGCCGGTCAATATGCCAGCCCCGACGGCGCTATCGTGCGCGACGCGCAGGCGCGACTGTCGGATATGATCGAGACCCAGCCGGTTGCCGCCGAATTGAAGGATGTGAAGGTGCCGGTATCGCTCATCATCGGTCAGCGGGACGAAACCGCGTTTCGGGCCAATACCGCGCCTGAATCCATGCGGCCGCAGGTCCGCAAGGTGCCGCAGGCGGCGGATGATGCGGTATCGCAGTTTCGCGACGCCCGCCTTGTCCAGCTGCCCAGCCTTGGCCATTCGCCGCAGGTCGAAGACCCGGCCGCATTCGAGGCTGCGCTGTTGGGCGAAGTGTCACGCCCGGCTGATGCGCCATGACGCGGCGAACCGTCAACGTGGCGGCGTTGATGCTGGTGCTGGCCAGTTGTGCCCCTGATCCCGCCGCCAATGCGTCGGAGCCCAATGCAACCGCACCCGGCACACCCCCTGCTACGGCGACACGCGGGCTGGACCCCACATTGATCGCCGCCGCAGTGGCCAAGGCCGACGCCTTGCCCAGGCTGCGGTCTCTCCTCATCCTGCGCGATGGGACAGAAGAGGCTGCCCATCGTTTCCACGACGGGCCGGCGCTCGACCGGCCGGTGAACATCAAGTCGGCATCCAAGACCGTCATATCCGCGCTCGTCGGCATGGCGATCGATCGTGATCTGTTGGACGGCATTGATCAACCGGTCGCGCCCCTGCTCAAGGCCGACCTGCCCGCCAACCCCGATCCGCGCCTGTCCCGGATTACCATTGGCCATCTGCTGTCGATGCAGTCCGGCCTGGAACGCACGTCGGGCCAATATTATGGCGCATGGGTCACCAGTCCCAACTGGGTCCGCTATGCCCTGTCCCGACCGTTCGTGGAGGAACCCGGTGGCGTGATGCTCTATTCGACGGGCAACTCGCATCTCCTGTCCGCCATATTGACCCGGACGACGGGGCGCGGGACCGATATGCTGGCCCGCGAATGGCTGGGCAAGCCGCTAGGCATCCAGATACCGTCCTGGGCGCGCGATCCGCAGGGTATCGCCTTTGGTGGCAATGACATGCTGATGTCGCCACGCGGGCTTGCCCGCTTTGGCGAATTATACCGCAATGATGGCCGCATCGATGGTCGACAGATTCTGTCCGAAACATGGATTGCCGATAGCTGGCGGCCACGTGGCGTCTCGCCCTGGAGCGGCAATGGCTATGGTTTTGGCTGGTTCGCAAGCGAGGCGGCTGGCCATCGCGTCCATTTCGCCTGGGGCTATGGCGGCCAGATGCTTTATATCGTTCCCAGCCTGAACCTGACCGTCGTGATGACGTCGGACAGCGCGCCGCATCCACGTGCCGAAAGCCATATTTCGGAACTGCACGCCCTGCTGGCGGACTATATCGTGCTGGCTGCGCGAAAGGGGAAGGGTTCCACAACGCCTGGCGGTGATGGGGCTTAATGCTTGCCGATGCTGTGCGCTCCGTCATACCGAGACGCCGACGCACTGCATCACGATAGCCGCGATGTCATCCCTACCGAGATGCCCATCTCAGACAGCCTGTGATGCAGGCCGTTGCTTACATGTTTGGTTTCCTCGTCAGGCGCCCTTCCATCAAGCATTGCTGCGACAAGGCAAGGTTCCGCATGGCTAGGGTTAAGGGCCGGAACCGTTGGAAGCGGTCACGTCGGCCAAAGCATGGGCGGGGGCAGGAATAGGCAGACGCTCCAATAGCAGACTGGTCGGCTGGAGTGCGGCTGGAGTGCGGCTGGAGTGCGGCTGGAGTGCGGCTGGAGTGCGGCTGGAGTGCGGCTGGGGAACCCGAACTGCGCACGATAGTTCCCAAAAATATCAGTCCCCCGACCATCAGGCGATCTGCGCATTTTCGAGATGGGGGATATCAGGAGAAGGACATGCCCCGCGGAGACAAGTCGAGCTATACCGACAAACAGAAGCGCAAGGCCGAGCATATCGAACAAGGCTATGAAAAGCGCGGCGTGTCCGAAAAGGAAGCGGAGAGCCGCGCCTGGGCAACGGTCAACAAGGAGTCCGGCGGCGGCAACAAGTCCGGCTCAGGTCGTGGCAAGGCCGAGAGCCACGAAAGCTCGCGCAAGGGTGGCCACAAAAGCGGCACTAGCCAGAGCGCGGAGAAGCGGTCCGCTGCCGCCAGAAAGGGCTGGGAACCCCGCCGCAAGCAAGGGAATGGATGAACCATGTCGATTCACAAGATGATCGCGCTTCACCCCGACGTGGGCGCCAACTTCAACGAGATGCTGGCAACCGCTGCGCGTCATGCCATGTTCTGTGCGGAAATGTGCACCAGTTGCGCGGACGCTTGCTCGGCGGAGCCAATGGACATGCGCCAGTGTGTACGTTCCTGCCTTGACTGCGCCGATGTCTGCGCCGCCACTGCGCGCCTCGCGGTGCGTCGCACAGGACACAATGTAGAGGCGCTGCGGATGATGCTCGAGACCTGCGCATCGATCTGCGATCTGTGCGCTCGAGAATGTGCACGGCATGATCATGAGCATTGCAAGCTCTGCGCTGACATGTGTCGGGAGTGCGCGGCCGACTGCCGGGCTGCGATCTTGACGGTGCAATGATGAGGTGATTGCAGGAAGACTGCGGCTGTGCATGCGCGGTCGGAAATGCATTCCACATAAATGCACGAGCGGCTTCCCTCGGGCGCACCATTTTCGCGTCTCAGGCGATGCCGGAACATGCCAAAAGTGGCTGTTTTTTGCCGGTTTTGCGACATGCGAATGGACTACCGTCATCTGGGCAAGCAGAAGACTCTTTTCCTTTGGCGTTTGGCCCGATGTCGGCCTTGCGGCTGACCGTGAGCAGCGTGAAGCCGCTCGAAAATTGTTGGCGAAGGGCGATGATCCGGGAGAGAAGATCAAGCTGGACCGCATCGCCGTAAACGTCGCAGCTTTGGCAGCTTCAAGGCAGTGGCCGACGAATGAATGGCGAAAGTCGAACGGAAGGGCCGATCCACGGCCACTATGAAGAAACTTCGCTGATTGCTGGATTATATCAACATGCCGATTGGCAAACGCTCGATTGCATCTATCAACGCCTATGACGTCTCGTGATGCTCCGCAGATTGAGAGCAAAGGACGCTTCGAGATCGCCAAACGCCTGCAAAATGTCTGTGCGCAAATATTTCGTTACGCCATCGCCACGGCTCGCGCTGAGCGGGATGTGGGTGCCGACTTGCGCGATGCGCTGATCGCGCCCAAGCCCGTCCACCGCGCTGCGATCACGAGCGCGGAGAACGTACAAAAGTTTCATGCCAAGCCTTCAAATCCGCCACGTCTCAGGGGACAGCCAGCAGGCGTTAGGTCGAGTCGCTTATTGGAAGCTCCTTTGAAAGCACCACCGTAGGAAGCGTCGTGAAGGAAACTCATGCTTACCCGAAGCCTATGCGTGGTCAAGAAGGCCGATACCGTGTCGTCCCTCCCCATCCATGTTGAACTTCAACGTCTCGCGCAATCTCGTGTCGGATTGGGAACGTGGCGTGAAGCGGCCCGGCGGCCCTGCCCTACGTCTCCTGTCCATTATCCAGCGCAAGGGATTGCAGGCGGTCGCGTAGCTGTCCCTTCGGAAATACCTGTTCGTCGCACGTTGGCCGAGAGGCAGAGATCTGCTTCGGAACGGATGCAAATCACCATGTTGGCGCCAGGAACGGATGCGATCGGATCGCGCCCGTCCTGTGTAAAGTGACATTCCCTTAACAGCGATTAAGGCGATTTTCCGGAACGCACCCTTCGAGGCCGCCGTTTCATTGCTTCCAGATACCGAGGATGCAATGAATATCCATATTCACCCAGATCGACAGGAAACAGGTTCCCAGTTTCTCACCGACAGCTTCCAAAGAGGCTTGGCGCACTGGAACCGGGAACGTCTCGCACCGCAATTCCCGCAGGCCGACTGGCGTTCCACTCTTGAGCGCGACATGCGCATGTTGCGGCTTGAGGGTGGCTTCATAGAGGAATTGCGCAGCCAGGTTGCCGCGCAAGCCGCTCTCGCGCCAACAGACCCTGATGCCTTTATCGCCTGGTTCGAGGCCTTGAAGGACAATGGTCCCGGCCAGGGGGATCCGCTCTTCCCCTGGCTTGCCGACGCCGCCTCGAGCGACCAGCTAAAATGGTTTTTCGAGCAGGAAGCCGCGGGGGAAGCAGGGTTCGACGATCTCGTGGCGCTCACGCAGATCAAACTGCCCGCTGACGCAAAGCTCGAACTTGCCCGCAACTATTGGGACGAGATGGGTCGCGGCAATCCCAAAGGCATGCACGGTCCGATGCTGGATGTATTGGCCCAGACCCTGGACGTCGAGCCGGTCATCGAAAACACGGTGTGGGAAAGCCTTGCGCTCGCCAATGTCATGACCGCGCTGGCAACCAGCCGGCGTTTCGCATGGCATTCCGTGGGCGCTCTTGGCGTGATCGAACTGACCGCCCCAGGGCGCTCTGCCCTGGTCGCCAAAGGTCTGCGCCGTATCGGCCTGAGCGAGCGCGAGCGTCGCTATTTCGATCTCCACGCCGTGCTCGACGTCAAACATAGTGCTGACTGGAACGAGCATGCCTTACGCCCACTCATCAAGGACGTACCAGAACGGGCGACGGCAATCGCCGAAGGCGCGTTGATGCGACTTGTCTGCGGTGAGCGCTGTTTTGCCCGATATCGGACGGAATTGGGGCTCGGCGCTGACGCCTGATGTCCGCCCCCGCGCCCCGCTTTACATCTATGGAGAGCCCTTATGGCAATCATGCACGACGATGCCCCGCCAACGACTTCGAAAATGAAAGACATACGCGACGCCGGCAAGGAACAGCTCGACCCAGTTGCAAATGGCTCGCTCATTGGCCGAACGGTCACCATCAATCGCCCGCGTGCCGAACTGTTCGCCTATTGGGCGGACCTCATCAACCTGCCCACCTTCATGGACAATGTCGAACGCATCGACATGTTGTCCGACACCCGATCCCATTGGGTGGTCAAGGCACCGGCAGGCAAGACCGTCGAGTGGGATGCCGTCATCACGGACAAGCGCGAAGGCGAATTGATCGCCTGGGCCTCGACCGATGACGCCGACGTCCCCAATAGCGGCCGCATCGAATTTCGCGATGCGGGCGACCGCGGCACTATCGTCACCGCGACGATCGCCTATGATCCGCCCGCCGACATTATCGGCAAGGTCGTCGCCAAACTGTTCCAGCACGAACCCGCCATCCAAGCGCGGCGCGACCTTCGCCGGTTCAAGCAACTGATGGAAACCGGCGAAATTGCCACGGCCGCCTGGACCCAAAAGCAATTGCAAGAGGAGAAAGCCTGATGCGCGCCCTCACCTGGCACGGCAAACATGACGTGCGCGTCGATACCGTCGACGATCCCGAAATCCTCAACCCGCGCGATGCGATCATCAAGATCACGTCCACCGCCATCTGCGGCTCCGACCTGCATCTCTATGACGGCTATATCCCCACCATGAAAGCGGGCGATATTCTGGGCCATGAGTTCATGGGCGAAGTGGTCGAAACCGGCCCCGGATCGACGCTCAAAAAGGGCCAGCGCGTCGTCGTCCCCTTCACCATCGCCTGTGGCAGCTGCTATCATTGCGGCAAGCATCAATATTCCGCCTGCGACAATGGCAATCCAGCGGACAATCAGGACATTGGCCAGGAAATGTATGGCCAACCCATGTCCGGCCTGTTCGGCTACAGCCATCTGACCGGCGGCTATGCCGGGGGCCAGGCCGAATATGTCCGCGTGCCGTTCAGCGATGTCGGCCCGATCGTCGTGCCGGACGGCCTCACCGATGAGCAAGTCCTGTTCCTGTCGGACATCCTGCCCACCGGATGGCAGGCGGCGGAAAATGCCGATATCGAACCCGGCGATACCGTCGCGGTCTGGGGCTGCGGCCCGGTTGGCCTGTTCGCTGTGCAATCGGCCTTCCTGATGGGCGCGCATCGCGTCATCGCGATCGACCATTTCCCGCACCGGCTGGAACTGGCCAAACGCTTCGGCGCTGAGACGATCAATTTCGAAGAATCGAAAACCTATGAAGCGCTGATGGAAATGACCGGCGGCATCGGTCCCGACGCCGTGATCGACGCGGTCGGCCTCGAAGCCCATGGCTTCTTCGTCGATAATGTCGTCGATCAGATCAAGGCATCGCTGTTTCTGGGCACCGACCGCATCCATTCGATCCGCCAGGCGATCCACGCCTGCCGCAAGGGCGGCCGCGTCTCGATGCCCGCCGTCTATGGCGGCTTCGTCGATAAATTCCCCTTGGGCGCGTTCATGGAAAAGGGGCTGACGCTCAAGACCGGCCAGACCAGCGTGCAACATTATATGCCCGCGCTGCTCAATGCGATCGTCGAAGGCCAGATCGACACGACCTTCCTCATTTCCCATCGCATGAGCCTGGAAGACGCGCCCAAGGGCTACAAGATGTTTCACGATAATCAGAATGAAGTTACCAAGATCGTCCTGAAACCCGGCGCGGCGGCCGACGCCGCCATCCCTGCGGGATAGGAGGACCATCATGGCCAATAAATTTGCGATCATCACCGGCGCGTCTAGCGGCATCGGTTTCGAACTTGCCGCCATCGCCGCAGAGCAGGGCTATGATCTTCTTGTCGCTGCCGATGAGCCAATTGGCCATGCGGCTGCCCAGGCGTGGAGGTCTCGCGGCGTGTCGGTGGCGTCTGTCGAGGTGGACCTGTCCTCGCTCGAAGGGGTGGATCGGCTGCTTGCCGCTGCCCAGGGGCGGCAGGTCGATCTTCTTTGCGCCAACGCCGGCCGCGGCCTTGGTCATGGGTTTCTTGATCAGAACGTCGCCGATTGGCGGCGCGTGATCGATACCAATATCACCGGAACCCTCTACTTGTTGCAACAGGTTCTCGGGGACATGGTGGCGCGCAATGCGGGGAAGGTGCTTGTTACCGGCTCGATCGCGGGCTTCATCCCAGGCAGCTTCCAGGCCGCCTATAATGGCACAAAGGCATTCATCGACAGCTTCACGGATGCACTTCGCAATGAGATCCAGGACAGCAGCGGCGTCACTATCACCACTTTGATGCCAGGGCCGGTGGATACGGAATTTTTTGACCGCGCCGACATGCTGGATACCAGCGTCGGTGCATCAGACAGCAAAAGCGATCCGGCCGATGTTGCACGCGATGGTTGGGATGCCCTCATGAAAGGGGACGCGCATATCGTTTCGGGCTGGAAGAACAAGCTTCAGGCCGCTGCTGCCCATGTGACGCCCGCTGCGCTGCTCGCAGAGCGTCATCGCAAGATGGCAGAGCCGGGGTCGGCTAAAGAGTGAGTGGAACAAGGTCCTATGGTGGGATGCCGATATGCGCCAGAAGAGCCAAAGCGCGAAGACTGGTCGTCGGCCGTACAGACAGTCGCTGACCTTGGCTGACACAAGATGGTGACGATCAGATCGGCCGCTGCGCTCCCTACAGACTGCCTTATCGTCGGGGGTGGGCCTGCCGGGCTGACCGCGGCACTCTATCTCGCCCGCTTCCACCTGCGTGTAAGCGTCGTCGATTCCGGTCAGAGCCGGTGCGAAACGATCCCGCTCAGCCGCAACCATGCCGGGTTCCCCGACGGTATATCCGGACGGGACCTGCTTACACGGATGCGCCGACAGACTGCAGCCTTTGGTGCAGGGCTGATCGATGCGGTGGTAAAATCCATCGCCGCCCATTCGGACCAGTCCGGCTTTCGCGTCGAGACGTCTGCGGCTCATATCGAGGCACGCACTGTCTTGCTCGCAACCGGCGTTGCGAACCACCGCCCTCGCCTCATGGACAAAATAACGCATGATAAGGCCGTCGCGCAGGGCCTCGTGCGATATTGTCCGATCTGTGACGGATATGAAGTTACCGACGCCAAGGTGGCGGTCCTTGGCACGGGCCAGCGAGGCCATGACGAAGCTCTGTTTTTGCGAAGCTATACCCGCGATATCGTGCTGGTCGCGCCAGATGGTGCCCATGCCCTTGACGCTGATCAGCAGGCGCGCCTTGCCGATGCGGGCATTGCCCTTGCCCACAACTGCGTCGGTATCACGCTCGCGCCAGACAAGATCGTCCTGACGCTCCCTGATGGTAACGCCCGCTTCGACACGCTCTATCCGGCGCTTGGATCGCGGTTCCGATCGGAACTGGGCCGACAGCTTGGTGCGCAGTTATCCCAAGAGGGATGCCTTGCAGTCGATGCGCATCAGCGCACGACGATCAGGGGCCTTTACGCTGCAGGCGACGTGGTACTTGGCCTCGATCAGATCAGCCACGCCATGGGCGAAGGCGCAGTTGCGGCGACGGCGATCCGCAACGATCTCGCCAAGCTCTATCCGCTTCGCCGCTAGGATGTGATGATGCGCACTTGCCACTTCAAACGATTGACGGCTCATTGCCGGACGCGCCTCAATTCGTGGATTTGCGCGGATAAATGCAGACGACGGCGTTGGCTTTTTTGCCAAGCTCAAACACGGCAGGCCGGGAACCCGGCTGAAAACCAGTCGTCCCAAAGCAGGAAAGGGCCATATATGATTGTCGCTTTCGAAGGCCGGTTATGACCATCCTGTCTGCAGCTATACCCTACCGCTACAATGCTGAAGGCGAGCTTGAAATCCTGCTTGTCACATCGCGCAAGAAAAGGCGCTGGGTTCTCCCTAAAGGCCATGTGGAACGCGGCATGGGTGCCCGTTCATCCGCAGCAAAGGAGGCTTTCGAGGAAGGCGGCGTCATCGGTCGAACCGATACCGAGCCGGTCGCAAACTATATATGCAAGAAGCGCGATGCTCCCGAGGAAGAAATGTACAACGTGGCCGTCTATCCTATGATGGTCCTCACAGAAGCGCCGTGCTGGCCGGAAATGCACCAACGTGAACGCAGATGGGCCAAAATATCCGATGCGCTTCACCTGGTCGAAACGAAGCGGCTGCGAGAGGCGATCGCGGCATTTGACCGGGCATTCAGGGCATAAGCGAACATATTATTTTATTAACCCCAGAGTTGCATCATGGATCCATAAATCGCGCAAAAAGAACGGTTGAGAGGCTGCGACATGAACGGACTATCGTTCTTCTATTACGCGACGCGGTCGAAGCGGCATCGCGAGCTTGCGGCCCGAGCCAAAACAGATTGGGCGGCGCGGTCGCATGCCCGCCTGGCGAAGGATTATGGAGAGAGGGCCGCTGCGGCAATGGGCTACGAATTCTGGCTAGGAGAGGAAGCCGCAACGATTGCCACAAAGTGATCGCCCTTTGAGCCACCGGGGAAAAGACATGCCAGCAGATCGAGAATATGCCCGCCTTTTACGCATGGCGGTAACCGCACAGCTCAAGGCTGACGAAGCCCAAGAATCGGGGCTGCAAGCGCAATCGGCCGAGTATCTGCAGCGTGCCAACGCATTTCGGGATCGAGCCAAAGCGCTCGTCACTGGATCCAGGCAGAAATCCAGATCCACCACCAGCTAGCACCAATCGCCAATCGCCAATCGCCAATTCTTGTCATCAGGTGCCCGCAGCTGCGCATCAACAGAGGCGGCCACAGAAACTGAAAATGATGTTTTGGCCGACGCCGTCTTAAAGGAGCTGGGACTTTGTGACAGGCAAGGTGGACCTCAGCCGGTTCCTGTTCAGGCCCGTTCCCGCCGCAATCGGCCGCTCCTGCGCAGATGTTAGGACAAATAGCGTTTTCTGAAGGCTACTGCCGCTTTCGGCATTTCAGTGCCGATTTCCCTATTTTGCTGGCACTCGTACCGCGGTAATTTGCGGTTTCCCGACGGCCATTGTCATGCGATTGAATTACTTATGGGCCGGAGCAGTGACTCCATGGCCAACAATGCCCTTATTCAGACACGCATCGGTTCGGACGTGAAGGACCGCGCCTTAGCCGGGTTCGAGCATAGGGGGCTTACGGTATCAGACGCGGTGCGCATCCTTCTGACCCGCACGGCGCGCCAGGGCGTTGCCACCATGGACCTGCTGGTAGAGCGCCAAGCCTATGACCAGTGGTTCCAGGCGGGGGTGCAGGAGGCGCTGGACGACGATCGCCCTGACATTGACGACGCCGAGGTTTCCGCGCGATTTTCTGAGCTTCGCGCGAACGCCTAGTGCGCTGTTTGCAAAAACGAACCGATCGCGCCCGTTCGCCTGGGCCTGCAAATAGCTAGACCAAAAGCCAGATCGCCAAAACAAGCGCTGCGGTTGCGATCGTCAACATCCAGGCGAGCAAGCGAATACGCATCGGGGAGAGAGACGCGACCTTGTGGGTCTCCAGCTGGCTGATGATCCTGCATGCACGACGCTCGGCCGACAGGAACACGAACATGGCAATGAGCAGAAAGGCAGTCGCAATTGCCTTGGGGATCCACACAGGTTCGAGTGTTCGGAAAAATGCGTGGAAGCCAAGTCCCAGGGCCACCGCGCCCATGCCGGTCCGGACCCAGCCAGCAAAGCTCCGTTCATGTGCGAGAACGGTCCGATCCTCGGCCAGGTCGGTCCTTGCTTCTGCCAGTTCAACACGGTCTTGGGCGTTCATGCGCCCGGCCTTTCAAGTGGGCGCAACGTAGATCGATTCCAGACGGACGCGCTGGATATGACACTGAAACTACCGTCGGTTTCCAGCACGACCGCAATGCTCCGCGAGAAACGCATGACTTTCAGACCGCCGTTGCCAGGCATATGTCGATCATTGCTTGCCATGCGCGCGCGGCGTTCCTGTCACATTCCAATGCGTTCGACCCTGCCTGCTCCATCGCCTGCGACGGATTGCGAATGGCTTGGATCGCGGCGCGCGCATTCTCCTTGTACATCTGTCGGAGCAGCTCAGCCTCGGGATCCTCCCAGCTCCATTCAGGCTGAACGGTATCATACATGGCGCGGGCGGCGCGATCGATCATGGTCATGGTCATGGTCATCCTTCCATATTGCCAAAGGCCTGTCCTGGTTACCGCATCTGTCTTAGCAGCCGGCCTGCGGCTCCATGTTCTGCGGCGAGGTTGCGATTATAGCTAAGGGGCATCTTTGGCGATTTCCACCGCAGCGCGTCCATGATCCCGGCTATATCTTCACCTGCTGCAAAAAGATCATTATTCAAACCGATGCGCGTGGAATGGGCGCTCACGCCTCGCACCCACTGGGTCAGTTCCGCCTCGCAGATATCGGGCAAAAGGCCTTTGTCCCAGGCACCTTTGACCCGAGCCTTGAAGATCTGGGTTATGGCCTGGGACCTCAAGGGGTTCTTCCCGGCTGTCACGACGATCATCGGATCGATTCCCGAGCGGCGCGTGCAGTCAGGCGCAATGTCCTGCGTCAGTCCCAACCGCCGTGCCACAACCTCCCGGCGCTCGGCGGCTTGCCTTATATGCGGATCGACCGGCTTGCGATGCTTGATGAACAGGCGCCGGAACACTGGCCCTGACGCCAGCTCAGAACGGCCCAGCAGGTGCGCAAGGAGATTGAGCCAAGCCTGCAATGCCAGGACGCTCCGCTCGGACAGAAAGGCGGTCGCCCCCTCCCCTTCCTGATCGCCCTTGTGGCGCGGGATCATCAGCAACCGGCAATGCGGATCACTTGCTGGCCGGATGTGCGCAACATCGATCGCGACCAGCTCGGACGCCCGCAGGCCCGTGTCATAGGCCACCGACAAAAGCGCGCGATCGCGCAGCCCCTTCTCGTCCATGTCGCAGCCTGCCAGCACGGCCTGCAGGCTGACCCCCCGCGCGGGCTCGCCCACAGGGTCACGCACGGCCCCCTTGTAGCGGAGCGGCCGCGCCTGCTTCTGCGCGGTGCCGAGGCGTCGGCGCAGCGCCTTCATCTCGAGGCGGACCAAATCATCCTTCGTGGGATCATCGAGTTTGAGAAGCCTGTGGAAGGTGGCGATCGCCCAAAGGATACGCGAGAGCGTCGCAGGCTTTGCAGGGTTACGCCCCTCCCCCTCCGTGCGCTCTCGAAGAAAGGCAATCACCGAGGTCGGTTGCGCTGGAAGCGCGCTGACGCCCTGGCTCCTGCAAGCATCGCCAAAGCCGCGCATGTCTGCGAGCAGGCCGCGTACCGTATTGGCAGCACTCGCCGCCAGCGTTGCCTCGACAAGGTCGAGATCAACAGCCGGACGACCAATCGTGGGAAGGTGCGCGAGCACAGCTTCGAACCGTTGCAAGGGTGTTCGCGATCGCTCTTCAGCCCGCCAAACCCGGCGCGCGGCCATGTCCTGCTTGCGCGCGCCATAGGCCCAGCGCTGACCCGGTGCAGGCATCAACTGGGCTGGGGATGCATCCGTAGAACGAAGCGGCCGGGCCGGACCCGTGGCGCGCGGTTCACGCGCTCCCCCTTCCCTATCGGTTTGATTGCCCGATAAGGCTGGAAGCGGACCTGGGTCCCCATCGACAGGCATATTTGCGCTGGCTTCCAGCTTCTCATGCGGATGCCCCGCGAAAGCCTCCAGGCTTCGCAATGGCCGTGCTGGTAGGTTGCTCACGCCTCTTTCCCATCAATATCCATCATGTGCTTGTGCAGCAGATCGGATAGTGGATCAATGGTAATGGCCCTTGTCCGATATCCACTTTTTTAAGGCGTAATGCTGGTTTTCTCAATCATCGTCTGAGTTTAATATCTGCTTTCAGATTATCGGTTTCGCGTGATATGTTGGCTTTCTATGGAAGCACCTATATCCATGAACGACGATGGTGGGCGCCTTTGCATTCCACCAGACACGGTGTTGGCCTATGCACAGGCCCACGCTGCCTTGGATTTGCTGGCCGATCATCTGGCGCATAGCCCTGTTCGGGCTCCCTGGACGACACGGATAGCTTTGGCTGAGCGACAGGCGAGTGCCTGTCGCTCAGCCAAAGC
>Ga0209231_1000682_pt1 | contig 16890 bp, 17 predicted proteins | sample Deesub45470m_DNA_FD_188086 | JGI IMG/M metagenome (GOLD analysis project Ga0209231, IMG submission 188086) | Deep subsurface microbial communities from North Pacific Ocean - 450_OLKR46/470m Metagenome (SPAdes) (version 2) | ecosystem: Environmental > Terrestrial > Deep subsurface > Unclassified ... | reverse complement strand
GGCGGCGACGGTACCGGCACTGACCGCCGGTTCGACCGCGACCGCAGCCACCGCCTGAGGCTGCAGGGCGAGGTCAGTCATCAGCCAGCCGAAACGCGTCACATTACGCAGAGTGACCTCCTGCCAGTCTTTCCCTTCCGACTCTCGCATGATCTTGCAACCGGGGAGCGGCGACAGCCCGAAGTGGGTGTGCAAAACAAACGGCGCCGCCATCGCCGTCACCTGCTGCACCAGCAGGTCAAGATTCGACCGCGAGCTGAGTCCGGCGCCGGCACCGAGCCCCTTGGGATCGAACCGGCCCGGCCAGGCGCGCACAGACGCGGTCACGGCGCCATCCTCAATCAAATAAAGATCGAACACCGGCGACCCGGTCAAGATCGTGCGGCGGATCTCCTTCTCGTCTAAAGTCGCCGTCTCGGCCGTACCACGGTAAAGCGTACTCGCCCACAACCGTTTGCCGAGGCGGACCTCCAGGGCACCGGTCAACTCAGCCAGAACACCGACCACCTGCATCCCACGCCGCAAAACAACATCCCCTTTGGCGGTCCGCAACAAAAGCGCATCCTTGCTCGGCTCCAGCCCAAGCAGCCTCTGATTCGGGAACCGGGGGACCGTCGGTGCGATGACCCAGGCCTCATAGCCACCGCGCCGCAGCAGTGCGGCACAATCATCCATCTTGGTCCGCGGACCGGAGGTCAACATCACCAGTCCAATACCACGCAGGCGCTGGCGCGCGGCGTAAGCATCGACACCGCAATGGCCGGGCAATTGCCGCAGGAGTTCATCGTCAGCCGCCCCAGTCGTCGGGCGCTGACGGATGATCAGCATGGTTTTTTCGGTGGCCTCGGCCAAGGGATTCTCCAGATCAAAGTCGGACATTTCGGTCATGGTAGCCGCCAGACCGGTCGATGACAAGTCGAAACAATGTCGGCAACGCAACAAAGGTTTATTCTGTCGGCAAAGTGCGCTAGACTGCAGCCGGCGACCGGAACCCGGAACCAATACCCGGCCGCAGAAACGGAGAATGGTGACACGCTTGCAGCGCTTTTCCCCCGGCAACCTGACGCCGGCCAACGCCCTGATCCTCTTCTACGCCGCCGCCATTCTTGCCGGCAGCCTCGCCCTGGCGACCCCATGGGCGGCGCAGCCAACCCTGCCATTTCTCGACGCCCTGTTCACCGCAACCTCTGCCCAGTGTGTCACCGGCCTGGTCGTTGTCGATACCGGCACCCGCTTCACCCTGTTCGGGCAAGGTGTCATCCTCGCCCTGATCCAGCTCGGCGGCATCGGCATCACCACCTTTTCGGTCTACCTCTTCGTCTATCTGCGCAGCGGCGTCGGCCTGCGCGACCGCTGGATTTTGAACGAAACCCTGATGCACACCCCGGTCCGTTCCCTGCATGAGCTGGTGCGCGACGTCATTCACCTGACCCTGATCATCGAGGCGATCGGCGCCGCTCTGCTCGCCGTCGTCTTTGTGCCGCAATTCGGCTGGGCCAACGGCCTTTATCAGGCCGTGTTCCATTCCATCTCCGCCTTTTGCAACGCCGGCTTCTCCCTGTTCCCCGACAGCCTCATCAGCTACCGCGCCCATCCGCTGGTCAATACAGTAATCATGTCCCTGATCACCCTCGGCGGCATCGGCTTTCTGGTCATCCGCGAACTGCTCGATCGCGCCCGACAGAAACATGGTCGCAAACGGCGGCTGTCGCTGCACACCAAGCTGGTGCTGGTCACCTCTCTGGTCCTCACCGTCGGCGGCGCTATTGGTATCTTCTGGCTCGAAGGCGCATCTGCCTACCAGGCGGCTCCTTTGACCGAACGGTTCTGGGGCGCCCTGTTCCAGTCGGTGTCGGCGCGCACCGCCGGCTTCAACAGCGTCGATCTCAATACCTTTGAGGTGCCGACCCTTTTGCTGATGATGTTTCTGATGTTTGTTGGTGCCTCGCCCGGCTCCACCGGCGGCGGCATCAAGACCACCAGCCTCGCCCTGTTTGTCGCCATGCTCTATAGCCGGCTCAAGGGTCTGCGCACCATCAATATCTTCAAGCGCACCCTGCCGGAGGAGACCGCGACCAAGACCATGACCCTGGTCATGCTCGCCCTGTTCTGGCTGGGGATCATGGTGTTCTTTCTGCTTTGCGTCCAGCTCCCCGGCCTCTCCTTTATCGAAAGCCGCGGCGCCTTTCTCGACTATACTTTCGAGGTGATCTCTGCCTTCGCCACCGTCGGTCTGTCACTCGGGGCGACGGCCAAGCTGGGGGGCTGGGGAAAGATCATCGTCATCCTGCTCATGTTCGTCGGCCGCATCGGCCTGCTGTCGTTTGCCTTCGCCGTGGTGCGGCGCAAACGGGGTGACAGTGCCGAGTATGCGCAGGAAAACATCATGATTGGCTAGTTTGGTCTTTATCCCCCCTTTGCAAAGGGGGGCAGGGGGGATTTCTGGTTCGGCAACAGGCAAATCCCCCTCGATCCCCCTTTTCTAAAGGGGGAAGAAATAGCAGGGCAAGCATTCATCAGATGTGATCTGCGTCCGCTAAAAAAAAGGATTTCATATGGCACGCTACGGAGTGATCGGCCTGGGGAATTTTGGGTATCATGTTGCCCGCGTACTGTTCGAAGAGGGGCACGAGGTGCTGGTGGTCGATGCCGACCGCGAGCAGGTGCAGAAGGTCAAGGATATGGCCTCGGTGGCACTGGTCGGTGATGCGGCGAGCAAAGAGTTTCTGATTACCCACGGTTTCACCGAACTCGACGCTGTGGTCATCTCCACCGGCGACCGCTCGCATGTGGCGACGTTGATCACCCTCTACCTCAAGGAGCTCAAGGTCAAACGCATCTTGGTCAAGGCGATCAGCGAGGACCACGGCCGCATCCTGGAGAAGGTCGGCGCTACCGATGTCATCTTTCCGGAGAAAGACATGGCGATCCGCACCGCTCGCCGGCTACTGTCGCCGAATGTGCTCGAATACCTTCCCTTGGGTGAAGACTTCTCCCTGACCGAAACCGCGCCGCCGCAGGACTTCATCGGCAAGAACCTGCTGCAACTCGACCTGCGCAGCCGCTTCCAGGTCAACGTCCTCGGGATCAAGGATGTACTGACTGACACCTTCATCCCCTTCCCGCCGCCGGACCGGGTGATCCGCGACAGTGACATCCTGATTATGGCGGGGCATCCGGAGCAGCTGGAAAAGGCGTGTCGGAAAAAGGGCTGATGAAAAGGCACCGTCTGCGGCGTTGTCCTTGGCCGCGTCGCTGCGACGTAGCTATCGCTACGCCTCACTCCTTGGTCACGTCCGCCATGCATCCGGTACCTTTTGATCAGCCTCGGCGAGAATCGTTTAAAGAATTCTTTGAAGCACGACGCGTGGAGTGTTATTCTCGCGAAAATCGAAAACGGCTTGTTGTAACCGGGGGGTGCGCAGCTTGAGTTCAAATGCCACCGGAGACAACGCCGGTGGCATTTTGTTTAAACGGGCAAAGGTGTAACGATGCCGAAAAAAGTCGTCGCAATTGTCGGCAGCTACCGCAAGGGCGGCACCATCGATTCAGCCATCGACGCGATCCTCGATGGCGCCCTTGAAGCCGGAGCGGAGGTGGAGAAGATCTACCTGATCGACAGGCAGATCAAGTCGTGCCGCAACTGCCGGGTCTGCACCCAGGAAGCCGGGTTGCGTCGGGGGGTGTGCGTGCTGCAGGACGACATGGACGACATCCTCAACCGCATCGACGCCGCCGACGCTCTGGTGCTCGGCTCGCCGATGAACTTCTACACTGTCACCGCGGCAACCAAGAGTTTCATGGAGCGGCTGGTCTGCTACGCCTACTGGCCGTGGGGAGCCGGGGGACCAAAGTTTCGCAATAAGCAGCACAGCAAACAGGCGGTAGTCGTCGCCTCATCAGCGGCGCCGGCGTTTGTCGCGCGACTTTCGAGTGATATTGTCGGATTACTGAAGAGAGTGGCGAAGCTGCTCGGGGCGAAGAAACCACGGGTGTTGTTTATCGGGATGGCGGCGATGGAGGAGAAGCAGGCGTTGCCGCAAAAGGTGAGAGCAAAGGCGAAGGCGCTTGGTGAGGCGTTAGCATGAGGACGCTCTTTCTCGCGATCAAGATTAAAATTGGTATTATGTCCCCATTTTCAAAAGATAAGGGCCAAGGCGAAGATTTTCGGGGCGACGTTGGGTTGAAGACATGATCCGTGAATTGTTCAAGAAACTAATTAGAGTGCTGGCAATATTTTCGCTCCCGATTTTGCTGAGTTCCTGTGTTTTTGCCAACGGGCTGGCAAAGATCGATGTGCATGTTGTCGATGAATCGGGAGCTTCGGTGAGCAATGCCGATGTGGAAGTACGTTTATCCAGTGGACAGTTGCCCGTGCAGAGCAGTGCTGACATAGATGGTTATGTGATTGTCACAGCACGATCCAACGACGGGGTCATTGTCGGCAAAATTACCAAGAACGGCTTTTACGATAGTATCTTTACCCATGATTTTTACGTGCGAAGAATGGGGTTATGGCAACCTTGGGAAAAAGAAATTACGGTGACCTTGCGGCCGATTGTAAACCCGGTACCGATGTATGTGCGTAATTCCTCGTTCAAAGTTCCAGCGTTTGGCAAAGAACTCGGTTTCGATCTAGAGAAAGCTGACTGGGTTGCACCGCATGGGGCGGGGGCACATTCCGATTTCATCTTCAGGGTGGATCAGGTCTACAACGATAGAAGAAATTTTGATGCAAGATTGACACTGACGTTTGCTAACACTGCCGACGGGATTCTGGTTGCCAAAGAAGCAAGCGGCGGAGATTTCGACGCTGGCAGTTTGTTTCGCTTGCCACGCATTGCACCTGAAGAGGGTTATTTAACTGGTTTGAAAAAACGGAACTCAAGAGGCACGTACGGAAGATATGTCGATTGGGATGAGAGCAATAACTATATTTTCCGGGTTCGTTCGGTGGTCAACGAAAATGGTGCGTTGCAACAGGCGATGTACGGAAAGATTCGAGGTGAGATTCGGTACACTCCAGGTGATGGCGGCAAGATCACAATGTACTATTACCTGAACCCCGATTACACAACCAATCTTGAATTCGACCCAAAGCACAATCTGTTTCAGAGTCTGGTTAAAGATGAGTGGACGACGATTCCTTAAGGCGGAAACATCAGGGAAAATTACATTTCGATATGTAAAACGGCCGCCTGAAAAGGCGGCCGTTTTTGTGTCCATTATCCTTGTGCCGACTCAAACTGCTCTCGCGCATGATACGACGACCGCACCAACGGTCCCGATTCGACGTGGATGAAGCCCATCGCCAGCGCCTTGTCACGCCAGACATCGAACTCAGCCGGAGTCGGGTAGCGCATCACCGGCAGGTGTTGACGGGACGGGCGCAGATACTGGCCAATGGTGAGCAGGCGACAGTTGGCATCCAGCAGATCGGCGAGGACGGTTTCGATCTCGGCATCCTCTTCGCCGAGGCCGAGCATCAGGCCTGACTTGGTCGGGATTTGCGGCGCAATCTGTGTGGCGGCGGCAAGCAACTCCAGTGAACGCCGGTAGTCGGCCCCCTGCCGGGCCTGCTCATAGAGGCGCGGCACAGTTTCAAGATTGTGGCCAAGGATGTCGGGACCGGCGTCGAGAATAGTTTTCAACGCAGCATGATCGCCGGCAAGATCGGGGATCAGCAGCTCGATGCGGCAGTCCGGCGCGGTGGTACGCACAGCACGGATCAGTTCGGCGAATTGGGCGGCACCGCCATCGGGGAGGTCGTCGCGGGTGACCGAGGTGACGACGGCGTGGGTCAACTTGAGTTCGGCGATGGCAGCAGCAACTTTTTGCGCTTCCTGCGGATCAGGCGGCAACGGTGTACCGCCGATGACGTTGCAGAAGGCGCAGCCGCGGGTGCAGCGGTCGCCAAGTATCATGAAGGTGGCGGTCCCCTGTGCCCAGCACTCGGCCTGATTCGGGCAGGCGGCACTGCGGCAGACGGTGTTGAGCCCCATCTGCCGATGATAGCGATCGATGCGCCGGTAGCCATCGCCGCCGGGCATCTTCACCTTGAGCCAGTCGGGCTTGCGCCCCGCCGGGTCGGTCATGAATTGCTGCCTTTCTTTCACTTCAAAAAGAGCAATGGGACGCAGATCAAATCTGATGAACGCAGATCAATCACATGAATTGCGGTCCAAATCAGATTTGATCAGATCTGATCTGCGTCCCATTGCCTTAGTTTTGCACTGCGAAAAAGTCGAGCCGGGGAGAACCCCGGCCCGCTGAATCATTCTGCGCCGAGAAGATCCCGGGCGCTTGTTTCAATTACATCTCTTCGAAGTTGCTCTTGTCGGCGCCGCACAGCGGGCAGGACCAATCATCGGGAATATCCTCGAAGGCGGTGCCGGGATCAATGCCACTATCGGGGTCGCCCAGTTCCGGGTCGTAGATATAGTCGCAGATCATGCAGCGGTACTTGGTCATGGTCATCTCCTTTTACGCGCAAAGCGCCGTTGTGGTGGTGAGCTAAAATCAGTCTGGCAAGTTTAGACGATTTTACCCGGTCGGCAAGCCGACCGCAGCCATTTTCCGTTCGATCAGCCGAGCATCTTGATCAGCGCCTTGACCGTTTTTTCGATACCGTCGGCCGCCTCGCTGATGCGACCGGCGAGCATGTAAGCCGGCGAGGTGATAATCTTGTTTTTCTGGTCGATGACGCATTCGCGCACCGGACAGGACAGGTGCTTCGCCCCCATGGTCTCCATCGCACCGGCGGTGCCGGCATCGGTGCCGATAGTCAACTGCGGTGCGTAGTCGGGGCCGAGGACCTTGGCCAGAATGGTTGGGGCGATGCAGACCGCCGCGAGCGGTTTTTTTGCCGCAACGGTGGCCTTGAGCAGACGGGCAACATCCGGGTTGACTGTGCAGGCCGGCCCCTTGACCGCAAAATCACACAGATTTTTGGCGGCACCGAAGCCACCGGGGAGGATCAGGGCGTCGAAGTCAGCAACCGTGACCTCCTTAAGGTTTTTGATGTTGCCGCGGGCGATGCGCGCCGACTCGACCAGCACGTTGCGCGTCTCCCCGGCGGCAGGCTCACCGCTTAAGTGATTCACCACATGCATCTGCGCCACATCCGGTGCCATACAGATGGCCTCAGCGCCGGCACGATCGATTGCCAGCAGGGTGATGACCGCTTCGTGGATTTCGCTGCCGTCGTAAACCCCACAACCAGAAAGAAGAACCCCAATCTTTGCCATTGTCGCACCTCCTGTTCGCTACGAATTCGTTCCTCTAAAAACTTAAAGACAACAGAAAAAACATGGACGCAGAGGCGCGGAGACGCGGAGAAAACAGTATGAAAACTCCCGGAGGCTTCCCTCTGCGCCTCTGCGTCCAATGAATCTGGTTTTTGCCCTGCCCTTGTCAACAGCTGAACCGACAAACGGTTCGATCGACCATCCAGATTTCAACCGACAGTCGGCGGTTATCGACCCGGATCAAGGCCGGGCATAAATCACCGCCACCGCCCGTGGCCGTTGCTGACTGACGGCAATGTAACAATGCGGCTCATTCGAATCGTAGCAGACCGAATCACCGGGACGCATGCGCATAATCTGATCGGCGTAGTGAAAGATCACCTCGCCCTCCAGCAGAAACATGAACTCTTCGCCATCGTGGCTGACCATCATCTCCGGAACCAGTTCCCGCGCCTCGAATTCAACCAGAAACGGCTCAACGTTGCTGCCGCGTTTGCCGTAGGCCAGAGAGTGATAGGAATAGGGCGGCGAAGCTGATCCCGGCACACTGCGCCGGAGCATTTTACGGCTTTCACCGGCCCGGACGAAGATGCACTTTCGCGTCCCATCCTCCTGAAAAAAGAAGTGCAGGCCGACACCCAGCGCCTTGGCAATACGCAGCAGTGTCGCCAACGGCGGAATCACCTGCTCGTTCTCCACTTGCGACAGCAACGGCTTAGACAAACCGGTCGCAGCGGCCAGATCCTGCAACGTCATGCGTTTTTCCTGGCGCAAGCGCCGCACCTTCTGACCGATCTGCAGTTCTTTAACTTCTTCGCGCGCGTTTTCCATGGCATCTCTGTCAAACGGGTTGTTTTCCCTCGATTTTTACCCCGAGCACGGCCTGCAAGTCAAATCATAACCGAAGGTGGCGGTATTGGCAGCGGGGAACGGTCAATGGCGTCTGCCCGGAATCCCTTACCCTCAGATCCCCAGGTAGGCCTTACACACGGCCGTATTCTCCAACAGGTTGACCGCACTGTCGGCCAGGGTAATGCAACCATTCTCCATCACATAGCCGCGATGTGCCAGCTTCAACGCCTGATGGGCGTTTTGTTCGACCAGAAAGATCGTGGTGCCATGCTCGCGGTTAAGCTGGCGCAAAATGGCGAAAATCTGCTGAATCACCAGCGGTGCCAGCCCCAGTGACGGCTCGTCGAGCAGCAACAGGCGCGGACGCGCCATCAGGGCACGGGAGATGGCGAGCATCTGCTGTTCGCCACCGGACAGGGTGCCGCCGAGCTGGGTCCGGCGTGTGGCGAGAATCGGAAACAGGTCGCAGACCATGGTCAGGTCCTGTTGCACCGCCGACTGATCCCGCCGCAGGTAGGCCCCCATCTGCAGATTCTCCAGCACTGTCATCTGCGGGAAGATGCGCCGCCCTTCCGGGACCTGCACCAGGCCGCGAGCGACAATCTGCTCGGCCGGCAGACCGTGGATCGGTTCACCGGCAAACAGGATCTCGCCACTTTGCACCGGCACGATGCCGGACAAAGACATCAGCGTTGTACTCTTGCCGGCACCGTTGGCACCGATGAGGGTGACGATCTCGCCGGTAGCGATGGTCAGGCTGACTTCACGCAACGCCTGAATGTTGCCGTAGGCGGCCGACAAAGAGCGAACCTCAAGCATCGCCACCCTCCCCGAGATACGCCTCGATCACTTTCGCGTTGTGCCGTATTTCGAGCGGCGTGCCAGTGGCAATCTGTTTGCCATACTCCATGACATAGATCCGGTCAGAGATATTCATCACCAGCTTCATGTCGTGCTCAATGAGCAGAACGGCCACCTTATCGTCGGCCCGGATCCGGACGATCAGCGCGTCAAGTTCGGCAGTCTCCTGCGGATTCATCCCGGCGGCCGGCTCGTCGAGCAGCAACAAAAACGGATCGGTAGCCAGGGCGCGGGCGATCTCCAGCCGGCGCTGGCCGCCATACGGGAGATTTTTTGCCATCTCGTCCGCAACACTCAGCAGCCCGACCTTCTCCAGCAGTTGATAGCTCCGGTCAATGGTCTCGGCTTCCTGGCGCCGGGTATTGGGCCCGCGCAAAATAGCCCCGAGCAGACTGCTGCGGGTGCGGCAATGACGGCCGAGCATGACATTCTCCAGCACCGTCATCTGCGGGAACAGGCGGATGTTCTGAAAGGTACGCGCCATCCCCAGGCTGGCGATGCGATGTGGTCGCAAGCCGTCAATACGCTGGCGGCTACCGCCGGCCGGGGTGAGCTGAACCGCACCCCGCGTCGGCCGGTAAATCCCGGTGATGCAATTGAAGAACGTGGTCTTGCCGGCCCCGTTCGGCCCGATCAGGGCGACGATCTCGCCGGCGTAAACCGACAGGCTGACGCCGTCGACCGCGCGCAGACCACCGAAATCCATCCCCAACCCTGTTACTTCAAGCAGCGGCACCGTCGTCATGCCGCCTCCTGATCACCGGCTGTCGGACGCTTGTAACGCCGACCGGCCGGACGGATCAGCCCCTGCGGCCGGAACAGCATCATCAGCACCATCACCGCTCCGTAGACCAGCATGCGGTATTCCTCGAAGGCACGCAGGTACTCCGGCAGCAGCACCAGAGCCAGGGCGGCCAGAATGACGCCGACGATGGAACCCATCCCCCCCAGAACAACGATGGACAACACCAGCGCCGACTCCATGAAAGTGAAACTGTTCGGATGGACCAGAGTATTGCGGGCGGCAAACAGCACACCGACCAGGCCGGCCCAGAACGCACCGAAAGCGTAAGCGGAAAGTTTGGTCAGGGCCGGATCAATGCCGGTGGCAGCGCAGGCGATCTCATCCTCGCGCAGGGCAATCCAGGCCCGTCCAAGGCGCGAATCCTTAAGCCGATGGGTAATGAAGATGGTGACGATGACCAGAGTCAGGGCCAGGTAGTAAAGGTAGTTCACCGTCCCGGCGAGGTCAAACTCCAGGCCAAACAGTCCGGGCCGGGCGATACCGGAGATCCCCTGTGCCCCGTGGGTGAGATCCTCCCAGTTCTCGATGACGATCTTGGCAATGGAGCCGAAGCCCAGGGTGACGATGGCCAGATAGTCGCCGCGCAGGCGCAGGATCGGAAACCCGAGCAACAGGCCGAACAATGCGCCGACCGCCCCGCCCAGAGGGAGACAGAGCCAGAAACCGAGACCGAAGTGACTGTTTAATATGGCGTAGGTGTAGGCGCCGACGGCAAAGAAGGCGATGTAGCCGAGATCAAGCAGCCCCGCGAGACCAACGGTGATGTTGAGGCCGAGGCCGAGAACGACGAAGATCAGCGCCAGGACCAGAATATTGGTCTGGGCGGTGTCGAAGATCAAAGGGAAGAGCAGCGCCGCCACGGTCAACAAACCCAGCAGCGGCCGGTAGAGGCTGGCCTCAGTCAACAGACGGTGCCCGAAGCGCGCTATGGTCGTCGGCCCCGCCGGTCGCAGCGGACGGCGTTGCCGCAGTTGCCGGCCGACCTGAATGAAGACACTGAGCAGAAACACCGCCAGACCGACGTAAAACAGACTGTGCCAGCGCCACTCCACCTCGTTCTGCAAGGTGTTGACGCGCACGGCGAGAAACGGCAGGGTGAGAAAAACAAACCAGATGGACGTGAGCAATGCCTTGCGCAGAAGTGCCATCACGCCCCCCTAGACTTTCTGCCGCACGGCACGACCGAGCAGACCGGCCGGACGCAGGATCAGAATCAACACCAGCAGGGCAAAAGCAAAGACGTCTTCGTAGGCGCTGGCGACATAGCCGGCCGCGTAGGCTTCGGTGAGACCGAGAAGGAAAGCACCGAGGACCGCACCCGGAATGTTGCCGATACCGCCGAGAACGGCGGCGGTGAACGCCTTGATCCCGGCGGTAAAACCGATGGTCGCATTGATCTGGCCGATGTAGGAGCCGACCAGCACGCCGCCCAGCGCCGCGAGAACCGAGCCGATGATAAAGGTGGAGGAGATGACCCGGTCGACATTGATCCCGCTTAAACGCGCCATGGTCATGTCCTGCTGGGTGGCGCGCATCGCCTTGCCGATGCGGGTCTTTTTAATCAATAAAGTGAGCAGAATCATCGCCAGCAGGGTGACGGCGAAAATCACGGCCTCGGCCGAGCCGACCAGATGCGCTACCGGCTCCATGAAGTCAAACTCCGGGATCAGAGCCGGAAACGGCAGGAAATCAGCGGTCTGGGCGAGCATGACGTAGTTCTGCAAAAACAGCGACATGCCGATAGCGCTGATCAACGGTGACAGGCGTGGCGCGTTGCGCAGGGGACGGTAAGCAATCTTCTCCAGAGTGTAGCCGTAGGCACCGGCGTAGACCATGGCGAGCAAGGCGGCCAATATCAAAATCGCCGGACCGGAAAAACCGTAAATGGTCAGCACGCCGGAGACGATCAGCGCCACAAAGGCGCCGATCATGTAAATTTCGCCATGGGCAAAGTTGATCAGCTGAATGATGCCGTAGACCATCGTATAGCCGAGCGCGATCAGGGCATAAATGCTGCCGCGCGACAGGCCACTGAAGGTCAGCTCCAAAAAGTACGACATCATTGCACCGATCGCTTATTTCACTTCAACAAAGTTGCCGTTTTGCACCCGGTAGACGGCGAAGCCGATCCCCTCGGCGTCGCCGCGCTGATCAAACTTGATCTTGCCAATGCTGGTCTCGACCAGACTGCTGCGCAGCGCCTTCTCAATTGTCGCACCATTGGTACTGCCGGCGACACGGATGGCGTTGAGCAGCGCCTGGGCGGCGGCGTAGCCCTGATCAAAAAAGGTCCCCGGCTCCTTGCCGTAGGCCTTGACATAAGCGGCGCGGGCGGCCTGATTGGCGCTCAGCCCGGCATAGTTTTCCGGCCCGGTGGCGTAGACCCCTTCCGCATTCTTGCCGGCGATATCGAGAAAGCCCTGCCCCTTGACGCCATCCGGCCCAAAGAAGGGGATATCGATCCGCTTCTTTTTCATGATCGCCACCAGCTTTGAGGCCTCGGGGTGGTAACCGCCGTAAATGACGGCGTCAGCCTGTTCGCCCCGGACCTTGGAAATCACCGCCGAGTAATCAATCGCCCCGGGAGAAATCCCTTCATAAAGCACGACCTTGGCCTTGCCGCCGGCTTCGATGGTCGCCTTGGCAAAATCGGCCACCCCCTTGCCATAGTCGCCCTTGTCGTGGATCACGGCGACCCGTTTGGCCTTGAGCTTTTCAACGACAAAATCGGCGGCGAATTTCCCCTGCAGGTCGTCGGCACCGATGGTGCGGAAAAAGTTCGGATAGTCGCCGCTTTTGGTCAGTGACGGCGTTGTCGCCGACGGCGAGATGACCGGGATGCCCGCCTCCTTGTAGATCCCGAGCGCCGCCTTGGTCGCCCCCGAACAGATGTGACCGAGCACCGCCGTGACCCCGGCCGAGACCAGGCTGGTGGCGACATTGACCGCTATCTCCGGTTTGCACTGGTCGTCCATCACCACCAGTTGCACCGGCCGGCCGAGCAGACCACCACTGGCATTGGCGGCAGCGACCACCAGTTCGGCGGCCTCTTTGCTCGGGATACCGTAGGCGGCGAGATCACCGCTATGGGCACCAGCCACCCCGATCTTGATCGGCTCAGCGGCGAGGGAACAGACTGGAAGAAGGGACAACAGGAGCAGGGAGAGAACAGAGAGGTTGCGCATCAGCAGATCTCCTTAAGCACGGAAAAAGTGGCAGGTTCGGCGCACAGACCAGCAATTGCCGAACCAGTGTATAAACCATTTGGCCCAGCGTCAAGGAACCCATCGGCACGAACGATTTTTTCTCATGAAGTGCTTGCGAAGTTGTGACCAGCGGCTACGCTTGCCGAACACCCCGCAAGGAGACCGCTATGGGCCACGAGCACAAGCACAAACATGAACATAAACATGAACACAAGCACGGACACAAACCCGACCAGATGAAAAAAGAACCGGAGGAGTGCGCCGCCCCGGCCTATCACAAAATGCATCTGTGCGTCCTGCGCCACATGGGGCAGATGCAGACCCTCGATGAACTGACCGCCCAGCCGGTCTATCGCTGCAGCCGCTGCGGTGCCGAGGCCCACTCGGAGAAGAATCTCTGCCAGCCCCGCCCGCTCTAGTGGACTAAGCGTTCATCACTCCCTGTAGCGCCAACAGCAGCCGTCTATTCTCCTCTGCCCGGCGCACCGCCAACCGGATATAACGGCCATCCAGAGGCGAAAAGTTACTGCAATCGCGGATCAGCAACCCATCCTGCCTCAGTTGTTGCGCCAGTTGTGCCGCGACCGGCGCCGCCGGTGGCAGCTCTGCCAGCAGGTAGTTTGCTGCACTGGCAAAGACCCGGCAACCAAGAACGCTCAATCCAGCGGCCAGTTCCTGCCGCCAGAGTGGAATCTGCTGCAGAGTTGCGTCATGATAAGCGGTCTGGGTCAGGCAGACCCGCGCCGCCGCCAGCGCCGGGGTATTCAGCGACCAGGGGGGGGCGGCGTTGCGCAACAGGGCCATGAGCGCATCCGGCCCGGCCAGAAAACCGACCCGCAAACCGGGGATGGCGTAAAACTTGGTCAGGGAGCGAAAAACGAACAGATTGCGCCGCGACGGCGCGGCGGTAAGGACCGAAAGTTGCGGACAGAAATCGACAAAGGCCTCATCAACTGCGAGTGTGCAGCGACCGTCGAGAGCGTCAGCAACTGCCAGCAACAGCTCGGGGGCGATACCGGCACCGGTCGGGTTGCCCGGGTTGGCGACGATCACCAGATCGACATCGGCACTGCGCGCCGTTGCGATCAAATCGGCTGCCGACAGTGAAAACCCGGTCTCCACCGCAAGCGGGAACTCGACCACCTCGACTCCGGCCAGCAGCAGGGCAGCGCGATATTCACTGAAGGCCGGGGTGACAACGAGAGCACGGCGCGGTTGCAACAAGCGCGGCAACAGATAAAGCAGCTCGGTGGAGCCATTGCCGACCAGCAGGTTGCTCTCCGGCAGACCATGATGGGCGGCCAGGGCATGACGCAGGGAGGCGGCATCGCTCTCCGGATAATGCTGCACTTCGGCCAGCGCCGCCTGTGCCGCAGCCAGCGCCGCGGTCGGCGGGCCGAACGGATTGATACTGGCGGAAAAATCGAGAATTTCACTCAGTGGCCGGCCAAGCAGTCGCGCCAGCAACAGCGCCTGTCCACCGTGGGCCGGAGTCAGTTCCAGATCGGCCATGTCAGTAACACTCCCAAAACCGTCATCAGCAAGGTCGTCATATAGAGCAGACGAATCATCGCCTGATAACCGGCGACCGTCAGTCTGCGATCAGGGTCACCAAGGGTTGGCTTCTCCACCCGCTGGCCAAAGTAGACTGCCGGACCGCCGAGCTGCACCCCAAGCGCCCCGGCCGCCGCCGCCTCCGGAAAGCCGGCATTTGGACTGCTCGGCTTACGTGCATCACGCAACAGCACTTTTAACGCTGCCCAGCCATTGAGCCCGGCCGGAAACGCCGCCAGCACCATGAGCAGACCGGTCAGCCGTGCCGGCAACAGATTGAGCAGATCATCGAGTCGGGCGGCCGCCCAGCCGAATTCGCGGTAGCGGTCATCCAGATAACCGACCATCGAATCGAGGGTGTTGGCCGCTTTGTACAGCATCGCCAGCACCGGCCCACCGAGAAACAGATAAAACAGCGGCGCGATGACACCGTCCGACGCATTTTCGGCCACGGTCTCAATACAGGCGCGCAGAATCCCTTCGCGATCAAGCTGGGCGGTTTCGCGACCGACAATCAAAGCCAGGGCAACCCGGGCGCCGACCAGATCATCGGCGACCACACAGCGGATGACCTCAGCGCTCTCCTTGTGCAACTGACGCAGGGCAATGGTCGTAAAAGCGATGTAAACCGCCACCGCCGCTCCCAGCCAGGGATGCAGCCAGTCGCCAAGGGAGAGCAGCAACGCCGTCGCGCTCCCGCTGATGAGCAACACCAGCCCGACCAGAATCATCCCGGCCAGACGCTGATGGGTAAACAGTCCGCGCAGGGGCATCTCAAGATAGGTAATCAAACTGCCGATGAACACCACCGGATGATGCAGATAACGCGGATCGCCCAGAGCCAGATCAAGAGCCAGCGCCAAAAGCAGCAGTTCCGGGTTCATCGCCCCTCCGCAACAGCAAGCAGGGCGAAAATGGCCGGCAGATCGAGATGTGCTTCGAGGTGATCGGCAAGCCGGTCGAGTTCAGCGCTCAAGGTCGGTGCCGCCGTCACCGACACCGGTACATTGACCCCTTTTTTGCGACAAAGCTGTTCGATCAGGCGGTGACGCAACGCCGCATTATCGAACAGTCCATGCAGGTAACTCCCCCAGACCCGACCATCGGCATTGATGGCGCCATCGTCGAGCTTGCTGCCATCGACCGTGCGGCGCAGGGCGAACAGTGGTCGCACCTGCGGGTCACGGCGGGTGATGCCAAGGTGGATTTCGTAACCGTCATGCTCGCCGGCAGCGGCCAGACCACAGTCGGCGGCCGCCGCCAGGGACGAAAACTGCACCTGATGGGTCTGTTTTTCCGGTTGCAGGCAGGTCTCGACCGCGAGCAGATTGAGACCAGCCGCTTCCCGCAACGACGACTCGGACTGCTGCGGGTCGCTGAGGGTCCGGCCGAGCATCTGATAGCCGCCACAGATACCGGCAATCGTGCCACCGGCGGCATGATAAGCGGCAATCGCCGCCGCCAGACCGCTCTTTTGCAACCAGGCGAGATCGGCCAGGGTACTCTTGCTGCCGGGCAGAATCAGCAGATCGCAGCCGGCGACCCGGGCCGGATCGTCGAGGTAGAACAGATCAACCCCCGGTTCACGTTCCAGCGGATCGAAATCAGTGTAGTTGGAGATCCTTGGCAGACGGACGACACCGATACGCAACGCGCCATCACCGCGTGGCCGGTCCGGCTTACGACCAAGGGCAACGGAATCTTCTTCCGGCAGGCGCAGATCGATCCAGGGGACCACGCCGAGCACCGGCACGCCGGTCCGCTCCTCAATCTCGCGCAGGCCCGATGTCAGCAAGGACGGATCGCCGCGGAACCGGTTGATAATCACGCCGCGCACCATGCTGCGCTCGGTGGCAGTGAGCAGCTGCAGGGTGCCGACGATGGCGGCAAAGACCCCGCCGCGATCGATATCGGCCACCAGCAGAACCGGAGCACCGGCCATCCGTGCCGCCCGCAAATTGGTGATGTCGTGACTGCGCAGATTGATCTCGGCGATACTCCCCGCCCCTTCCATGACAATAACGTCATGTTCTGCCGCCAGCCGTGAAAACGCGGCTTCGACAGCAGTAAAGGCGGTCGATTTGTAAGCATGGTACTCGGTCACATTCATGTTGCCCACCGGCCGGCCGCCGACAATCACCTGACTGCCGGTATTCGAGGTCGGTTTGAGCAGCACCGGATTCATATCGACCTGCGGCTCCAGGCCGCAAGCCGCCGCCTGCAACGCCTGCGCCCGGCCGATCTCCCCCCCATCCGGCGTCACCGCCGAATTCAGCGCCATGTTCTGCGCCTTGAACGGGGCCACATCGACCCCGCGTCGCGCCAGCAAGCGGCAAAGGCCGGCGGTGATGACACTCTTGCCGAC
>Ga0209231_1000681_pt1 | contig 16894 bp, 19 predicted proteins | sample Deesub45470m_DNA_FD_188086 | JGI IMG/M metagenome (GOLD analysis project Ga0209231, IMG submission 188086) | Deep subsurface microbial communities from North Pacific Ocean - 450_OLKR46/470m Metagenome (SPAdes) (version 2) | ecosystem: Environmental > Terrestrial > Deep subsurface > Unclassified ... | reverse complement strand
ATCCGGGTCAGGATCGAGGAGGCGCACGCCGGGAGGACGGGAAGCGCCGAATCGGGCAGAAACCGGATTACGGACTACTTCTCCTCCCACCCGCCCACAGACGAACGGATCTCGAGGTTGAGGGGGGAGTAGCCCGTGGGATCATCCCACGGCCAATGGAGGGGAAGGGAGAGGAGTTCCAGCCTGGAATATCTCCCCGGGGGTGATAAGGTTGCCGCAAAGGGTCCGAAGAGGACGAACCTGCGGGAGGCGACAATGAAAGAGATACTTCCGGGAATTTTTCACTGGACGACCTATCACGAAGGGATCGGCCAGAAAGTCCATTCCTGCTTCCTCTCCTGCGCCGACCCCCCGGCCCTGATCGACCCGCGGATGCCGGAGGAGGGTCTGGCCTGGTTTAACGCCCGCCCGAGGCCGGCCAACGCCCTTCTCACCAACCGCCACCACTATCGACACAGCGGCCGCTTCGAGCAGGCCTTCGGACTCAAGGTCTGGTGCCATCGGGAGGGTCTGCACGAATTCACCGCCGGAGAAAAAATCCAACCCTTTGCCCACGGCGACGAACTTCCCGGCGGAATCCTGGCCCTGCCTGTCGGGGTTCTCTGTCCTGAGGAGACGGCTCTTTTTTTCCCTGGCTGCGGAGGGATTCTGGCCATCGGCGACGCCATCGTCCGCCGGGGCGACGACCTCGGATTCGTTCCCGATGCGTTGATGGGGGACGATCCCGAAGGGGTGAAAAGGGGATTGAAAAAAGTCTTTTCCGGCCACCTGGACAGAGACTTCGACTCCCTCCTCTTTGCCCATGGCCGTCCCTGGGTCGGAGGCGCCAAGGAAGGATTGCGCCGGTTTCTCGAAGGCCTGCCGGGCTGAACCGGCGGATGAGCGAGGCGGCAAGCAGGGGGAGAGCCATGATCACTTTTGACTACATCATTATCGGCGGCGGCATCGTCGGCATTTCCACCGCCTGGCAGCTGCAGCAGCGCTTCCCGAAACTGAAGATCCTGCTGCTGGAAAAGGAAGAAGCCTTCTCCATGCATCAGACCGGCCACAACAGCGGCGTCGTCCATGCCGGCGTCTACTATGCGCCGGGGAGTCTGAAAGCGCGATTCTGCAAGGCCGGAGCAGCGGCGACCGAGGCCTTTTGCGCCGAGCACAACCTCCCTTACGAGCGGTGCGGCAAGCTGCTGGTGGCCACCAGCGAGGCGGAACTGACGCGCCTGCGGGAATTGGTCGAACGTTGCCGGGTGAACCAAATCGAAGTTGAAGAGGTCGATTCAAGACAGCTGCAGGGTTACGAGCCGAACATCGAGGGTCTCGGCGCCCTTCTCGTCCCGGGAACGGCCATCGTCGATTACCGGAAGGTGGCCTCCACCATGGCCGATTGCTTTGTCCGGCTCGGAGGGGAAGCGCGGCTCGGTCACGAGGTGATCGCCCTGGAGGAATCGGCGGAGGCGGTGACGGCGATCGCCCGACACCGGGGTAAGACGGTAACCGTGCGCGGCCGTTTTCTCATCGCCTGCTCGGGACTCATGGCCGATCGCACGGCGAAGATGCTGGAGATCCCCATCGACTTTGCCATCATCCCCTTTCGCGGCGAGTACTACCGGCTGCCGCCGAAGCACGACCGGATCGTCAACCACCTCATCTACCCGGTGCCGGACCCCGGCCTCCCCTTTTTAGGCGTCCACCTGACGCGGATGATCGACGGTTCGGTCACCGTCGGACCGAACGCCGTCCTCGGCTGGAAGCGCGAAGGGTACGACCGGGTCAACCTCAGCCTTCTCGACACCTGGGAGATGATCACCTTCGCCGGCTTCTGGCGCCTGCTGCAGGAACACCTTGTGACCGGCCTGGTGGAGACCAAAAATTCGCTGTGGAAGCCGGGGTACCTCAAACTCGTGCAGAAATACTGCCCGCAGCTGCAGCTCTCCGACCTCCTCCCCTACCCGCCCGGCATCCGCGCCCAGGCGGTGATGGGGGACGGCTCCCTGGTGCATGATTTTCTCTTCGCCGAGACCCCCCGCACCCTCCATGTCTGCAACGCGCCGTCGCCGGCGGCGACGGCCGCCATCCCCATCGGCAGCCATATCTGCGACCGGGCGGTTGAACGCCTGAAGGGGCATTGAGGGGGATTTGTTTTGGCGGCGGGGCAGGATTGCGGAAAGGAGGGGCAGTCCATGGGGCCGCCCTTTTCTTATGGGAACGGGAAGGCGACCTTTTTGATCCACATCAATGACGGGAGGGCGCCGAGCGTCCAGGATGGAGACGTGGCAAAGGAAAAAACCCCGCCGACAAGAAGCTCCACCTCAAGAGGAGATTTTCCATGACCGAAAACAAAAGAACACAGACGACGGATCTTTCGAGGAAAACGATCGGCGAGATCGTCGCCGAAGATTACCGGACGGCAACTGTCTTCGAAAAACACGGGATCGACTTCTGCTGCGGCGGTCAGGTGACCCTCGCAGCCGCCTGCCTGGCCAAGGGAGTCGCTTCGGACGCCCTGCTCAAGGAGATGGAGGCGGTCAAAAGCGCGCCGATCGAACGGAGCCAGAATTACGGGGGCTGGGAGCTGCCGTTTCTGGCCGACTACATCGTCAATACCCATCATGCCTACATCAACGAGAATACCGGGCAGATTGCCGCCTACGCCGACAAGATCGCCGGGGTCCACGGCGCCCGCCACCCCGAAGTAATTGAGATATCAGCCATTTTCCGCAAGATTGCCGCCGACATGACGGACCATCTCCGCGAAGAGGAGGAGGTTCTCTTCCCGGCGATCAAGCGGATGGAGATGGCCCGAAAAAGCGGAGGGACCCCCGAAGCCGGGGATATCACGGTCATCCGGGCGGCGCTTAAGAAGCTGCAAAAGGAACACGAGGAAATCGGCGACGCGGTCCACGCCATCCGCCGTCTCGCCAAGGATTATGCTCTGCCGGCCGATGTCTGCACGACCTTCGCACTCACCTACCGCAAGCTCAGAGAATTCGAGGACGATCTGCACCGGCACGTCCACCTGGAAAACAACATCCTCTTCCCGAAGGCGGCCCGACCTTGAGGACCGGCAAGAGACTCCCCGGCTCCACTCACGAAAGGAGAAAAAAGATGACCGGAAAATCGACACAACCGTTTCTGGTGCTCGGAATGATCCTCTCCATCGGCCTGGCCCTGATCCTTCCCGGTCAGGCGGCGGCCCACTGCGACACCCTCGATGGACCGGTGGTCGCCGACGCGCGGGACGCTTTGGCCAAGGAAGAAGTCACTTCCGTACTCAAGTGGGTCAAGGCCGACGATGAAAATGAAATCCGCGCGGCCTTTGCCCAAACCCTGGCGGTACGCAAGCTCACCCCGGAGGCAAGGGACCTCTCCGACAAATACTTTTTTGAAACCCTTGTGCGCGTACACCGCGCCGGCGAAGGGGCCCCCTATACCGGGCTGAAATCGGCAGGAACTGTCGAACCCGTGGTCGCCAGGGCCGACCAGGCGCTGGAGCAGGGATCCGTCGACAAACTGGCCAAAGACATCGCCGCCCATGCCGAAGAAGGGATACGCCAGCGTTTCAATCACGCCCTTGAAACCAGGAAGGCCGCCGGCCAAAGCGTGCAGGACGGCCGCAGGTACGTCGAGGCCTACGTGAGCTTTGTCCATTATGTCGAAGGCATCGCTCAGGTCGTTCATGGCGCCCCCCATTCTGCCGAGGCCGTCCCTCCCGCTCCGGGAACTCACCAGCACTAAGGGTCTCCCCCTGGAGGGCCGGCCCTCCAGGGACCCTTCTGGGGGTTTTTCTCGACCGGCCCTGAAAAAGGTCGCCTTCTCCTCTTCCACCCCGTTGACCGGGGAGATGGTTTCATGCCATAGTCAACGGGCTTTCGGCATTTCCTGACCGCGGGTAACCCGGCAGGCTCCTATTCCATTGTGAAAAAGGCAACTCCATCGCAAGGTGGACGCGCAAAGTCACCGGTCCGAAAGGGTTCGCGCCCCTGGACAGCGGGACTGCCAAATGGTCTGACGCACACTTCCTGCAACATCTGCAGTCCTCGCTCCTTTCGGCCTGAACCCAGGCCGACGAGAATTGCGGATATGACCGTTCCTGTCACGATTCCTCTCAAACGACTCTCCCTGCTGCTGTCGCTCCTTCTGTGCCTGCCGGCATCGGGCGCTGCGCGCCCGCTTCGCCCGGCAGCCACCGACGCCATAGACGCCGTTGCCGCCCCCCTCGCACTTCCTTCGGCCTTCCCCCCCGACCTCGGTGAAATCGTCTATCGCAAGAACGGCAAGAGCTCCGTGCAGGTTTTCATCATCGTCAACAGCCATCGGAGCAGCGGCACCGGCGAAAACGGACCGGGCACCGTGCAGGCCCAGGTCGAGACCTTCCGCATCGGCGAATGGCTGATCGGGCAGGAACAGATCGCCCTTTTGCTCCCCGAAGGATTTTTCGGCCGTGAAGCGACCACCCCTCCGGTGCCCGGCGCCCCGGGGCGCCTGGCCGGGGAGGAACTCGCCGCCGAACTCACCGATACCTCCGCCTTCGTCAATGCCGAACTGCTGCTGCACCGCAATTACGGCATCGGCCTGCAGCAGATCGAAGACCGGGCGCTCTACCGGCAGACCCGGGACCGCCTCCGGACGGGATTGACCGGAGCGGCCAGGCTGGAACCCGGTTTCGCCGCCGGGCTCGATTATCTGCAGAAGCGCCGGCTCGCGGCGATGCTGCAAAACGTCCCCGAAGCGATCGCCGGAGAATACCGCCTCGGCCGCATTGCCCGCCCCAAAGCCATGCTCACCATCGGCCTGGCTCACCTGGCCGACCTCATCGGCTATCTCGAAACGGGCCGGATTCAGCTTCCGGTGCCGGCCACCGAAGACCAGGGCGTTGAGTCCCTGAACGCCGAACTGGAGCTGGTCAGGCAGGAGATGGGTGTAACCGTCATCGTCCCGCGGACGCTTTGCGACGGCCGGACGACGCTGCAGACGGCGAGAGTCGAGCCGGAAGTAATCCCCGGCCGCTGAAGAATCCTTCCCCTCAGGGTCCAGCCGCAATCCCGGAACCTTAATCCCAACTCGTTGTTTTTGCGATTTTTTCTTCGATTGACAGCGCCGCAGAAGGTGCTATTGGTTAACCTGATGCAATAGACAGGGGACTCGGAACCCTGCTGAACTGGGCGTCCGCCCCCCTGGCGGGGAAGGACGCTCAGGAGGAGCTGTTAACGATCTCGCAAATGACGAAAAGGAGCTTGGACGATGAAACCTCTTATTCTGATCACCACCCTGGCTGCTCTCGGGAGCCTGTTCGTAGCCGGACAGGCGCTGAGCTCCGGGGAAGAGCACATGGGCCGGACCGGTTCGGACAACGCCCCGGCGATGGCGGGGGAAAGGCAGATGCAGCACCGCGTCACCTCCCAGAACCTGAATCAAAACCAGATCCGCGAAGCCCAGAGACTGCTCAACGAACGCGGCCTCAGGGCCGGGGAGGCGGACGGCGTCCTCGGGGAGCAGACCCGAGCGGCCATACGCGAGTTCCAGCGGACGCAAGATATGACCGCCACCGGAACCCTTGACGATCCGACCCTGCGGGCCCTGGCGCCGGATGCCGAGAAACAGGAATTTTTCGGTCTTTCTCCGGCCTACGGCGAACCAGAGGACAAAGGGATGGAAAAGATGCCGATGATGCCGGAATCGACAAAAGAACAACCGATGGAAGAAGAACAAAAACAGGAGAAAACCGGGTATTGAGTGCAGCTGCTTCGGCAGGTGCACCCAGCAGCGCCTCTTGATCTCAGCCGGGCTTTTGCAGTCCGGCTTTTTTATTCGCCGTCCGCCAGGGAGAATATCCCCCTCCCTCTGCCCCTGAACCGACCGGGCGTCGCCCCGGCAAGGAATCGCCTTGCATCCGCTCCTGCCATCGCCTACTCTTTCAGACCTATGACGCCTCCATCCTCCCCGCCCTCCTCCGCCTCCCGGCTCGCCTCGCGCCTGGTCCTGTTCAGCGTGCTGGCCACCGGCATCGGCCAGTCGATGACCTTTGCCCTCCTTGCGCCGTTGGGGCGGGAGGTCGGCCTGAAGGAAATCCAGGTCGGCCTGATCATCACCTTCTCGTCGCTGGTCTTCACCCTGGCCAGCCCGATCTGGGGGCGGACCTGCGACCGCTGGGGGCGCAAGCCGGTGCTGCTGGTGGGGCAGTTCGGCTACGCCCTCGGCACCCTGCTCTTTGCCACGGTCTTTTTCTATGGCCTCAAGGGAGCGCTGACCGGGCTGACTCTCTACCTGCTGGTCATTTCCTCGCGGGTGCTGATGGCGTCGCTGATGTCGGCGGCGCCCAGCGCCGCCTCGGCCTATATCGCCGACACCACCACGGCCGGGGAGCGGGTGGCGGGGATGGGGCAGCTGGGAGCGGCCCGCACCCTGGGAGCGATCCTCGGCCCGGCCCTGAGCGGGCTCCTTGCCGCCATCGGCCTGCTGGCCCCGCTCTATGTCGCCGCCGCGGTGACCCTGACGAGCTCGATTCTCCTTGCCGTGGTGATGAAGGAACCGTCGCGAACCGCCGCCCAGCGATCCGCCAGGCCGACACTCAGGCTTTTCGACCGACGGTATTTCCCCTTCATCCTCATCGGATTTTTGACTTTTCTGGCTTTTTCCATGGTGAGCCAGACCATCGGTTTTTATTTCCAGGACCGCTTCGTCCTCAGCGGCCAGGCGACGGCCCAGGGCCTGGGGCTGGGGATGATGATGTCGGCGGCCATGTCCCTCTTTGCCCAGGCGCTGGTGGTCCGCCGGACGTGCATGACGCCGCGCCGGCTGATGAACCTGGGGCTGCCGATCCTGCTCATCGCCTACCCGGCCCTCCTCCTGGCCGGCAGCGAGCCGGTGCTGGTGGCGCTGATGGGGATTCTCGGCCTCGGCCTCGGGCTGGTTTCCCCCGGCTTCACGGCCGGGGCCTCCCTGTCGGTCGGGCCGGACGAGCAGGGGGCGGTCGGCGGCCTGATCTCCGCCTGCCCGGCGGCCGGGTTCGTGCTGGGACCGCTGATCGGCACCAGCCTCTACCAGGTCAACCCCGTCTATCCCGCCCTCTGCGCCGCCCTGCTCATGGTCCCCCTGACGCTCTATGCCTGGCGGTATCGGGACCCGGACCCGGCCCGCTGAATTCCGGACTCAATCCTCCCCCGCCCCTTGTCAACGGTCGGGCGGCGGCGTAAGATCTTCCGGCACCTCTTCCCACAATGAAAGCGGAGACGATGGCCATACTCGAGGTCGACAACCTGCGCAAAGCCTACGGCCGCCTCGCCGCCGTCGACGGCGTCTCCTTTGCCGTGGAGCGCGGCGAGTGCTTCGGCCTTCTCGGCCCCAACGGCGCCGGCAAGACCACCACCATCCGCATGCTCTACGGCTACACGCCGCGAGATGCCGGAGACCTCACCCTATTCGGCCTCGACATCGATGCGCACATCCGCACCATCAAAGGGCGCCTCGGCATCTGCCAGCAGGAGGATTCCCTCGACCCTGACCTTTCGGTGCGGGAAAACCTCACCGGCTTTGCCCGCTACTTCGACATCAAAAAAGCCGCCGCCGAAAAACGGGCCGACGAACTGCTGCGCTTCTTCGCCCTCGAGGGGCGGGCCAAAGACAGCATCCGCATCCTCTCCGGCGGCCTCAAGCGCCGCCTGATGCTCGCCCGCGCCCTCGTCAACTCTCCCGACCTGCTGATTCTCGACGAGCCGACCACCGGCCTCGATCCCCAGAGCCGCCAGCTCCTCTGGGACAAGCTCGCCGAGCTGAAAAGCCAGGGGCTGACCATCCTCCTCACCACCCACTATATGGAAGAGGCCGAGCGCCTCTGCGACCGGCTGGTGATCGTCGATCACGGCCACATCCTCATCGAGGGGTCCCCCAAGGCGCTGGTGCGCCAGGAAATAGGCCATTCGGTGCTGGAGGTGGCCCATCCGGATGCGGCGGTGCGCGCCTTTTTGGCCAAGGAACATTGCCCGGTGGAGGATCTCGGCCATCGGCTGCTGGCCTACCTCGGCGACGGCGACGATCTCTTTTTGCGCCTGACCCGCGAGGTGCGCGCCGAAGGGTGCACCCTGCGGCCGGCTTCTCTGGAAGATCTCTTTCTCAAGCTCACCGGAAGGGAGCTGCGCGAATGAACTGGCCCCGTTTCTCGCAGATCAGCCATCGCACCTGGCGCGTCTGGCAGCGCAACTTCAGCGTCTATTGCCAGACCTGGAGGATCTCCTTCATCCCGCCGCTCCTCGAGCCGATGTTCTACATCCTCGCCTTCGGTCTCGGCCTGGCGGTGATGGTCGGCGAGATCGACCTCGACGGCCGCATCGTCCCCTACACCGTCTTCATCGCCCCGGCGCTCGTTTCCGTGGCGATCATGCAGAACGCCTTCTTCGAAACCACCTACAACAGCTTCGTGCGCATGTACTACCAGAAGACCTTCGATGCCCTGCTGACGACGCCCCTCAATCTCGAGGAGATCATTCTCGGCGAGATCCTCTGGGCGGCGACCAAATCGCTGATCGCCACGGTGCTGATGGCTTTCGTCCTCGCCCTCTTCGGCCTCTTCGACTTCCCCGGCGCCCTTCTGCTCCTCCCCCTGGCGCTCCTCGGCGGTCTGTTTTTTGCCGCCCTGGGAATGATCTGCACGGCCCTGGTGCCGAATATCGAAATGTTCAACCTGCCGATCTTCCTCGGCATCACGCCGATGTTCCTCTTCAGCGGCACCTTCTTCCCTCTCTCCAACCTTCCCGGATGGGCGCAGCAGGTCGCCCAGCTTCTTCCCCTCACCCACCTCGTTGCCCTGGTGCGCGCCGGGACCCTGGAGATCCCCGGCACCGGCCTGTGGCTGAGTCTCCTCTATCTCGCCCTCGCCTCCGCCCTCCTTGTGCCGCTGGCCATCGCACTGATGGTGCGGCGGATCGTCCGCTGATTCGAAGAGGCCCCGGGGTCGGTTCCGGCCCGTCGAGTCCCGGCGTTCAGGGCACGGACCGCCACCGATTCTCCCGGCGGTTGAGATGCTCGGCCCAGATCGCCTTGAACGTCGGGTAATCATGCCCCCCGGGGAGGGAAAAGACATGGCTTTTCTCCAGGACCTCCCCGAGAAGTTCCGGACCGGTGCCGATCAGGAAGTCGTTTTTCCCATAGCCAAGATAGAGGGGAGGATAGCTCTCGGGATTCGATGCATAAAGGTGCAGAAAACTCCAGAGCAGGAATTGCCAGTCAGAAAACTGACTCTCCTCCGGCTGCCAGGTTCTGACCCCGCCGGCCAGTTGAATCTCTTCGCGAATCCAACTCCAGCCCATAAACGGACTGGCCAGCATGACCCCGTCGATATCTTCGGGATGCTCCCGGATATACAACAGGCTTCCAAGCCCGCCCATGGAGAATCCCGCCAGCCAGATCTGCCGGTATCCCCGTGCCCTGGCGGGATCGACGATATCCTCCTTAAGCCTCAGGACGATCGTCTCGGTCTGGTAATAGCCGAAATGGGCATCCGGGACGACAATATCCATCGGCAGATTTCGCGACCTCACCTCTTCGATCAGGCCATACTCTTCAAAGTCGGTGTACTCTCCGCCGATCCCCCTGAGGAAAATCAGCAGAATCCTGTTGCCGGAGGTTTCTATCCTTCCGTAGTCCAACACCGGCAAGGGGATAGTCGCCTTCGGCGCGCAGGCCGAGGGAAGGAGAAATAAAACCAGTAAAAAGCAGCGGAAAAATGTTTTCCGATGACGCATCAGAACACCTCCCGGCCAGTTCAAAAATTCCCGGCCTTTTCCCGAAAACGGACCTTCCCTGGCGGGGAGACCATGGGTTTCTTCGGGGTCGCAGATCCCCTGTCCAGAAAGGGAAAAATGACGGCGGATGTCGTTAAAGCCGAATAAATCCGCCTTCATTTTATCATGAATCCTCTAACATACTCCCCCCCCATCGAGACGGCGCAGGGCAACGCGTGTGCGGTCAGGGTCTCCCTTCCCCGATCACAATTTCTTCCTCCGGGTTAATCCCAGGATTTTCATTGCCCCGGGGAAGCCGAATCAGCTACCCTGTCGGTCATGAATTCATGCGCCCTCACCCCGAAGGAACGCCATCCGGCTCTGCGCTGGGCCCTGCTGGTCGCCGGTTGTGCCGCCGTAGTCCTTGCGGCTTTGGGCCTGATCCTGCCGGTCCTGCCCACCGTTCCCTTTCTCCTCCTCGCCCTGGCCTGCTTTGCCCGCAGTTCCGCCCGGATCCACGCCTGGCTCCTCGGCCACGCCTCTTTCGGCCCCCTGGTTCGTCCCTATCTGCAGGGGGCCGGATTGCCCCGCACGGCGAAGGTCAGGGCCATCGCCCTGCTCTGGGGAAGCATCGGCCTCTCGGTGTTGTTTCTTCTCGAGGAGACCGGACTGAGAATCCTGTTGCTCACGGTCGCCCTCGGCGTCACCCTCTACCTGTTGTACCTCCCCACCGCCGGCCCGGAAGGGACGAAGCCTGCGGGAGAGGAATGAAAAACCAAATCACCTGCGATTATCACCGCCGGAAGAAAACGGGACACCCTGCCGGACCCATCAGTGAGGCAAGCTGGCAAAGGTGGGCATCAACCTGTTCGCCTGCGCGGCTCAAGGAGATGTCCACTGGAACGGATCCCAAGACAGTTTTTCACGCCGAAGTCCGGATGAAGCCGAAAATCCAGGGTGCTGCCATCCCCTGACCCGGTCCTGTATACCTCGTTGCGCACCGCCGCCAATCGCGGTATCCTCGTCCTTCCCGAACCCACCGAAGGACTTTACCCATGACGAAAAAAAGCACGCCCCTCCCCTTCGCCGGCCACCCCCTGCGCGATGCCCTCTACGACGAACTCCACGCCCGCCCCTTCCAGTTCGTAGCGACCCCGCAACTCATTTCCCGTCTTGCCTTCAAGGCGACCCCCGCCGAGCAGGGAAAAGCCCTGGACCTGCTCGGTGAGCTGTGCCGCCGCTACAGCGTCAACCCGCCGGGCCCGGAAACGGTCTCCTACCAGCAGGAGTTCGGGGAGTTCACCGTCCGCTGGGACAAACATATGGAATTTTACACCCTGACGGTGATGCGCAGTGCCTCGGTTGAGGCCGAGCCCTTTCGCCATCCGGTGATCACCCTCCTCCCCGGGGACTGGCTCGCCGCGCTCCCCGGCGAAGCGGTGGCCGCCTTTCATCTGGCGGTCGACGGGGGGGACCTCCCTCTCGACGACGACGCCCTGACCCGGTATTTCGAGGGACAGCGCCTGGTGACCAGCGAGCCCAAGGGGGGGAAGGCCTTTTTCTGCACCGCCTTTAAACTGCACAGCGACGGCTACGGCCGTTTTCTGATCCAGAATCGGGGGATTTCCGACTATCAGATGGGGCGCCTGGTGCAGCGGGTGATGGAGATGGAAACCTACCGACTCTTCGCCCAGCTGTCGATTCCCACCGCCAAGCGTCTGGCTCCCGAACTCCACCGCATGGATTGCGAGCTGGCCGACCTGCTGGCCCGAGTGCCGACCATCGACACCGGCGAGGAGGAGCGGACCCTGATGCAGCAGCTCTCCATCCTCTCCACCCGCCTCGAGATCTACCGCACCGAAACCAACTACCGCTTTTCGGCGACCCGCGCCTATCACGATCTGGTGCTGACGCGACTTAAAAACATCCGCGAAGTCGAGGTCGAGGGGCACATGACCGCCGCCGAATTCATGACCCGCCGCCTGACGCCGGGCCTGCGGACCTGCGAATCGGTGCAGAACTGGATGGAGGACCTCTCAAGGCGGATCGAGAGGGCCGGCGACATGCTGCGCACCCGGGTCAACCTCACCCTGCAGGAGCAGAACAAGGGCCTGCTCAGCGCCATGAACCGCCGCAGCCGCCTGCAGTTCCGCCTGCAGGAAACGGTGGAGGGGCTGTCGGTGGCGGCGATCAGCTACTACACGGTCGGCCTCCTCGGCTACCTCCTGGCCGGGCTGCCCCTGGAGGCCTGGCACCTGCACAAAAATGCCGTCCTGGCCCTCCTGGTGCCGCTGGTCCTCGGCACGGTCTGGGGAGTGACCCAGCGGATCAAACATCGCATCCACAAGGAACCCCTGTGAGGAATCGAAGGACAGTTTTTGCGCCGGCAAATTTACAGGCGAACCCCCGGGCAATTTCTGCTACGGTGGGAGCTTCGCAACAGAGCAGGCTTCCTCCCCGGCTATAAAAGGACAGATGATGACCAACAACGATATTTTGCGCCGTATCCGCTACATCTTCGACCTGAGCGATTCGAAGATGATTTCCGTCTTCGGCCTGGCGGATCTCCCGGTGACGCGGGAGGAAATCAGCGACTGGCTGAAAAAAGAGGACGACCCCGCCTACAAGGTCTGTAGCGACACCCTCCTGGCGACGTTCCTCAACGGGTTCATTATCGACAAACGGGGTAAAAAAGAAGGGGAAAAGCCGGCAGCGGAGAAACGCATGACCAACAATCTCGTTTTTCTGAAATTAAAAATCGCCCTGGACCTGAAGGCCGACGATCTGCATGAAATAATGAACCTGGCCAGGTTCAGCATCGGCAAGCACGAACTCAGCGCCTTTTTCCGAAAACCGGATCATAAAAACTACCGCGAATGCAAGGATCAGGTCTTACGAAACTTTCTGAAGGGGCTGGAACTTAAATATCGGCAGAACGAATCGCTTGAGGATGGACATTAAGGCGGGCGGTTTCAACGACAGAAGTCAATGGTCAAAAGCCTGACCACAGAGTCACAAAGAGCGCAGAGAAAATCTCCTGACAAAATAGATTCCTCCGTGTTCTCAGTGCCTCAGTGGTGAGAAGCTTTTTTTGCAGAACAGACCTATGTGGCCCACTTAAAATACAGAGTCCTCTTTTTAAACCGCCTACAACTACCCGCTGGACCTAGGGCAAAATGAAGACGAAAGAAAAGGCGATAAGGTCAGCTGTAGGAATATTCATCGCGATCGTGCTCCTGTTTTCTTCCGGGGCCAGACTCCCGGCCCTGGACGCCACCACCGATGCCTATTTCCGGGAGGCAATAACCAAGGCCGGGGTAGCCTATGCGACCTGCCGGGTCATTAATGCTTCGGTTTCCATCGTAAAAGAGTCCAATCTGCAGTTGGAACCAGCAGGAGTCGGCATCTCCCTGGCGGTGGGACAAGCCCTGGATCCCATCGATGACATGATCGAACGTCTCTCCGATGTGATCGTAACGGCGATTACCTCGCTTGGGGTGCAGAAACTGACCTACGAAATCAGCGTATCGCTCGCACCTCCGTTGGTTGCCCTCTGTCTTTTCGCACTGTCTATTTTGATCTGGTTCGAGAATGCGAGGATTGCCTCCCTTCAAAAACTGACGATGCAAATTTTGCTCCTTCTGACCGTAGCACGCTTTTGTCTTTCCATATCTTCCATGGCCAACGGGTATGTACAAAAACATTATTTCGAGGAGCAAATATCTGCTGCCAACAATGAACTGGCACTAGGCTCTGTTGAACTTGACAAGTTGAAAGACTTCTCGCTTCCTGAGATCGATGGTTTTCTTGGCACAATTGAAAATAGCGCATCTTTTGTTAAACAAAAATCAATACTATTTAAAAATGCCCTTGTGAATACTGTCAGCAACATGGGGAGCATAATAGAGAATCTTTTAAAACTTACGTTCCTTTATGTCGGAATTTTCGTAATTCAAGTCATCATCTTACCGTTGCTGTCCTTCTGGTTCCTCATGAAAACTGCAAACACCCTCTTCCGTACAAATATTCCGGTGATCCTTCGTCCTTCGCAAAAATCAAAAGACCTGAACCCCGAACAACCCCGTTCGTTCGAAAGCTAAGGGCCGGAGGTGATGTCTCCGCTCGCCAGGGGGAGCGACACGGACAGGGTCCCCCCTCCCTCTTCCATTGCAGGGCAACAGACACAAAAAAACCGTCGACCCGAAGCAATCCGGGTTGACGGTTTTTTTGTTTTTTGCAGGTCGAACCGCGAATCCGCCGTCAACAACTCTTAGGAGACCGGCGATCGCCTTGGGGTCGAGAGGTCCGAAATTTAGTCATGGCCCTTGTGACTCTTGTCCTTCTTGACCTGCCCCCAGGGAGCATGTCCACGGGGATGCCCGTCGACCAGGATGCAGCCGGCGAAAGTCGAAACGAAAAAAGCTGCGATTACGAAAAACATCATTGCACGAACCATGACAAACCTCCTGATGGATAACGACGAATAGATCTTGAATTTGGGATATGAGGGAAATAACACCGGCACTGAAATTGCCGAAAAAAAATACGCCGCAGGAAAAATACCTGCGATGGGGTGCAACAAACCAAAACCATTATTCTGGGTACAGTACCATGATTTTTTTCGTTTCACCAATTCTGAGGTCCATTGGGACAATATTTAGTCGACAAACCATTTCAACATATAGACAAAATGACGATATAAAATACTTAAAATGTCTACAGGTAGACATAATGACATTTGACTGCAATAATTATTTAGTCTCATAAAAAATACAAAAGTTTAAAATTGAATCAATATTTTTACGACATATTTGAAATTAAAAAATGGCTCCTTCCAGGAATACCGACGGAAAAGGGGGAGGAAAATAAACTCACGTTCTCCCGCTCCCCTCGCCAACAATCAGGAATCTTCCACCCTCCCTCAAGGCTGCGGCCACCTGCGACCAGGGGGGGGGAGTCGCCTCGCATTTCCTCCACGGTGCTATAGTATTGTGACTGAGATCCTTCAGCTAAAAGGCATCCAATCCATGGGAGGAAAACAGATGAAAACGCTGCGCCTGATCATTGTCGGCTTCACCACCGCCTTTCTTCTCAGCGGCTGCCTGTATATGGATATCAAGGCACCCTACGACACCGACCTGAACCAGACGGTCATGGGAGACAAGATCGGGGAAGCGTCCATGTATTCCGTTTTGTGGCTGGTCGCCTGGGGGGATGCCGGGACGGCGGCGGCGGCAAAGGCCGGAGGGATTACCACCATCAATCACATGGACCGCAAGGGTTTCAATCTGATCTTCGGCCTTTATACCCGCAACACCACCGTTGTCTATGGAGATTAGGAGAAATCATGAAACACAAAAAGCTCCGGTGGTGGACGCCCTTGCTCATTCTCCTCTTCCTCCCCGGGTGCAGCCGCGGCTTGCTGTACACCCATATTGTGCAGCCACTGGATGTCAATCTTCACCAGACATCTCAGCCTCTCGGCGGTAACAAGGGGGACATCAAACGCTTCCAGGTCCCGCTGATCTCGCCGTCCATCGACTTCGCCTGGGACACCAATGCCATCGGCGAGATCGCCAAAAGATCCGGAATGGAGTCGGCTGAATACGCCGACCTGGAAATTTTCTCGATTTTGCTGGGTCTTTGGCGGCAGTACACCGTTCATGTTTACGGCCGAGTCGCAGGCGAATTTCGCCACCTTGAGGCGAAGATTCCATGACCGCAGCGGCGGCACCGGGCCAGCGGAAAAAGTGTTGAACAGATCAGAAACGACCAAGGGCGACCCCCTGCAGGGTCGCCCTTGGTCGTTCAAAGGTATTTTCCGAAAAATCCGGACAAGGCTCCTAGCGCATCTGGATCGCCACCGGACGCAGGAGGATTTCGATCCGGCGGTTTTTCTTGCGCCCTTCCGGGGTGTCGTTCGAGTCGACCGGGCTGGTCTCACCGAAGGAGATCGCCAGCATCTGGGCACTCGGAACCCCTTCTTCCTCGAGGAGCCTGACGACGCTGGCGGCCCGCGCACCGGCCAACTCCCAGTTGCTGGGGTAGCGCTCGAGCAATTTTCCACTGATCGGAACATTGTCGGTGTAGCCGGCAATCAGGGTCTGATAAGGGCTCTTCTTCAATTCGGCGGCCGCTCTTTTCAGCACGTCGACCCCGGTATCATTCAGGGTCGACGACCCGGAAGGAAAGAGGATCTCATTGTCGAGGTTGACCTTGACCCCCGACTTCAACATCTCGATCTTCACCTGGTTCTGCTGCTGCTCTTTGGCAAAGGTCTGCTCCAGGCTGTCGAACACCGCCTGCTGACTGGCCAATTCGGCCCGCGCCAGTTCAGCCTCTTTTGCCGCCTGGGCTTTTTGGGCGGCGACCTCTTCAACCTGCTGATTCAGATCCCCCAACCCCTTGATCAGGTCGCTGCGCTCGGCGGCCAGCAGGTCCCGTTCGGCGACCAGGGCGTCCCGCTCGGCGGCAGTGGTGTCCATTTCCGCCAGAGCACTGTCCCGTTCCTTGACCACCGATTCGAAACGTCCTTTGGAAACGCAGCCGCTCAGCAGCATCACCCCGGCAACCAGCAAAAGCAAACCCCGACCCGCACGGATCAGTTTCTTTTCAATATTCGATGACTTTACTCCGTCTCTTCCCTGCACCACCATATCATCCTCCCCGGTTGGTCCCTAAAATGTCCACACAAGGATGGGCCATTGAGTGGATGCCGCTCCGGCCGACCCGGCAGCGACCCAATCGGCAAACTATAGCAGAGATTCATGATATTGCGGAAATAACTTCCGGCCGTCCCGTGGGGTATTTTGATGGATCTGCCGATTATTAAATGATAGCGTGACGACTGGCGACAACGCTCTTCCCTTCCCCAGGATTCCCGATGCGAGAAAACCAACGAGACAACGGAACAGCCCTTGAACTCTCCCGAGGGGAGGGAGAACGATCCCCGGACACCGAAAGAGGCGGTATTTCCGGCGACAGGGCGGAAGAACCCGGGCGTTCCGGAGGGGGGCTGCGCAAGTTCGGATCGATCGGCCTGGTGCTGTTCTTTCTCTTCGGCAAATTGAAGTATTTGGGGTTGATCCTGCAGATCGGCAAGTTCAAGACCTTCCTCAGCATGCTGGTGAGCATCTGGGCCTATGCCATGTTCTGGGGGTGGTCTTTTGCGGCGGGGGTTG
>Ga0209231_1000678_pt1 | contig 16953 bp, 11 predicted proteins | sample Deesub45470m_DNA_FD_188086 | JGI IMG/M metagenome (GOLD analysis project Ga0209231, IMG submission 188086) | Deep subsurface microbial communities from North Pacific Ocean - 450_OLKR46/470m Metagenome (SPAdes) (version 2) | ecosystem: Environmental > Terrestrial > Deep subsurface > Unclassified ... | reverse complement strand
GGTTGAAAATCAAATAATTCTTGCTTTTTCTTTGCCAATTCTACAGGATCTTCATCGGTAACCCAACCGGTATCTACTGCATTCATAAAAATACCATCTTTTGCTAAGGTGCCTGATGCTGTATGTGTCAACATATTTAAAGCAGCCTTTGCCATATTGGTATGTGGGTGACGATCTTCTTTAAAAGAGCCATAAAATTTACCTTCCATAGCTGAAACGTTAATAATGTGTTTTTTTCCTGTTGGATGGTTTTTCATATGTTCTGAAAGTCGATTACATAATACAAAAGGCGCAACCGAATTCACCAATTGAACTTCAATCATTTCAGTAGTTTCAATTTCGCCTAATTTTAAGCGCCAACTGTTTATGGTTCTTAAATCTACTTGTTGTAAATCTGCGTCTAATTCTCCTTCTGGAAATACTTCTTTGGTTACTAGCGTAGTGTCAAAACTATACGGAATTTGAGATAATTTTGCTGAAGCTCTTAATCCAATTCCAGGTTCAGGTCCGTGCCAAGTAACCGGCATATTTTGGTTGGATGAAGCTCCAGTTGTTAGTTCTTTCAATTCTTGTAAACAACTGGTATGATGCGATAATAAGTCTTGTGCAAACTTTGGTAACGATGTAATTGGACGCTCTTCATTTTCCATTAAATGATGATAAAATCCAGCAGGACGTCTAACAGTTTGTGCTGCATTATTGATTAAAATATCTAATCGGTCGTATTTTTGTTCAATAAAATTGCAAAATATTTCTACACTTGGAATGTGTCGTAAATCGAGTCCGTGAATTTTTAATTTATGTCCCCACGATGCAAAATCTGGCTCTTTTGAAAACCGTAAAGCAGAATCTACCGGAAAACGAGTTGTTGCAATAACAGTTGCTCCTCCTCTTAAAAGCATTAATGAAATATGATACCCAATTTTTAAGCGGGAGCCTGTTATTACAGCTATTTGCCCCTCTACATTAGCTGTTTGAAAGCGTTTTGCATAATTAAAATCACCACATTCAGTACACATTGTATCGTAAAAATGATGCATTAAAGTAAATTCCGTTTTGCAGATATAGCACTTTTTAGGGTTTTCTAACTCCAATTGTTTCTTTAATGTAAAATCTGCCGCCTGAAGCAATTTTGGAGCAACAAACACAACAGATTCACGGGCATTTCTTATACCAGTTATTTTACGAGCATTTTTATCTTTAGCTTCTAGTTTACGTTGTGCAACTTTTTTTCCATTCTTTTTTCTTTGTGAAAATTCATCTCGGTTAGGTCTTGAAAACATTCCTGCAGCTTTAATTAAAGCTATTCTTTGTACTTTTTCAATTTCAAAAATTTGAGAGGTATCTGTAACAAGTTGCTCTAAAACTGAAATGCATTTGGCAATTTCTTCTGAAGTTATTTCAGTTTTATTCTCTAATTCCTTCTTCATAATCATTAAAAAATTTGGTAGCAAATATAAGTCTAAAATTCTTGCTATTAATTCTTTAAGCCAAATTTCGGAATCTTTACAAAGTAATTGATTTGCATCTCCATTGATATTATACTGCATAATAGTATAACCCCCACTTTAATTATTTCAAATTAACATCCTTCAAGGCAAAATATAATTAGAAATCCTCATTTATTACCTAAAAAATCACTAAATTAGAGTTGGTAGCTTTTAAGAAAAAAAAACTATTGAAGTGTTCATGTTAAACACTTTATATTTAAAATTCAATCTATTACACCAAGAACATTAAACACTTGGGACATTATTTTTAACCATTGAAAATTCATTTAGTCATGGTAGAAATTATTAAGACTTTGGTTCCTCTCCCTCCAAATAAAAAATTCTCTGTTCTTGAAATTCTTCAATATACAGTGCTTATTTCCCTTATACTCTACTTTGGCAAAACTCTTTTTATTCCACTAAGTTTTTCTTTACTTGTTAGCTTTATACTTTATCCATTATGCAAATGGTTGGAAAAAAAGGGAGCGAATAAAATAAGTAGTATTTTCATAGCCATTTCTATAATATTCATTTTATTTGGAGCCATAGCCTTCTTGCTACTTTCACAAATTGAAGGGTTTTTAAAGGAATGGCATACATTTAGTGTGAAATTTTCAGAATCCTTGGTTGAACTGTATGAATTTTTAGAAGTACGTTATGGTATAAATACGGATGATTTCTCAGAACTCCCAAAAAATTTGGTTAGTGGCTCTAGTACACAGATTTTTGATTTTCTCGCAAGCACTGCCTATTCAATTTCTATGTCCGTTTTTTTCGTAATTTTAATTCCTATTTTTTCGGCGCTTATACTTTATTACCGTAAAAGACTTACAAACGTGCTATACAAACTTTTCCCTTCAGATAAAAAAGAATCCATTCACGAAATCTTAATTGAAACAATTCAAACGTATTATAATTTTATTAAAGGGATGTTATTGGTCTATTTTATTGTAGGTATTTTGAATAGTATAGGGCTGGCAATTATTGGGATTCCACATCCAATAGCTTTTGGCTTTATTGCTTCAATTCTAACTTTTATACCTTATGTAGGAATTATGATTTCCTCACTTTTACCAATTGCAGTTTCTTGGATTACTTATGATTCTATATGGTATCCGGTGGGAATAATTATTATTTTTGCAATTGTTCAATTACTGGAAGGATATATTATATTCCCTTTTGCTGTTGGTAACCGTTTAAAGATTAACCCACTTGTTATTATTATCGTAATTATAGCTGGCGGTATTTTATGGGGAGCTGCTGGTATGATTCTATTTATTCCGTTTGTTAGTATTTTAAAATTAATAGCCGATCGTTCAGAAAGCTTAAAAATAGTGTCTTTATTATTGGGAACTGATACTAGTCCTAAAAAAAAACGTAGCTGGTTTTTTTGGAAAAGTAAGAAAAAATGATTTTTTTGTAAACTGCACATTGAATTTGAAGCAAAAAAAAAGCCCATCTATATAGATGGACTTTTATCTTACAAAGTTTAAGCGTATGTATTAAATAACTTTTACGTTTACTGCGTTTAATCCTTTTTTACCTTCTGCAAGATCAAATTCAACTTCATCGCCTTCACGAATTTCATCTATTAATCCAGAAATGTGTACAAAATACTCTTTGTTTGAACCTTCTTCCGTTACAAATCCAAATCCTTTGGCTTCGTTGAAAAATTTTACTGTTCCTTTACTCATATTATTTAATTTAATTTAATTTAATATTTCGCAAATATAGTGCAATTAATTAGAAATCGGCTTAATACCCATTAAAATTTGAATTAATTTAAAACGTTTTGCAATTTCATAGATTAACCACGAGATAAAAAAAGTAATTATGGTAAGGATTAAAAACTTAATCCAGCTATTTATAGCTTTATCATATATAAAGTAAGCCACTAGTATAATTACGGTTTGGTGCAAAATATAAAATGGGTATACAGCTCTATTGCAATAAGTTAGCAGCAAACTCCTTTTGTTAAGATATTTTGCCGCATATCCGAAAATGGCAATAATCCAACTTCCCATATTTACAAATTTTGCAATTACATAGATGATATTTCTAAAAAATCCTTCAGGCTGATAAATGACGGTAATAAAAACAATAAAAGATACTATACCCACTATAAGTGCTTTCTTTTTCAATTTGTTGATTACTTCCCAAAAAGTTTCTTTAATTCCTATAAATATAAAACCATAAAAAAAGAATACTAAATTAAATGCTAAATAATACCAATCTCCTACTAAAGAATGTGTCACTGGAAAAAATGGTTCTAAAAAAAGAAAAATTGCTAGTAATGGGATTAAATAAAGAAAAATACCTAACCTACTGGCGAATTTTTTTTTTACCCATTGTAAAAATGTGTTGTTAGGGTAATTTCTGAAGTACAAAAAAATTGGACTTAATACTAAAGAATACAAAAATAAATAAGGCAAAAACCACAAATGATGCCAGCTAAAATTACCTTTCGGGTATGGTTCTTTGGTGAAATATTCATTGAAATAAAAATCAATAAATCCATTTATAGTGCTTCCATCTATTAAGCGTTCAATATAAACCTGCGGAACCACAATAAAAAGCATTCCAAATAATAGCGGAATCATCAGTCGGTTATGACGTTCTTTTATAAACTGCCAACCATTTCTTTTAGATAAGGCAAAACGTGTTCCCATTCCTGAAATAATAAATAGTAAAGGAATTCTCCATTGATTTATAAAAAGCATAGGAATAATAAGCCCTTCTGAAATTTTATTATTTTTTATATGCCAACCCCAAGGAACAAAAAACATTCCTACATGATAAAGAATAAGCAAACCAAAAACCAATACCCGAAGCCAGTCTAAATCATATCTACGAACTTGTGTCATTTCAAAATTATTTAAAATTTAAATCAAACATAAGAAGATAATCCATTATGAATCAAATATATGTGATGGCTAACAAGAATTTGTGACGAAAAACAAGATGTGTTACAAAAAAACAATGATTTAATCGTTCATCACTTGTTTAAAAGAAGTTATTTGATTTCGGGAAACTGGAATTTTAAAATCTGTATTTTCAAAAGAAACTAATAACCCCTGAGCATTTCCTTCAACCCTTTTTATTTGAAGTGTATTTACTAAATAAGCGCGATGAGTGCGAACCACAAATGGGTATTCCTTCAATTGGTCTTCAACAGTTGAAAGTGTTAACCTATGTAGAGTTTTAATAATTTTATGTTCTTTTATGGCATGAAATTCCACATAATTCCCTTCCGCTTTTGCAAATAAAAACTGATCAATTTGAAATATAATTGGTTTCTCATCATTTTTTGAAACAATAACTATTGTAGATTCTATTGTTCCTTCTTCTTTATTTTTAAACTCAAATTGAATAGCAAATTTTTTATGAATTCTAAGTAACCTCTCTGTATTTGTGATCGTAAAAACAATAGTTACTAAAATACCAATTAAAAATGTGTGTAATATTTCTTCAAAAAAATAGTTTAAAGAAAGGTTGTTTGGGTTGTTATAAATTACATTTCTAATTAGGAAATTACCAATGCCTAAAATTAAAAACAGTGCCGTAAACAATAGGATTTCTTTTAAAACAGTCCAATTTTCTTCAACTGTTTCACTATCAGAAATTGCATTAAAAATACTTATAAAAACAAAGAAAAGCAGACTCGCAAAACCAGCTTGAATAAGACAAATAGCAAAAAATGGAAACCTATGTTCAGACACATCAACATTAAATGGTTTAAAAACAATTAAGAACGTAAAAACAATTAGACAAATAAAAACAGCTATCCTTAAAATTTTTTCTTTCTGAAAAAAATAAGGATATGGCTGTTTTAAAATATTCATTAGTTACTACATTTTTCTTGAAAAAATATAATTTATTTTGGCATTAATTCAAGCCCTTGATTGATTCCTTTTTCAATAGCTGGCACTCCTCTATCCATCCAAACAGGTTTTGGAGCATCTTTTAAATAGTAATCAAAAAATTGAGCCATTCTAATGTTAAAATCTTTTCTATTTTGATGCTTTACAGGCCAATGTGGCTCTCCATTATAATTTAAGAACCAAGAAGGTTTCCCTAATCTTCTAAGTGCTGTAAAGAATTCAATTCCCTGATACCAAGGCACATGTCCATCAGCATCATTGTGCATAACTAATAGCGGAGTATTAATTTTATCTACACTAAATATGGGTGAATTTTCAATATATCGAGCTGGATATTCCCAAGGGGTTCCACCAATTCTACTTTGTGTATGCTCATATTGAAACTGTCTGCTTAAACCTGTCCACCAACGTATTCCGCCATAAGCACTTATCATATTTGGCACTGGTGCGCCAGATTCAGCCGCTTTAAATATGTTAGTTCTAGTCACTAAATATGCAATTTGGTAACCACCCCAACTATGACCTTGAACGCCTATATTATTTTTATCGATAAATCCTTTTTCTATAAGTGAAGTTACTCCCGGAATAACACAATTATAGGCGCTTTCTCCCGGATAGCCAATTCTATAATGTATATCTGGATTAAAAATTAAATAGCCCCTACTTGCATAAAAGCTATAATTGATACTAGATCTTCCAGCAGCCGGCACTTTATGATTGTGTAAATCATCAGAACTTTTCTCATAGAAATTAACAAGCAATGGGTATTTTTTAGTTGGGTCAAAATTTTCAGGTTTTACAAGTAATCCTGTTAACTCTATGCCATCTAAAGAAGTCCATTTCACCAATTCTATTGTTCCCCAATTGTAGTCTTTTTGCTGAGGATTTGCATCACTAATTTTAATAATGTTTTTAAAACTAAGATCTGAAGTTAAAATATCTGGAAATTCTTTAAATGATTCACGTGTAAAGATTACTTTATCGCTTAATTTTGACTTTATAGGATTTGAATAGTTATAATCACCTTCAATAAGCTGTTTTCCATAATTGTTTTTTGAATTAAACTCAAAATATCCAGCACTTTTATCAGTTTCATTAAAAGTGCTCAACAACCAAATTTTGCTTTTATCTATTGAACGTTCTTCTGAATCTAATTCAATAAATCTATAAACTGTTTTATTTATACGCCCGTTCGTAAGCTTATTTGACTTCCCTGTTTTTGGGAAAAATTCCCAAATATCATATCTGTCATATACTATAATTGATTCATCATTTTTAGTCCATCCAGCCATTCCATAAGAATTTGGATAATCCGGAAGGTCATTTAATTCATCATAAAAAACAGCATCTTTTGTTAAATTTAGAAGGTTTCCTGAAGCTATTTCATATGAGAACCAATTGCTATCCGCTGAATTAAAACCATAAGCATAATTTCCATCTGGACTTAAACGTATACGTCCGTATATTTTAGTTAATATTTTTTTAGTGATTCCATTTTCAATATTTACCACAGCATAATCTCTTGCTGTGCTACCCTCCCATTGACTTTGTAATTCATAAGGCATGGGATTGTTAACTAGTGCGTAAACTGCATTCCCTTCATTTCCTATTTCGTCATTAGGGTAATTTTCGTTACCAAGTTGTACCAACTTATTATTCTTTAAGTGAATAGCTGTTCTGTACGATTTTTTAGTATCACTTTCAACCTGCAATTCTTGCTCTGTGTATAATCGTGGTTCATCAAAAGTCCAAACTTCAACATTTACTATTTCCTCGTCTAATAAAGTGGTGTCTTTTACAATAGGAGGTTTTGATAAACCAAAGTAAAGCTTGGTATTATCTTTTGAAAATTCAATTTTTCCATCTGATGATACAAGAAAACCTTTTGGTGAAGTTGTATTATCTAGTAATTTTTTCGCATTTTTACTACCTTCATTCCAAATAAAAAGTTCATTTGGTCTCACTTGTATTTTTGTTGTATCTAAATCCACAACAAAACCCAATTTAGTGCCCAAATCATTAAAGCTTAATTGGGCATACTTTGCTTTTTCACTTTTGAAAACATTTGATTGTATATTTTTCTCTAAATCAAATACATACACTCCTTCATTTAAAGTAGAATCTTGTCCGGTTGTAACATACGATAAACGTTTTCCTTCTTTTGAAAAAATATAATCAGTTACATACTTTATAGTATCTTGTGCACTGGTATTTAAATTTCTAACTACAAGGTGAAATCCGTTATCTTTTCCGACTTTTTTTACTTTTTTATCGGTTTTCTTTTGAATACTATCAACTTCTTTTACTTCTGATTTCTTTTTTTTATCAGCCTTAACATCATCTAATAAATAAGCGATATAACCACTCCATTTTTCTGGGATTTTGTATGATTTTACATTGGCAATTTTTGTAAATGTTTTTTCTTTTAAATTAAAAATCCCAAGAGAATCTTTAGGCAGTTTATCTTTATCTATTTTTTTTCGTTTCAATTCTCTAATGCTATCCAACCAAGGTTTAATTGTGAATATTGCATAGTTTGAATTATACGTAAATCGACCTTCTTCACCTCTTGTATACCCAAAAACTAATTGAGCTTTTGTATCTTTAATTTTTAAAAAATTGTCTTCTTCCCCTTTTTCCAAAGAATACATTATAAAATTTCCATCTGAAGAAATCGATTTATTTTTTATAGTATTCCAAATATCAAAATCTTTGTGATCAAGTATCTTTTTTTGAGAATATGTGCTAAGTGTAAGTAGAATTAGGATAGTTGTTAAAACAGATTTCATGTTAATTGATTTTAAATGAGGATATAAATATACTTGAAATGAATTCATTAAACCAAAAAAATAAAGATGCTTTTTATTTAGAAAATCTGGAATAAATAGTTAATTTTTTCTTGGTATTGATAAAATAGACACCTGTTAGAAGAACCAATGCAGCAACTATTGACTGTGTTGTAATTTGTTCATTCAAAAAATAAGAACCTAAAATAAGGGCGATAATAGGATTCACATAAGTGGATGTTGCTACTTTTTCAGGTGAAACAGTTCTCAATAAATAATTAAAAGAGGTAAACGCAACAATGCTCCCAAAAACAATTAGTAAAATCATAGCATACTGAACCGAGCTACTCCAATCAATTGGACTTATCCAAGTTTCACCAAAAGCAATACTTGCAATAACCAGCATTACACCTCCTGTTACCATTTGATAACCTGTATTTACAAAATAATTTGAATGAAAATCTGCTTTTGAAACAAAAAAACTTCCGTACGCCCAGCTTAACATACAAGCAAAAATCATGAAAATTCCCAAAACAGCACCTTCTTTACCAATTAGTTCTTTTTGGGAAACCAATAAATAAATACCAATAATACCAAGAATAACGCCTACAATTGACATCAGTTGTATTTTTTTTCCTTCAAAAATTCGCATTAATAAAAGAACAACTAAAGGTTGAGCTGATATTATCAATGCTGCAAAACCACTATCAACATACTTTAAAGCCCAAACCACTAGCCCATTTCCAAATGTTAAAAATAAAAATCCAGCTATAGTGCTATTAATTAATTGTTTACGAGAAATAGACAAACTAATTCCTATTATTTTTGAAATTAAAAATATCAATAAACCCGCACTGATAAAACGAATAGATGCTAACATAAATGGCGGTAATTCAGTTACTGCAATTTTATTAAGGATGTAGGTTGATCCCCAAATAACATAAATTGAAAAAAAAGCAATGACAATAAGAACCGTATTGTTTGGTTTGCCCATAAAAATTTTATTGTATTAATCTTTTGAAAAACAATAGTGTGAAAATAAATTGGAATTGAATTTTGAGTTTTTTATCTTAAATGAATCTCTAATCTTTATAAGCACGAATTAAGGCTCTTCTTAAATATGGATACTTCATATTCTTATCATAATAAAAAATGATATACCCGCTTGAAGGCTCAACATTATAGCCTCTATTATTTAATAAGTCGGTAAATTCCAACTCATCATCATTTTTATGATAGGTACACAAAGCAATTTTCAAAGGTTTGGCATTACTTATTATTGAAGAAAGACCTTCTAATAATGACCTTTCGGAGCCTTCGACATCTATTTTTAAAAAACTAATTTCCTTATCTTTAAAATAGAAATCTCCTGAGCAATGTTTTTCATCATTACAATTAGAAACAAATTTAGGAACTATTGTAATTTTATCTTTCCAAGGTTTAAAGGTTAGATTTAAAGCATCAATCCACTCATAATCTGCTTCAAAAAGATAAATATGCTTCACTCTTTCAATAATACTTAATGAAAAATTTCCTTCAGCAGCACCAAAATCTGCCACAACTTCATTTTCATTTACATTAAATTTTTCGGTTAAATAACAATGTGGACTTTTAGCATCTTGTTCCATAATAAGCTGATTGTAAGACCTTTTAATTCTTGAAATAGACCATCTTTTTTTGAAATACAATCTCTTTTCTTCGTGCATCACATACTTAAATCCATTTTCAGCATCTAAATGTACAATAATGTCTGATTTTTTGTATTTATGAGTGTATTCATAAGGAAAAATAGCAACTCCAAATTTTGTAATATATTCTAAAACCAATTGTTTTTCAACAGTAAATTCAACAGAAGGAAGTGATTCTAAATAGTTAGTAATGTTACGTTTAAGGTTCGTTAACAACACTTTATTACGAATGGGTTTAGGTACTAAAATTCTGTATAAATTATTCGTTATTTGGTTCATCATATAATATTAATAAATCGCACAAAAGGTAAGTAATTAATTCATTGTAATTTGAAGTTACAAACTTAAGTAATTAAATGAAAAATATATTGAAATAATATATATTAAATTTCTTGGTAGTTCCTCCCTGCTTTTATAATTTCGCACGTTTTTTAGTATGTATTGCCTTTGATTATAAAAGAAAAACTTTTAAATTAGATTTTTTAGAATCGTAAAATAATGAAACAGCGAATTTTAGTAGTGAATAGTGGTGGTGATTGTCCGGGTATGAATGCTGTAATTAGAGCCATTGTTAAACGGGCTCATCAAGAATCTGATTGGGAAATTATTGGTAGTATTAATGGTTTTGACGGTATTTTATCTGAACCTCTTGAAATAATTCCACTAACTGAAAAACGTGTTGAAGGAATCCATCATCAAGGTGGAACTATTTTAACTACTAATAATAAGCGTAATCCTTTTAGTTATCCTGTAAATCAAGCAGATGGATCTATTAAAAATGAAGATGTTTCTGACAAATTAATATACAACCTAAAAGTTTTTGGTTTTGATGCTGTCATCCATATTGGAGGAAATGAATCTCATAAAATTTCCCTTAAATTATCTGAAAAAGGCGTAAATATAATTGGAATTCCAAAAACAATTAATAATGATTTAGCTATAACTGATTATTCATTCGGGTTTCAAACGGCTGCTCAAGTTGCTACAGAGGCTGTAGACAAATTGGTAACAACTGCAAATTCTCACAATCGTGTTTTAATTTTAGAAGTGATGGGCAGAGATGCTGGTTGGATAGCCTTACACGCTGCAATTGCAGGTGGTGCTGAAGTCTGTTTAATTCCTGAAATTCCATTCAGTATGGAAAGTGTTTATAAAAAATTGAAATCTAGATATTCTGAAGACGGGCGTGGATTTGCGAATATAGTTGTTGCAGAAGGAGCTTATTGTAAAGATCAAAACGGAGAAATAACACGTGGAAATATAGCTCGTAAAATTGCTGCAGGGTTAAAAGAGATGCATTTTGAAGCTGATATTAGAGAAACGATTCTTGGTCACTTACAACGTGGAGGAAGTCCAATTGCATTTGATCGGATTTTAGCAACCGAACTTGGGGTTAAAGCTTTTGAATTGGTAAAAGAGAAAAAATTCGGAACTATGGCTATTCATAAAAATTCCGAATTATCACATATAACTTTGAAAAAGGTTATTAATCAATACAATAAAGTGGATTTAACCCATAATTTAATTCATACCGCAAGGGGAATTGGTATTAGCTTTGGAGATTAATTTTACTTTTAAAAATAATTTATTAGATATATATAGGTAATCATGAAGAAAAAAGTATTGGTATTAACAGGAGGAGGAGATTGCCCCGGTTTAAATGCAGTGATAAGAGGTATTGTAAAAAGAGCTGCACAAACCGACGATTGGGAAGTTGTTGGAAGTATTCAATCTTTTGACGGAGTTTTAAGAGAGCCTACTGAAACAATTGAATTAACTGAAAAAAGAGTTTCTGGCATCCATTATCAAGGTGGTACAATCTTGGGAACCACAAATAAAGGTGGACCGCTTGCATGGCCTGTAAAAGAAAATGACGGGACATGGTCATTTATTGATCGTTCAGATGAAATGATTCGCAAACTAAATCACATGGGTATAAATGCTGTTATTAGTATTGGTGGTGATGGTTCTCAAAGAATTTCTCAAGTTCTTTTTGAAAAAGGATTAAATATAATAGGGGTTCCTAAAACCATTGATAACGATTTATCTGCAACTGATTATACTTTTGGCTACCAAACAGCTGTTCAAATAGCAACTGAAGCTGTAGATAGATTGGTAACTACTGCTGCATCACATAATCGCGTAATTATTCTTGAAGTTATGGGTAGAGATGCTGGATGGATTGCATTAAGTTCTGCAATTGCTGGTGGTGCTGAAATTTGTTTAATTCCTGAAATTCCATATGATATTAATAAGGTTTTAGGTGTTATAAATAAACGTTTTAAAGATGGTAAAGGCCATGTGATTATGGTTGTCTCAGAAGGTGCAAAACCTATAGATGGTAATGTACTATCTCAAAAAAGTGATGAAATTGGTAATGCAAACTTGAAATTAGGAGGTATTGCCAGTAAATTACTTAAAGATTTAAAAGCAGCTGGTTGTAATGCTGATATGAGAGAGACTGTTCTTGGACATTTACAACGTGGTGGCGTGCCAATTGCATTTGATAGAATTTTAGCGACTCAATTTGGTGTAAAAGCAATGGAACTAGCACTTGAAGGAGATTTCGGAAAAATGGTAGCATACCAACACCCTAGCATTGTAGCTGTTCCATTTTTAGATGCTATTAGTAACTATAATTTTGTAAAACCCGATTCATCTTTAGTTAAAACTGCACGAGGAATTGGAATGAGTTTTGGAGATTGAAAAATTTTAAGCAAAACGAAATACAACTTTATTTTTTCATAAAAATAAAAAAAACCCGATTTAAAATCGGGTTTTTAATTTTACTCCTTAATGAACTCTTCAAAGGATTTAACCTTTAAATCAGTCAATTTACTCTTTTTCTTAAGAGATTCAAATTCTTTTTTCGCCTTTTCAAAACGTTCTTCTATAATACTTAAACTTTCAAGTTCAGCACTAGATGGCTTATCGTAACTGCCTGATATTTTACTAAATAAATCAGTCATCTTTTCTCTTAATTGAGGTTCAGCAGATCCCACATAATTATCACCAGTAGTTATTACCAATGATTCTTTCAATGAATTTAATGAAGCCAAAAGCTTTTTATTAGAAGCTGGAACATTTACTATAATTTCGTCCAATTCATATACTAAATAAGCAAGCTCTTGAGTCATATCATACATTTTCATGATTGTTGTATGTTTCATTTTATGCTCATCCTCACTTAAATTGGAATTTTTATCGTAAACCAATTCAAATTGATGTTCAAAAGTTTCTTTACCTTTTGTAATAACAGCTTTATAATTTCCTGCAGGAACTCTTGGTGAGGTAAAACCTCCAAAACTGAACGTTTTTCCTTTGGCAACTTTTGGTTGTTTTATACTGTAACTCCAATTCACAATATTAATTCCTTTGGCTTTTCCTGGACTTATTTCAGAGATTAAATTACCCTCCATATCTTGAATTTCCAAAGACATTTTACCAAATGTATGTCGCTTGGGTAATAAATATTTTAATTGAAATGATTTCGTAGGATTTTGACCAACAAATTGTGTCTCCGTTCCAAATGAACCTCCAAACCCATCTTGATCTACCATAACAGTTGGTTTAGAATTAAAGAAATGTACTGTTTTTTCCATATTAGCAACTGTAACATCTCTTAAGGGTGAAATATCATCAATAATAATTACACCTCTACCATGAGTTCCCATTACCAAATCGTTGGTTTGTTTTTGTAATTCAATAAAATGTACAGCAACAGAGGGCATATTATTTGTAAATTTACTCCATTGCTCCCCTCCATCTAAAGTTATGTACAAACCAAATTCTGTTCCTAAAAACAATAAATCTGGGTTCACATAATCTTCCTGAATATTTCTCACAAAACCAACAACATCTTCAGAAATAATACTTTTCCATGTTTTTCCGTAATCAGTTGTTTTATAAGTGTATGGTTTCATATCACCTGTAGTATGCCCTTCAAATACAGCATACGCAGTTGATTTATCATGAACACTTGCTTCAATATGATACACCCATGTGTTTTTTGGTAATCCTATAATGTTTAATGATGTATTTGTCCACGTTTTACCTAAATCTGTTGTTACTTGAACATTCCCATCATCAGTCCCAACCCAAATAATATTTTCATCTAATGGAGATTCTGCAATCGTAAAAACGGTAGTATGATTTTCAGCACCTGAATTATCAGCAGATAATCCTCCAGAACCTTCTTGCTGTTGCTTAGTTTTATCATTAGTTGTTAAGTCTGGTGAAATAATTTGCCAAGTATTTCCCATATCCTCAGATTTATGCAAAAATTGACTTGCCATATAAAACCGATCAGGTTGATGGGCACTAACAGCCATTGGCGCATTCCAATTAAAACGCAATTTTGGATATCCTTTTTGAGGTAATGGTTGAACTGTTTTAATCAATTTATTGTCAACATCATATCTCCATACATTTTCAGCTCCTTGCATCTCTGAATAAATAATATTTTTTGTAGGGTGTTTTAAAACTCTAAATCCATCTCCACCTCCAATTGGGTTCCAGTCTCTAGCTTCAATACCACCTGATGATGATGAAGGTCCATACCAAGATCCATTATCTTGTAAACCTCCATATATGTTATAAGGAGTTTCATTATCTACACTTACATGATAAAACTGTGATAATGGCAAATTTTCTACAATTTCCATAGTAGTTCCTTGATTCCAAGAGCGATATACCCCACCATCTGTGCCTACATACATAATATCTGAATCATTTATACCAAATGCAATATCGTGAATGTCACTATGCATATTTCCTAAATTTTTAAATGTTTTACCACCATCTCGTGAAATTGAACCCGAAAGACCACCTTTTACTACAACATCAGCATTTTTTGGATCCACAACTATTTTCGAAAAATAAAATGGTCTAACAGTAATTCCAAAATCATTATTTAATTGATTCCAGCTTTTTCCAGCATCATCACTTCTATACAATCCTTTTTTCACATCACTTACTGCCTCAATAACTGTATAAAGAATATTTGAGTTTGAAGGTGCAACTGCAATACCTAATCTTCCTAAATTCCCTTCTGGAAAACCGTTGTGAATTTTATTCCATGTTTTTCCTGAATCGGTAGATTTGTATAATGCACTATTAGCTCCACCAGATTCAAAAGACCAACCTGTGCGTCTAAATTCCCACATTGAAGCATATAAAATTGATGGATTAGTTGGATCCATAGCAAAATCAGCACATCCAGTTTTTGGGTTTACATATAAAATTTTATTCCAAGTTGCTCCAGCATCTGTTGTTTTATAAACGCCTCTTTCTTCACTATCTGACCATAATGCTCCTAAAACTGAAACATAAATTTCATTTGAATTTTTAGGATTTACATTGATACTTGAAATTCGTTCTGATTTTTCAAACCCCATTTTAACCCAGTTAGAGCCACCGTCAATTGATTTATACAAACCATCTCCAACAGAAACACTATTACGAGTCCAAGTTTCTCCTGTACCAACATAAATAACATTGTCTGGATTTGTTGGGTCTATAGCTACTGCTCCAATTGATTGACAATATTCATCAAAAATTGAATTAAATGTTGTTCCAGCATCATTAGATTTCCAAACTCCACCACCTGCTGTTCCAGCATAAATGATGCGTGGATTTGTTGGATGTGTTTCCATATCATTAATTCTTCCACTCATTAAAGCTGGTCCAATATGCCGAGCTCTTAGATCTCCGAAAATTTCTCCTGGCACGATTCCTTTTTCCGCCTGTCCATTACTATTAAAAGAAAATAGAAGTAAGAAACAAAACATTATTATCATTAATTTTTTCATATGTATGGATTTAGTTGAATAAAAAGAGGCTGTATAAAAAGGTTAAAAACTTGTCATTCTGAATTTATTTCAGAATCTCATCATACTGATAATCAATCATTATGTGAACCTGAAACAAGTTCAGGTTGACGGAAATTGCACTTTTTAGACAGCCTCTAAATAGTTTATAATTTATTTGCCGTCTGGCGTTTCCGTAATTTCTTCTGGAAAGGCAAATTCCTTTGCGTCAACCGTTGGGTTTAATTCAATCTTTTTAATGGTTATTGCTTGCCCAGCTTGTCCTTTTAATCCCTGAGTCATAGAAAAAGGAAAATAGATTCCTTCAACTTCTTGATAGTCACTCATTTTAATTTCACTCATTTGTCCTTTTGCCGGACCCGATTTAATTTCATTATGAACTGCAATTGGAACAAAGTTTTCTTTGTCAAAATAATAAAAAGTAATATTATCTTCTAATTTCCCATCAATGGTCAATGGCGTTTTGGTTAATTTAATTTTAAACGTATCTGCACCATCAATTGATTCAGAGCCCATTAATTCAACGCTATAGCCCGAAGTTTTATAATTCAAAAATGCATCCGGAAAATCGTTGATTGCTAATTTTGCATTATCTGTAGTTTCCTTATCATTTTTCTCTGCTTTTTGAGTCATGAAATTATGACCCCATAAAGTTTCACCATCAAAAACTCCTTGTTTAATTTCTTTTCCTTGAAAATTAATAACAGTCATCTGATTCCCACCTTTAAGCTGAATTATTTCAAGTGGAATTATCATTCCTTGGTTAACTTCTGCGCTCATTTTAATACCTTGTAGCTTTTGCCAATTTTCAATACCACCTGTATTTTCAAAATAGTTAGCAATTATTTCTTCCGCAGTTTGTGCATTCATTTGAAAAGTAATTCCCATAAATAGGGCAATTACAAAGAGACTTAATTTTTTCATGTTTTTTTAGATTATTTTTTTATTCGACGTACAATATACAAATTTGTTACAAGAAATCTCAAAATCTTATCTTTACAAGCCCTTAAACTGTGTTAAAATTGAGTTAATATTGTTTTTAAAAAATAATATTTGAATAAATATAACATTTTCCAAGTTCGTTTTAAAAACTAATCTTCAGGTAATCTTCCATGGATTTTTTCAAATAATGCATCAAAATTTTTAGCAAGGTATAATCGTAATTTTTTTTTGTATTCTTCTTTTAACCAATCTGAAAAAGATTGAGTGCTTTTACAAATACATTTTAAATAATGGTGAATTCTAAAATCAATATCTTCATTTAGTTTTTTACATAAAAT
>Ga0209231_1000677_pt1 | contig 16982 bp, 14 predicted proteins | sample Deesub45470m_DNA_FD_188086 | JGI IMG/M metagenome (GOLD analysis project Ga0209231, IMG submission 188086) | Deep subsurface microbial communities from North Pacific Ocean - 450_OLKR46/470m Metagenome (SPAdes) (version 2) | ecosystem: Environmental > Terrestrial > Deep subsurface > Unclassified ... | reverse complement strand
TTCCACAACGGGGGCGCCGCTTGCGTTATCCGCCGCCTCATCACGTTTCACCCACTGTGAGGGATCACGCGCAACGACCTCCTGCTGTTGTCCCAAAGCCGAAAAAATACTCGCCTCTACCGCCTCGTTTTTTGCATTAAGCAAAACAAGAGCAGCCAGCATTTCAGCATTGGTCTGCGCTGCCGCTTCCCTCGCCTGCTCTTCCAGGCGCACAGATTCACGCGCAGCCTGTGCTTCCGCAGCCCGGGTTTGGGCAATGGCCTCCTGCTGTACGCGCGCGGCTTCGGCTTGCATACGTTCAGCCTCTTCTCGGGCACGGACTGCGGCATGTCGTCTGACCTGCTCCAATTCTTCCCGTGCGCGTTCAGCCTCCTGCTCGGCTCGGGCACGCGCCACTTGCACCTCAGAGGCCAATCGTTCGGCTTCCTGCCGTGCCTGTTCTGCTGCTTCAGCGCGCGCACTGGCTTCGGCTTCGGCCTGCGCCTTCAATGTAGCGACTTCCGCCTCCAGCCTGGCCTTTTCCTGCTCCACAATACGCGCTCTGGCTTCCGCCTCGGCTTTGACTTCAGCAGCGTGCTGCTCCGCTTTGCGCACCGCCTCCGCTTCCGCCCTAGCATGGCGTTCTGCTTCTACCCTTACACGAGATTCTGCTTCGGCTTTGACCTTCTCGACTTCCTGTTCAGCCTTGACACGCGCCGCCTGTGCGATTTCTCTGGCGGCCTGTTCGGCTTGCTCCGCTGCCAGTCTGGCTTGCGCAGCTTTTTCTCGTGCCTGCATTTCGATAGCCTCACGTTCAGCCTTGAAACGTTCGGCATCAGCGGCCAATTTAGCCTGCGCATGCGCCGCTTCCTGCCTGGCATGCTCTTCGGCAAGCGCACGCGCCCTAGCTTCCGCTTCGGCCTGCGCCTTCAGTCGTGCAACTTCCGTTTCCAGTCTGCTACATTCTTGCGCTGCGGCACGCGCCGCCGCCTCAGCCTTTACCTGCGCTGCCTGTTGCTCGGCTTTGCGAGCAGATTCTGCTTCTTCCAGTGCGCGACGTTCAGCCGCCACACGCGCCTGCGCCTCGGCTCTCTCAGCCTCCTGCTGCGCCGCAGCCTCACGATCTCTGCGCTCCTGTTCTTGTTGTGTCTGTAATTTGACGGCCTCCGCTTCCTGCCTGGCACGTTCATCTGACAAAACCGCTTCCGCCGCCTTAGCAGCGGCCTGCGCCTTGGCCGCTTCTTCAGCCAATACAGCAGGAGTAGGCGCACGATAAGCAGCGGTAAAATCGAGTTCATCCACCACATTGGCCATTTTTACAGGTGACGCAGGCTGTGGCGTGACCAGCTTCGACGAGTTTGCGATTTTGGCCTTATCCTGAATGAAACCGCCCTTTACCAACTCGACAAACATGCCCTCCAGCATACCGCGCAGACTGGGAGAGGCGCGCCTGATAATTTCAGCTACGCTGGCCGTTCCATCCACCATCAACAAGGCGCGTTTAATGTCTTTGGACAAGTGCGCAGTCCTGCTGCGCACTTCATCTTCACCGCTATGGGTTCTGACAAAAATTATTTTTTCATTCATGGTTTATTCTAACTGATAGCGAGTTCATATTTGTTCATTCGTAATCAGTGCCCATAATCCAAATAATCTTTGTGATTGATGAATCTGCTCTCACTTGCTCTGCACTTTACCCGCGAAATCACTCGGCAGCTGTGCAGTTTCACCCTTGGCAACAGCATTTATTGACCAGCGCAGCCCTGCCGCCGATGCCACTATAGGCAAACGCTTATAAAAACTACCGTTCAATTGTGAATGAACAACCAGATAATCGCGAAAACTGCATAACAATCGCGAATTGGGCTTGGCATGCTGCGCCTCCCGCCAGAATTTGTTTAACGGCCCCTGAAATGTCAACCCCTTCATGTTGTACATGGCCTTCCCGCAAACTTTGACCGGCGCACCGTGGATTAAGGCCGACAAGCCCACCGTGCTATTGATGACAACAACACCACGGGTGTGCTCCAATAGTGTAGGTAAATGCTGGTCATGGATATAAAAGCACCTTCCCAGCAAGCCAAGCTCCCTAATCCGCTTGGCGATAAAAGCTGCATAATCACAATAACCGCGATCCATAGGATGGTGTTTAATCACTAAAACGCCGTTTTTCGGGGCATAGCCTGCAAAAGATGCCATCACTTCATCAATAAAACCTGTAACCGTCTTAAAATCCGAGTGACTCATCACCTGTGCATCGTTATGCACCTGGAGGGGAACAAGGTAATAGCGCCCGGCAAATTTGCCCTTCAGCAACGCCAGCGTGCCCCATTCCTTGGCCACGTAATATACCTTGCGCCACAGGGAACGCACCCAGGGCCATCCTTCCAGCCATGTAAGCGGACGGTGATGTCGGTAATGAGGGAAAAACGGTTTCAATAAGCCTGCCGCAAAGTAGTACAGCATAGCCCAACGCACGGCGTACCAGAATGTGTTACCCAGCGCCTGCGGTGCAGCATGGATGAGACTGTGATTATTTAAATAGAAAATCGGTGAGCGCGGAATGGAAGAGTTTGCGTTGACCCCAATCCGTTCCAGCGTAATGTAATGTGGTCGGACATACCCTTCTTCGAACACACCGATTTCCAGTCCGCGACGGTGCGCGATTTCATGCGCCGCATGGTGGATGGAGCGACAGTCACCAAACAGCAGCACTGTATCGACCTGCAACTGTTCGAGCAACGCCTCAAAATAGGCAGGCCAGCACTCGGGTTGTCCACGATAATTGAAAGCATTTTTTGGATAGAACAGCCAATCCCCGCCGTTAAAATTAACCTTGAATACTTGAGCCCCCGCCTGGCTTATATCCTGCGCCAGACGACGGAAAAACGGACCAACCGGGCCTTGCAACAGCAGCACCCGCCTACCCTTGAATATCGAAAGCCCACCCCTGACCATGGCTTACTCCAGTATCAAAATTCGTAGCGGAAACCTGCCACCATAAAATTCGAACCAACGCGCCTCGGCGCGATCAACCCATACACCCCGGAACGATGATGAACACGCGTAAGCAGCGACAGATTTTCAATCCCGCGCACACGCCATTCCAATTCAAACAAAAGCAATAACTGCGTGCGATAACGCCTCGCCGGATCTGCTTTCGAGCCATCTTCGTAACTCGGATTACCGAGAGCATGTGACAACCCGCCGCCCGCCTCGAAATTCACCCCCACCGGCCCCATTTGCAGATCGGGTGTTCTCAGCGTATAGGCGGCACCAATCTCGGTATTACTCTGCAAACCCCTGTGCTTGACCAGCACTACCTCATAACCTTGCCGAACAGATGCGAGCGGCGTGTCCTGAAGAATTCCCAGGCTCTGGCCCAGCGTATTAAGATTCTTGCCCAGCCCCAACGCGCTGAAATAAGACTTATCCCAATTAAAACTCCCGGAGGCGATACGTCCCGGCAAATCTGGGAGATTGTGGTTAGCGCCTTGCCCTGCGTAAATGGCGGCTGAATCAAACACACGACCAGCGGAAGTCGTCTCCGCCCGTGCATCAACCACACCCAAGCCAGGCAACATAGCCAGCAGTAGCAAAATCTGCCGCGCGCACTGCCGCATCACTCCGTTATGTCCATTTGATTCAATTGAAAAAACCATTATTAAGAACCTCTCCCATATATCATTCCATCCTCACGAACAATCACTTTGACACACCTGGGTAAACACTTAAATCCGGCACAAAATTTTTCTCACCAAAAATCTATACGCACCACCCCACCACGGCATGGAGGATTCACCACTTTCCCGCCAGACCAGCAATTCGTCCAGCGCCCGTTCCGGCGTTGTAAACCTGCCCGTCACACGGCTGACATAAGCAGGATACAAGACCAACGCCCCTGACACCAGTTCATCCAGCGACAATCGTCGAACACGACGCGCAACAGGCAGAATATCTTCAGTCAGCCCCCAACCCGCATAGAAGGGTTGACCATAACAAACCACTTTTTTACCGCGCAATAATGCCTCAAAACCGGCCAATGATGTCAGCGTATGAACCTCATCCACCAGTGGCAAGAGTGTTCCCATACTAACATCCGTCAACACTTCGTCGCACCAGAGTGTGGCTTCGATTTCGCCCATTCCCTCGCGTCGCAGACCGGCTACCACATCCGGGTGAGGTTTATAGATCACATACGCCCCCACGTTAGCTTCACGCACTACACGTAACAAATCGAGATTGCGGCAGATACCTGGCGCGCCATAGGCCAGCGAAGCGTCAGATTCCACCTGCCCGGGTACTAGAATCACCCGTTGCGATATTTCTCCTCTGTTAGCATGAGAAGCGCGATTCTCGGGCCGTTGCCAATTTGACGTTCCCACGTTGTATTTGGTCAATCCATCCGACACCAGACGTTCACGCAAAGCCTGTGCCCTTGCAAGCAACTCAGTATCAAAATAACTGTTTTGCAAGATCAACTCCATATCAGATGGCAGCGTCGCATCGTAATAAATACCGTGCCGATCCATGACCCACGACAAGGGATGTACCAAGTCTGCGCCCAATCCTACCGAGCGAATAAATCCGTCCTCCAGCCGCACGACCATTGCGCCCTCTGACGACAAAACGCACGCCTTACGTCCCCATAGCACCCGCATTGCCCCGCTTGGTATTTGGCTCTCCCTCCGCACGAAACAGACACGACTGCCCTGAAAAAAACGCCGTACAATGGCTCTCTTATATAACGAAAATCCCATCGCATACACGGTTGCGGGAAACCGCTTGCGCATCCGCCGTTGCAGCGCCATCCATTCGATCACCCGCGTCACCTCGCAAAGCTTGCCTGTTTCCGGGTCGATATAGCGGGGATATTCCACCAGCGCCGCATACACCAGATTTTCCAGGGAAACCGGACTGCGCCGCCCCGGTGCAGGCAACTCATCGCGAGTCAGCCCCCATCCTGCATAGAACGGCATGCCAAAAGTACGCACCGGTTTGCCCCACAGCAACCCCTCGAAGCCCATCTGTGATGTCACCACATAGACGGCTCGGGCCTGTTCGATCAACGAGGCTGGGTGCACATCTTCACCCAGCAATTGTATGCGCGATTCTTTTGCCAGAGCAGCAAGATCGAAATGCCCGCGCTTGCGCCCGGACATCACCTCGGGGTGTACCTTGAGCAATACTGTGCAATCAGGGTATTCCACCAGCGCCGCAGCCAACATACGCTGAAAACTGGCTTCATCAGCCATCCCGTAGCGGATCGAAGCATCCCCTCGCGTCTGGTCGGCCACCAGTACATAACGCGCCGGAAGGTCGCTCTCATATTCCCGCGCATAGTTGTATTTGGATACTCGCGCCGCGCGCCAGGCTGCTATCAGGTTACGTGAAAGTTGCTCATCGGCGTGGGCAGAGGCAACCAACTGCTCAAGACGCGAAGGTGCGGTCGCATCGTAATAGATGCCTAAATCATCGACCACGACAGAAAGCGGCGGCTCCTGATTTCCCAAACCTACCGAACGCAGAAAACCATCCTCCAGACGCAACAAGGGCAAACCGTGGTGCTCAGCAAAATCCGATGCCCTCGAAGCGCTGGCCTTACGTCCCCATGCGATCACTCCGCCGCATGAGGACGCATCCCGGACAGACCAACGATGCGCCACCGACACACCGAGCAGTTCACTTATTCTGGGCAAATTGGCTACTGCGCGCGAAGTGGCGATGAGCGTGGTTGTACTCTTTCCGAACATGGGAGGTTGTTCCTGCAAAATTTCATTACCCGCCCAAGGTCAGGCGTTCGTTCCAGCCAGTTCAGGCCAGTTAACCGCGCTCTTACCATGAACCACAAAAAATGGATTGAGCGTGACAGACGGATCTGCGTAGGAAAGCGGCTCCCCGGTCAAACGGATGACTCCTCCACCCGCCTGTTCCACCACGCAGTGCGCGGCAGCGGTATCCCACAATGAAGTCAACCCCAACCTCGGATAGACATCGGCACTACCCTCTGCCACCAGACAGAACTTCAGCGAACTGCCCATGGCGATCAATTCATGCGAGCCCAATCGCGCCAACAGCACGGGCAATGAATCTCCGGCATGAGAGCGACTCCCGACCACCCGCCATAAGGACCCTTCTGTATGAGTAGCGACATGGATGGCCGCGCGCGCGCCACCCGCCACCACTTTGAATGCGCCCAATCCTTCCGCTGCCAGATAAACCACATCGAGTACTGGCGCATAAACCACGCCCAGCAAGGGACGCCCGCCTTTGATCAGTGCGATATTGACCGTGAATTCACCATTGCGCTTGATAAACTCCTTGGTCCCGTCCAGCGGGTCAACCAGCCAATAACTTCCTGTTCCATCCATGCCGTGAAAATCTTCCACCGCCTCCTCGGAAAGGATAGGCAGCATCGGCAGCAAGCGGGCCAAGCGCGCCGTTATGATCGAATGAGCTGCCTCATCTGCCTCAGTCAAAGGAGACTTATCCTCCTTTTCCTGCACCGAAAATTCTTTGGCATAAATATCCATAATCGCTGCGCCCGCCTCCCGTGCGATCACCTCGATCTCCTCCAGCAATTTCATCGTCACATCCATCATCGCCCATCGCCATTTGTAATTACACCACGCTCTTTAAGCAAACCGATCACTTTTTCAATGGATTCATCCAGTGATAAACTGCCCGTATCTACCACCAATTCCGGATTTTCCGGCTCTTCATAGGGAGAAGAGATGCCCGTAAAGTTTTTGATCTCCCCCGCACGAGCACGCCTATAGAGTCCTTTCACATCCCGTTCTTCACATATTTCCAACGGACAATGACAATAAATCTCGAGAAATTCGCCGTGCGGCATCAGTGAACGCACTTTTTTTCGATCCGAAAGAAAAGGAGAAATAAAAGCTGTGAGTGCAATGACTCCGGCCTCCAGAAATAATTTTCCCATTTCGCCCACACGACGGATATTTTCGACACGGTCCTCGTCAGAAAATCCCAGGTCAGAACACAGCCCGTGGCGCACGTTATCACCATCAAAAGAGAAAGTGCGGCAACCCAGTTGGTGCAGACGCTCCTCAACGGCGTGAGCCAGCGTAGATTTACCGGCACCTGATAAACCGGTGAACCACAGCATCACGCTGCGATGACCATTCAAAGCTTCACGACGCTCACGTGTCACAGTAGCCTGATGCCAGACGACATTACTCGATTTCTTTTGTTCCATCTCACACCCCTAAAAAATATACGTTAAATCAATATGCTGCGTAGAAATCCAAGTAAAATGCAAGACAAAACCCATTACAATTTTTTCTGCCTCAGCAGGCTAGAATAACCACGTTGCGCCATATCAGCCATCACCTCCAGACCAGAACAAGCGTTAAGCAAAAAATTCTGCCGCAATGGTTCATCACGAACAAGATTCAATATAGCCGTCACCCAGGCTTCCTGCTCCAACTTAACGATCAAACCATCCACCCCATGCCTGACCACCTCTGCACATGCACCATTCGATGAATAGATTCCCACTGCGCCACAACGGGTAAAATCGAAAAACTTGGTGCACGAACGCGCCCGGTTAAACGGTAAATCCAGCAGAGGAGCGAGGCCGATATGCCGTCCCGGCGTGGATAAAAAAGCCTGGTAGGCAGGCCACTTCATCGGATGCACCACATTGACACGCGACAACCCCCGATACAAACGATACACGTCTCTGCCACCGACGATCTCGAAAACCATCCGCTCATCGCAACACAAAGCCTCTTCAATCACCGGGCGCAGCCAGCGAATCTCGGCATCATGCGAAGCCGAGCCGTGATAGAACACCCTGCGAACATCCGTAGAATTCCCCACAGGCGATGGCAGCACCAAGGCAGGATGCCACCCGGCATATTTTTCTTGCAGATAGTACGTTGAAACCCACAGCTCCGCCCGCAGTCGTTGCAACCAACCACGCCTCCAGGCAGCCAATCTCAACAGCTTGAAGCGATAACGCCACGGCATCCCCGCAGAAGCACCCACATCCAGCACATCGTCGTCCATAAAAAAAATCAACGCACTCAAGCGTGGGCGTACTTTCTCAACCAGCCTTGCCCAATTTGGCGGCACATAGCGAACAAACACCAGCGCAACCCCTTCCAGATCAACTGAATTTGGTATATCCGCAAAACCACAGCGCACCACAGGTAAACCAGTATGTAAAATAGCGGGCAACACAAAATAATCCGTCGAGGGATTAGACTGTTCTTCGACAACGTAAACCTTTCTTACGATGCCAATCTCCGAAGAAAATCCTGATGCAATCAAGCTTTCCATGGCTTTGCCACTACAGGAGCATGACTTAGTGAAAAATCCGGACGCTCATAACTCAGGTTGGGATTGTAAAACGGGTCGCACCTCATCACCTGCTTCCATCGTTTACGCATATAAGCCACTTCACGTTTGGCACGCCGTTTTTTTTCAGGGCTGGTATCTTTCCCGCGCGATACCGACTCATAATGATACAACTCCGCATGTGGTGTCCACACCACCCGATAGCCCGCTTCCCGCACTCTCAAACAATAATCCACATCATTAAAGGCCACCTTCAGGTGCTTTTCATCCAGACCGCCCAGTTGCATATAAACAGCTTTCCACGTCACCAGACAAGCCGCCGTCACCGCTGACAACTCCTGCGCGACCATGGCACGATTGCAGTAACCGGGATCATCCCGCCCCAAAAAAGCATGCGCATGATTGGCCACCCCGCCCACACCGACAAGATCACCCCCGTGCTGAACACGTCCATCAGGATAATAGAGCTTGGCTCCCACCACTCCCACTTTGGGTTGCAATAAATGCCCCACCATCTCCTCCAGCCAGTCCGGCGAGATGACTTCAGTATCATTATTTAACAGGCAGACAACCTCGCCTCGCGCTTCCTGTACAGCAAAATTGTTGATTGCCGAATAATTGAAGGGCTGAGCGTAACGCAACACCCTTACCTGCTTGTAGCATGCTATCTCTTCTAGGTAAGTCAATGCGATCGAATCAGCACTCTGATTGTCCACCACCAGAATTTCAAAACTTGGATAGCTGGTTTTTTCCAACAAGCTTTCCACGCATCGCCGGATAAACTCCGGGGCATCCCGGGTCGGCACAATAATACTTACCAGCGGCGCGTCCATCGGCAAGCGGTAACGCACCTGCCGACATCCCGGCAATGTTTCAATCACATCGGCCTGAATGCCGTTGCGCACCAGATGCGCCTGCAAAGCCGCCCTTTCCCACTGCTGCGCTTCATGCTCATCAACCTGCTGCCTGTGCAGCAACACTGCCGGAACATGAACCATCTTGCCAGCTACAGCATCACCAACCACATCCGCAATTCTGAGCAGCAAATCATAGCTCCCATACCGACAACACTCCAAAGTCACCCCACCCGCTCCGGCAACTTCACTGCCGCGCAGCGCCACGGCATTACCAATAAAATTGGTGGCACGAAAATGCGTTAAAGACCAATCCGGCTTGAACCTGGGCTGGCACCGCAACTCGTTTTCATCCAGCACATCATCGTCCGCATACAGTACAGCCGCCCCCGGACTAGCCAACGCTTCGCAAGCCAACCAGTACAGCGCATGCGGCTCAAGCACATCACCGGCCCGCAGCAACATAACCCATTTCCCTGCAAGCGTGGCATTTAGCTGCGCTAACCATGCAGCCTGCACACTTCCATGGTTTACGGCGTTCAAATCATCCGCAGCCTCCGTATCCAGCATGACACATGTAAAGTGGCGGTATAACTGCTCGTCAAGTGAATCCAGCGTTTCCTGAACGGCGTCCGAATGAGCACTATCCGGCACAAGCAGGAGATAAAAACAGGGGGGGGACGCAAGTCGCGAAATATGTTGATTGATCTGAGCCCTATCATAGCCTGCCAATACAGCAAATTTCTCAATCCAAAGTTGATACGGCGGAGCAGCCGCATGCGCCCGCAACTTTCCCGCGATTTTGTAAGCGCCTTGCAAATCAACCAACATCCTGAGCAGATTTAACCCGATAATTCTCCGCTTCTGCACCGGATGCAAAAATATCATAGCAACCACTCGACGCATCATGCGCCACAACTGCTCCAATTTCCCTATTTTGCCAATAGAAAGCGCAGATAGCTCGAACTCACCTGCTGTACCCATCGGTGAAAACTTCAAGTGTTTTACCTCAACAGGTAAATAAATCACCTCATTGATCACACCCTTCCCTGAAGTATGAATCTCGAAAAACTGATTTTCAAAAAAGCCATCACCGAGGTCAAAGAAAAGGCGAGCATCGTAATCGCCGCTGCGCCTGATTAGTGATCCGCTAAGGAGCATCCAACCGTTGAGATGAGTAACTATCGGCATAATGATGCTGCATGATGAGCGGTTCTGCAGTGATTCCTTTGATGCTGTAGAGTAATACTCCACTTGAAAAACTGTATGGCTTCCATACCTGTAATCCATGCCCGCCTCCGTTCAGAAAGCGCATTATCGCAGCTAAAGCTAACCGGCTAAAGCCGGTGGTTTTAACCTTGTGGTGGAAAAATAAATTAACCTATCCCGTCAAAAAATTCGCGCGAAAAATATAATGCGGGTAAATTTGCTCAGAATTAAGCCCATCGCGACGAATCATTAAGTCCTCGACTACCTCAGTCGCGCCAAGGCAACTAGAATATAGCGCATCGTCAAGCGCAATATATCCACCTGGAACCATATAAGGGAGCGATACATCATAAGAGTAAGCTAGTGCTGATTTAATATCACAGTCGATGTGCGCCAACCGAATCTTTCCAACAAGGGGCAAAGTGTCTGGTGCAGTTTCATCAAAAAGACCCCGAACAAGCTTCAGATTGGTTAGTCCTATTTTTGCGATGTAGTCCTGTAGCTCTGCGTAATTAACATCCTTGAAATCACCCGCACGATGTGCATCGATATTAGAGTCGGTCTCAGGCATGCCTGCAAAAGTATCAAACGCATAAACCTGCATTCCAGGATGCAGCACCGAGCAGACCTTTGCCATAAAAATCGCGCTGCCGCCCTTGAATGAACCGTACTCTACAATATGTCCCATAGGCAAACGACCCAGGAAAAATTTGATGAGCAGATAAAGATTCATCCGATTCTCTTCCGATTGCACCGTACGCCCAGACGCCAGCGCTAAAGCTTCACGATACAAAGGGTCGGCCGCAATTTTCGCTCTGAGATCACCAAATTGCAGCCCCCAGCCGCGAGCATAGCCGTCACGAACGTTGCGCCCCTTTCTAATACCCTCTGGAATGTGTTGAAAAACCGGCAAATCTGATTCGTTCATTGTGCGATCCTTTTAAATTAAATACTGCTCTGTGAGACTTCTTCCACGAATTTCAAAAACTCCACAACTTAATGCATAGCAGACCGAAGTCGAACCGACATCTGTAGTTTTCCAGCCACCTCTTTAAGGATGGCCCGCTCCAAAACCTTTTGTTCGGCAAATTCTACCAATTGAACCTGCGCCTGCACCAACTGCGCACCCAGCCCGGAAATCTCTTCTGTCAGTAGCGTGTTGTGCCTGCTCTTGACGTTAAATTCCTCCTCAAGATGAAGATACACTTCTCGCTCTGACGACAGCAGTTGCTCCAGTTGCTCGATATCGCGGCACTTCGTTTCATATTCCAGCCCCAGTCGTGCCAACTCGCCCTCGGTTCCCGCCAACTGCGCCTGTACTTGCACCAACTGCGCACCCAGCCCGAAAATCTCTTCTGTCAGTAGCGTGTTGTGCCTGCTCTTGACGTTAAATTCCTTCTCAAGATGAAGATACACTTCTCGCTCTGACGACAGCAGCTGATCCAATTGTTCGACATGACGGCACTTCGTTTCATATTCCAGCCCCAATCGTGCCAACTCGCCCTCGGTTCCCGCCAACTGCGCCTGTGAATATTCCAGATTTGAACTCAGCCCGGCAACCTGTGTTCCGGCCACCTCACGCTCTTGCAATAACAACCTTAGCAAACCATGAAAAGCAATGGAGTTCCCTAATACGCTATATAGCGTACGTATCCGACCAGCGGCACTCTCATCGACGTCAAACAGATCTGGCAGCAACCCTGCGCACAATTTACCAAACGCCAGAACCCCCAGACCGTTAGAATGATGGAATTCAAAATTCGGATACTGGTCGCATAATTCTTCCCACAACTTCCACACACCGAAATCCGTTTGATGTACGGTGGTATCGTGGAACAAAACGATGGCGCGTTCGCTGAGCTTGGGCTTCCACGTCTCAAAGTCGTGACGTACCGCCTCGTAAGTGTGCAAGCCATCAATATGCAGCAGATCGATGGAGCCATCCGGAAACTGTACCAAGGCATCATCGAAAGTTGAACGAACCAGTGTGGAAAAATTGCCGTATAGCGGGTCATGTTTGGCGCGCAATTGCGCTAAAACCTCATCCCCATAGTATCCCGCGTGTTCATCACCCGCCCATGTATCGATAGCAAAACAGCGCGTAGTCGGAGAATAACGTTCTGCAGCTTCGCAAAAAGCCAGATAAGAATCTCCCTTATGCGTACCGAGTTCAACCAGACAGGCAGGTTTTAACAGGCGGATCAGCAGGAATGCAAAAGGGATGTGACCTTGCCAGGAAATCACCTCGCTGGTATGGCTCGGCGACCATTCATCCTGATCGAAGATGGATAATTCCAGAAATCTGTTCGAACTCATCTCATCCCTATCGTCAGAGCCCGATGCTGAAGCCACCGCTTCAGTCCGCTTTTGATGCTCCACCAGACGCCTTTATCCGGTTTGCGACAGACCAGCATCGAATCGTGCCACCAGTCGCTACCATCGAGATACCCCTTATCTTCCCACTCTGTTACCGCCTCGATCACCTCCATCTGGGCAAAAAGAGCGAGAGATTCCATTCCATCCGGATAAAAACGCCAGCAATCCGTGGGGTAACGATGTTCGGGGCCGCTGGACGGCGCTAGAATGCAACATATACCGCCTGGCTTGAGCACACGCGCCACCTCCAACATAGTTATCCAGAAATACTGGATATGCTCGAACGCCTGCCCGGAGATCACCACATCGGCAGATTTACTGGCGATTTCGCGCCAGACATATGGAGTGCGTAGCACCACATCCACATTCTTACCAGATGCCATATCCAGTCCGATATAGTGCCAAGCTGATTCAGAAAAAATCGGGCGGTAACTTCCGTTCACATCCTGGCTGCCCAGATCCAGAATTCGCAACGAATCGCCGACTTTAGTCGCCAGATACCGGTCACGAAACTGTGTCATCTTTTCAATTGAGCTTTGGTGCATCGTAATTACCTGTTAATGATTGTTTTGGAATGATGTCGAATGTTCTCGGCGACCAGCGTGTCCATATCCGGGATGTTGTACAAAAAATAGTTCGATGCCCCATGCTTGATGCAAGTTGAGCAAACCTCACTCCGCCGACGTGCAGCCTGTAGTGCTTCCAGGCTGGTTTCCAGATAATTTCCGACCAGAAACTTTTTCTCATCGTAAACCGCGCAACACAACAGCGCCTCTCCCTTCCAGTTAAGCGTGACTTGCTGTTCAAGCAATTTGCATGGCTCGCGTTTGGCACATGCCGCAGAGGCCAGCGATTCCTTGAGCGGCATGGCCAGATTGCCGATGACAGCTTCATCATCCCGGCTGATTGATGAAAATAACGGTTCGCCGCAATAGGCCAGCACCTTCTCCAGGGGCAGCATCAGCGCATTCGCTGACTGGAAAACCACCCCAAGAGCATCGCAATACGCCTTGATGTTGCCTTCCTCTTCCAGATTGGAAAAGTAGCGGTGAAACATAACGACGATCCGGGTTGGTGATTTGATTTCTGCCTTGATCTGCAACAAGGCTTCGAGATTTCTGAGAACACTGTCTATGTCCCCCCCCTTGTGGGTAAGGCCGTATTTTTCCTGGGTATAGCCGGATAGAGATACCCGCAGGACACTAGGCTTGGCCTCCAGCAATTTCCGATATCGGTCGGGTTTGTTGATATTCAGGTTCGTGCTCACTGCGCACAGCAGGCCATATTTCTTGACCACGCGCACCATTTCATCGAGCCGTGGATGCAGCAACGGCTCCGTCCAATTGAACAGGCCGACATTGGAGACCACGCACTCTGAAGTCGCCTTTTCAAGTATGCGATCCAGCATGTCCGGCGACATCACCCCCCGCTCGTTCACCACCACCGGCGTGTTACCCACGGGACACGAAGGACAGCGCAAATTGCACGTGCCGACAACGTCAACGTAAAAATGAAATTTCTGCTTCTCCGCACTCATTGAGAGCCTTATTCGCCGACGCGTCTCAGCCATGCATCCGGCCAGAAGGTCATGCTCTCCACCACGTACTGATCGCCAAAAAGTGCCGTGGGTCGCTTGATGATGAACTCCGGGTGACCTGCTGCAAAATCGCGCGCAGCCGCGGCAGGATTATCATCCACCCACGACTTATTACCATAGGGCGTATCCGTCAGGCTTTGCATCACACCATCTGTCGCCACGATATATGATCCCGGTGTAACCAAACCGGAATAGGCATGCAATTCACGCAACACGTGAGTTTTGGAATGATCGCTATCCAGAAAGACGAATACTTTCTCATCCTTGCCAATTTTACCTTGTACCTGACTCACAACGTCGGCTGAAGCCGAGTCTCCCTCGATCAATGTTATCAAGTCAGCGAACGGGCTTTGTTCGACCGCCTGACGCACATCTGCCGGTATATGAATATCGATGGAAATGACCCGCCCTTTGCCCAACAAACGGCACATTGTGGCAAAGAAAATCGCACTACCACCTCGACTCACCCCCGTTTCAACGATGACATCAGGTTTCACGGCCGCGATAACTTCCTGTAGCCGCAACAAATCTTCCGGCAACTGCCATATCTGGAGACCGAACCAGGAAAAAGACTGCCAGTGCAACTGGTTCCATTCCTGTTTGAGCCATATATCAGATACGACCTTAAATCCTTCAGCTGAATAAAGTGGAACGGTACTCATTTGACCGTTTGGCTGAATACACTCCAACGTACCTTTTTCTGTATCTATGCTTATCTTCATTTTGTTTTATCCATTATTGACTGCGCTTCCAATTGCCTGAAAATGTCTCCATGAAACCTGCCGATCTCTTGGCCAAAATGTTTTGCTGCCGCCTGCTAGTTCAGTGACGGCTCAGCCCACCGTTTGCGAAACGCCTCATAGACACAATAATCTGGCGACAGTAACTTCTTTGCTTCTTCATAATCTGCCGCAGGAGGATCTGCCTCGCTCTGGCGCATCCGCATCTCCGGCTTAATCTCAATTTCAAGCAATTCAGACAGGCGCGTCGTAAATCCACGGTATTCATCGAGGAATCCGACAAGGGCGAATTCATCAGGATTTACCCCGCACAAATAATCGGAGAAAAAATTACTCAATTTTTGTTTTTTTATAAACTCGATGAATCCCACCTCCCCACTTTGTATGCCTGTAATAATCGGATCCCGATACGTAACCAACAAGTGGGGGGGGCATATATTTATAATAATTGTAGTGAGAAATCGCCCGCTCCAGCGGGTCACGCAAGATTGTGACATACCTGTATTCAGGCCGCCGATAGCGATCAATCGGGAAATGGCCGAATACCAGGTCAAATTGCCCAAAATCCAACAACCGGCACTCATGATTCCTGCGATTGCAGCTTGCATGAAAAAATTTACTGATTGCATGAGGGGGATGATCGTAGTCCAGGTACAGCTTGATACCCGCCACCTCAAATTGCTTCAAGAGCGAGGTACCCGCACATTTCGGGATATGCGGAAAAATCAGCGCTCCCTGTTTTTTGTTATATCCGAACAAGTTCCGCATGCAACTACTTAATGTCATCGTAAGCTTTTTCGATTGGCCGAACCTTGTCCATTTTCCAGATTATCCGGTACATCCCGTCCAATGAAGGATTCGTCCAGTAAAACACTTCGCTGATATTGTCAAAACCGCAGTATTTCAGAATCTCGCGCAGGGCACCATCACCCAGCGCCCACCAGTTACTGGGGTCATTATTGAATCCGCGCACATATCTCGAAAGCATAGAACCAGGCTCTCCGTGGCACTGTGTTTCAAGCAGGAGCGTTCCGCCAATTTTTAGGTTCTTGCTTGTCGTTTCAAGTGCACGAATCACATTTCGCAAATGATAAAGCGTTCCGAAATGCACCACGAGATCATAGCTGTCTGGACGCAGGAATGTTTCTGCATCCCCGATCATGAATTCGGCGTTGCTAAGCCCCGAAAGCTCTGCAAACAAACGTGAAACTTCCAGATGCGATTGGGTAACATCAATCCCCGTAACTGCCATACCGTACTGATGAGCTAGGTACAGACTGTTGTAACCGATATTGCTGCCGATATCCAACACCGTGCCACCGCGTTTTGCAAAATCCGGGAACTGGCGCTCGACCATTTTGATCTTGTTGAGCGGCCTGTCGGACCACGGCTTTCCTGTTTCAAGCTCATTCGTTGAAAGTCCATTAGAAAAATTGATATTGTGGCGCCAACCACCGCGCAAGCGCACCTTAGACAAGGTTGTTCGCAACTCTTCTTTGGACATCTTCACGGGTATGACCAGCGATTCATCACGCTCAAACTCGCTCATTACCGTTTTCCCCAACATTATCTTCTCCTTTATGTGTAGTTAACGTTCTGGATTGATACATCTGGCTGTTGCCTTCATCCGCAAGTGGCTGACAGTGCATTAAAGCAACCGCATTTCATTCTCTTTCAAATCCCTGTCAAATCGTGCTACTGCCTCGTTGTATAAAGTGATACGGCTCCCCAATATTGTTGACAATTCCTGTTTCTCATAATCTGATAGCTGATATCATTAGTGTCCGGAGATTAAATCGAATAAATTCAATTGGTTATCGTTTTCAGGCTCTGTTGTTTGCATTTCAATATTTGTAAGTAATTGATCGAGTGGTGTTTTTTCGAAAAGAGTCAGGCTTA
>Ga0209231_1000676_pt1 | contig 16989 bp, 14 predicted proteins | sample Deesub45470m_DNA_FD_188086 | JGI IMG/M metagenome (GOLD analysis project Ga0209231, IMG submission 188086) | Deep subsurface microbial communities from North Pacific Ocean - 450_OLKR46/470m Metagenome (SPAdes) (version 2) | ecosystem: Environmental > Terrestrial > Deep subsurface > Unclassified ... | reverse complement strand
AAAAAATCTAATTGAGATACTGCTCACAAATTATAGGATAGTGTCAAACAATTCAACAAATAAACAATTACACGATTCAACATTTCAACAATTTGTCACCCTGAGCGCAGTCGAAGGAAAACAACTAAACCAATTATCAATTATTTTGGTTCTTTATCTTTGTGTTTGAAACGCTTGTGAGTCCAAAAATAATATTGTGGTTGTTCTCTAATTTGTTTTTCAACTCTTCTAAGAAATATATCAGTTAATTCGAAATCGGGAAATGATGTAGGTTCTTTAGTAATTACTTTAAAACTGCTTTCATAATACCCTCGTTTTATTTTTTTTGTTTCAATAATAACTAAAGATAGGTTGTACTTTTTCGCCAGCATTTCTGCACCAGTATGAATAGGAACTTTAACACCTAAAAATGAACTCCAATAATGAGCTTTAGTAATCTGTGGAGACTGATCACTTAATAAACCGTACATAGCCTGGACATTGTCTTTAAGATTGGATTCAATTTTTGAAATGATTCTTGAATTTTGTTCTAATGACCATCCAAATCTACCTCTTGATTTTAATATTTTATTATTAAAATACTTATTACTTACCTTTGTAAAAGCTACATAACTTTTATAATTAATAAATGTGCTTAATCCAAAAAGCCATTCCCAGTTTGCATAGTGAGACCCAATAAGGATAATACTTTTTCCGTCTTTTTGTAAATCATTTAACACTTCTAAGTTAGTGTATTTACAGTGTTTTTGTAATTGATTTTTTGATATTGTAAACGATTTAATCATTTCCATAAAAATATCAACAAAATGACTATAAAATTTTTTGCGAATGACTCTTAACTCATCATCACTTTTTTCAGGAAAAGCCAATTTTAAATTACTGAAAACTACTTCTTTTCTATATCCTATAACATAATATATGAGTAGGTATATCAAATCTGAGAGCATGTATAATACACGAAATGGCAATATAGAAATAAGCCAAATAATGGGGTAAACTAATATGTAAACTATAAAATTCATAATTATGAATGCAAATATCGTATTTATATTTGAATACTTCAAAACCTACAAAGTAATATCATCAAATTTTTATACTTTCGTGATTAATTAAAAAATTATAAATGAATATTGATAAAATACTTTTGATTATTATAGCAGCAAATGCAATTGCTTCTATAAAGGGTTTTAATGACCGATTATTTTTTGATAAATATAAATTTCAAATTGGAGCTATAAATAGAGGAGAAAAAATTAGAATGTTTACTTCTGCATTTTTACATGTAGATTATTTACATTTAATTTTGAATATGTATGTTCTGTACATTTTTGCACCTATGATAATTGGAAATTTAGGTATTGTAAAATTCCTAATTCTTTATTTTGGAAGCTTAATTGCAGGTAGTTTATATACACTCACATATCATAAAAAAGAGTTGTACTATAGCGCTGTTGGAGCTTCTGGTGCTGTTGCCGGAATTATTTATGCAGCTATATTGTTAAATCCTGACATGACTTTAATGATGTTTCCTTTACCAATTCCAATTCCAGGTTATATTTTTGGTATTGGTTATTTATTATATTCAATTTATGGAATGAAAAAACAAATTGGAAACGTTGGACATTCGGCACATTTAGGAGGTTTAATTGGAGGTTATGCTTTAATGTTATTGGTTTATCCTGAAGTGTTTACGCAAAGTACAACGGTAGTTATTTTATTAGGAATTCCAATAGTGTTATTACTGATATTTGGAAACAAATTAAAATAAAAAAAGCCAAACGAAAGTTTGGCTTTTTTTGAGCGAGAGACCGGGCTCGAACCGGCGACAGTCAGCTTGGAAGGCTGAAGCTCTACCAACTGAGCTACTCTCGCATTAACGATAGCAAATATACAATCCTTTTATGTTTATACAAATGATTTTAAAAAAAAATTAAAATATTTTTAAGTAGTGGAAACCAAGCTTTCTATACCCTTTATTTTCATAAAAATTATGAGATTTCACATTGTGTATATAAGTGTTTAATTCAGTTGCTTCATAGCCAATACTTTTGGCATAATTAAATATCCACTCAAATAAAATTTTACCCAAACCTTTACTTCGGTGTTCTGAACTTATTACAACATGATCCGGTTCAATAGTTTTGCCAGAATAATGTCTTGTTAAAAACCAAAGCCCAGAGATACCAACTAATTTATGATTTAAAAATACACCTACACATTTATAATTTTGTGATGTCATTTCTAAAACCCGCTGTTTTAAAACGTCATCAGAGGTGGTTGTATTTAATTCTTTTAGTAATGGTAAAATACTTAGAATGTTATTAGGGTGGATTAATTTAATTTCAATAGTTTCCATTTTTAGATTAATTTAGCAACAGTTCAATATTATAAAATTTTTTTTAAAAACTTTAGAATTGTTTATAATAGAAATATAGCTAAAAGAAAAACAAACAATAATTTTATTTGCATTAAAAAATGATAGAAGTTAAAACAATATCGGCAGCAGAAACCTATCCAATTCGGTTAGAAGTTTTAAGAAAAAATATTCCATTACCATATCAATTTAATGGAGATTTAGATAAAGACACCTTTCACTTAGGTGCTTTTAAAGAGAACAAATTAGTTGCAGTTTCAAGTTTTATGAAAGTAAGCAATAAAAATTTTAAAGGAAAGCAATATCAATTAAGAGGCATGGCTACTTTAAAAGAATTTCAGGGTTTTGGGGCTGGAAAATTAATGATGGAAAAAGCCTTTTCAATATTAAAAGAATTAAACTGCGATTGTTTATGGTGTAATGCACGTATTTCTGCAGTTCCTTTTTATGAAAAACTTGGAATGGAAACCTTTGGCAAACTGTTTGAAATTAATTTTGTAGGCCAACATTATGTAATGGTTAAGCTATTGTAATAAAAAATAATTATGATAATTTTTTATTAGAGTTTAGTTTTTGACATATGAATTATCATTTTTAGACATTTCTAAATCTGTAAATGAAAAATAAATAACAATAAATGGTAATATTTAATAAATAAAAGGTATATTTATCGCAATAAAATGCAAAAATCTATCTTGATTTTTATTTTTTTAATTTTTCGAAAAATGATTTGATGAAAAAATTATTTATTATAATATTCTTTTTAGGGGTTTCAAATGTTGTTTTTGGGCAAGATACCATTGCTAAAATTGAAATTTTTAAAAAAGAACTTCAACAAGAAAAAGTTGACACAACTAGGGTGTCTAAAAATATTGCGATTGCCAAATTATATTTTGGAAAAAATGCTGACTCAGCACTTTATTATTTTAATAAAGGGTTGGAATTAGCTACAAAAATAAATTCTAAACATCATATAGCAAAAGTATATAATGGTTTAGGTAAGTATTATGAGTTTGAAAGCGATTATGCAAATGCTATTAAAAATTATACAGATGCTTCTATATATTTTAATAAAGAAGCAAACAGTAATTGTGAGGCAAAGGCTTATATAGCTATTGCAAACAGTTACTCTAATCTTTTTGCTGAGGAGAAATCTATTGAATTCTACTTTAAATCATTGGCTATTTATGTGAAAAATAAAAATGAAATAGGTATAGCAAACAATTATAATGGAATTGGTAATTTATACTATAGTGAAGAAAATTACGACTTTGCAAAAAAATATTTTGAAGACGCCCTTTTAATATATGAGAAGTATAGTGATGAAAATGGGATGTCTACAGCATATACAAATATTGGTAATGTTGTTTCAGATAAAGGGGAGTATTTTGAAGGATTAAAATACTATGAAAAATCAATAGCTATAGAAGAATTGATAAACGACCAATATGGAATTGCTGTAAATTATAATAATATAGGGGATAGTTATATAAAACTTAAAAAATATACTACTGCACAAGATTACTTTGTAAGATCTTTAAAAATTGCACAAAAGTTAGATGATATTGGGCTTAAAGCTATCATCTATTTAAATATGGCAGATATTCAATTTAAGCTTAAAAATTTCAATAAAACGATTGATTATTCACAAAAAAGTTTAAGTTTCTCAAAGAAAATAGGCCAACTGGATTACGAAGCTTATAATTTATTAAACTTAGCAAGGGCTTATGAACAAATAGGAAATAATAAATATGCGTTAAATTATAGCAAAGAATACATTAAATTAAGTGACAGTATTTCCAAAATGGATAAGTCTAAAAAAGTTCAATTATTTAATACTTTAAACAATTTAAACCAATCAATAAACACCATTGATGATTTGTCTTCAAAAAACGAATTAGCAATGATAAAATATGAAAATGGCAAAAAATTTATGAAATTTTTAATAATTGCAATGTTGCTTTTTGGACTCTTTGTAATTATTTTAATAATTCAGCAAACTGATAAGAAAAAAGCCTACAATTTATTAGAATATAGAAATCATCAAATACGTAAAATGCATGATGAAATTGAGGAGCAAAGAGATAATTTAGAAAAAATTAATAATACAAAAGATAAATTTTTCTCAATAATAGCTCATGATTTAAAAAACCCATTCAATTCCATAAAAGGATTTACGGAGTTGATTATTGAAAATAATCATGATTATGATGAAGAAAAAAAATTAAAATTCCTTAGAATAATTAAAGAATCAACTATAAAAGCTTCAAATTTATTAGATAATATATTAATTTGGGCAAGTTCACAATCAGGAAATTTAAGTTTTGATTTGAAAAAAATTGAACTAATGAAAGAGGTTTCAAATGTAATTTCTTTGGTTGAAATTCAGGCCATTAATAAAGATATTAAAATAGTGAATAAAGTTGAAAATGAACTTTATGTTTTAGCAGATGAAAATATGTTAGGCACCATTCTTAGAAATTTAATTTCAAATGCTATAAAATTTACAGCGCCCAATGGTAAAATTCAAATAAGTTCAAACTTAAAAGGAGATTTTATTGAAGTAACTGTAAAAGACAACGGAGTTGGTATTTCAAAATCGGATTTAGAAAAACTTTTTAAGATTGATGAAAAGTATTCTAATATAGGAACTGCAAATGAGCAAGGTACAGGTTTAGGTTTGGTATTATGTAAAGATTTTATTGAAAAACATGGTGGTACTATATGGGCACAAAGTAACATTGATGAAGGAAGTGAATTTAAATTTACAATTCCAACATGGTTAAATAATTCCGCTAAAACTCCCAAAAGTAAAATTCAAAAAGTTCTGTTGAATATTTGATAAGTTTATCATTCCCAGAATTTAAATTATCGGATTTGGTCAGTTTTAATTCCACGACTATTCATTATTATTTTAAGATTTCTTTTTTCTCGTTTTCTATTTAGAAATAACGAATTAAAACCATATTTTTTTAGTTAATATTGTACATAAAATAAATTCCTTTTAGGAAAGCTTTTTCCTATATAAGAGTGAAATTAAAAATATTGAATAAAAAATTATTAAATAATGGAATTATATCCTTTAAAATTCAATCCAGTATTTAGGTATCGCATTTGGGCTGGTGAGAAATTGAAGAATGAATTAAATAAAAATTATATTGAAAATGCCATAGGCGAATCTTGGGAAATATCTGATGTAAACGAAAATGAAACTTTTGTAGCTGAAGGAGATTTTAAAGGTAAAAACTTAAAGCAGCTTATAAGAATGTTTAAAGGTGCTTTTGTTGGACAACATGTATATAAAAAGTTTGGCGAAGAATTTCCATTGCTTATTAAGTTTATAGATGCTAAAGAACCTTTGTCCATACAGGTTCATCCTAACGATGCTTTAGCGAAAAAGCATCATAATTCTTTTGGTAAAAATGAAATGTGGTATGTCATGCAAGCAGATGAAAATGCTGAATTAATAATTGGATTTAATAAAAAAATTGAGAAAAAGGTATTTGTAAATCATCTAAATAAATCAACTCTTGTAAATATTTTAAATGTAGAAAAGGTAGCTAAAGGAGATGTGTTCTATATTCCAGCTGGAAGAATTCACGCCATTGGAGCCGGGATTTTACTTGCTGAAATTCAACAAAAATCAGATATAACATATAGAATTTATGATTATAGCAGAATAGATTCCAAAACAAGTAAAAAAAGAGAATTACACACTGAATTGGCACTAAATGCAATTGATTTTGAACTTTATGACAATAGTAAAATAGCTTATAATAAGCAAACAAATATTTCAAATGAATTAGTTCATTCACCCTATTTTAAAACCAATTTTATGAACGTTTCAAGAGAAGTAAAAATGGATTATTCAAATCTTGATTCTTTTGTTATTTATATTTGTACTGAAGGGTTTTTAGAGTTGGAATATAAAAGTAACATTTACACTTTAAATAAAGGAGAAACAATAGTATTGCCAGCAGCTATAAACCTAATAAAATTAAAATCTGACAATGCAGATTTATTGGAAATTTCTTTATGAATTAGTGCAGCTATTTATGGTGTAGTAAATTATAGATTTTTACAATCCTTGGAATACAAGCTTCAGAGCATATCAGACGTAAGATTTTTTATGCAATATTGTTAAAATTCGTAGCTTCGGTAATGGTGCGTTTTCTTAACTTTGAAAAATAAAAGACACTTAATATCTTTGCAACCCTATTGCATTTATTAATTTTATATATTTGCAACCATTAATGAAATTACTTGTAATCATATTATCTATTTATTCACTTGCATTATCAGCACTACCGTGTGATGATGTAAATCTTAATGACCAACAAACTGAAACAGTATCTCAAGTTTTTAATCTAGATAATCATTCACATTCAGATATGTGTTCTCCTTTTTGTATGTGTAGTTGTTGTTCTATAAGTGTTACAGAACCTGTAAAACATATAGAATATGTGATGTATGCTGAAAAACCTTCAAATGTAGTACCTACCTTTTATACCTCATCTTTTTCCAATAACTATTACTCAAATATTTACCTCCCTCCTCAAGTTTAAGTTATAAATACAATTGAATCGCCTTCATTACGAAGGTCGATTTTAAATATTAATAACTTAATCTTAAAAAACAATGATCAATAAAATCATTTCATATTCCATTAATAATAAATTTACTATTGGTTTATTTATAGTGGCACTTGTAGGTACAGGTATCTGGTCTATGGCCACTATAAACTTGGGTTCCGTACCCGATATTACAAACAACCAAGTACAAGTAATTACGGTTGCTCCTAATTTAGGAACGGAAGACATCGAACAATTTGTAACCTACCCTGTAGAGTTGGCTATGGCAAATCTTCCAGACGTTATCGAACTACGTTCTGTATCCCGTTTTGGGTTATCAGTAGTTACTATTGTCTTTAAGGACGAGGCAGGCACTTATCTTCCCCGGCAATTGGTACAAGAGAAATTAACCGAAGTTGCTGGAGAAATCCCCGAAGGTTTCGGCACGCCATTTATGGCACCAATAACTACAGGTCTGGGCGAAATCTACCAATACACCTTAAAATTAAAAGAGGGCTACGAAGATAAATACGATGCCATGGAGCTTCGTACCATTCAGGATTGGATTGTAAAACGTCAAATGGCATTAGTCCCCGGAGTCGTTGAGGTAAATGCATTTGGTGGTTATGTAAAGCAGTATGAAGTTGCCATAAATCCTAATAAGCTGAAAAGTTTCGGTATTACAATGAATCAGGTCTTTGAAGCCCTAAAAATGAACAATGCCAATACAGGCGGTGCTTATATCGAAAAAAACCACCAAGCCAATTTTATCCGTGGTGAAGGATTGGCACGAAGTATCGAGGATTTGGAAAATACAGTTGTAACCACACAAAACGGAAGCCCTGTTTTAATACGGGATGTCGCCGAAAAAGTAGGCTATGGTAATCAAGTGCGTTATGGTGCGTTTACGCAAGATGGACACGAAACTGTTGGTGGACAAATTTTAATGCTGAAAGGCGAAAGCCCAGGCAACGTAGTCGAAAATGTGGAGAAGCGCATTGTAGAAATACAAAAATCCCTACCCGAAGGCGTTTACATAGATACATTTTTAAGCCGAAGTGAACTCATTGGAAGAACCACAAGCACCGTTGAAAAAAACCTCATAGAGGGTTCCCTCATTGTGATTTTTGTGCTTGTCTTGCTTTTGGGAAGTTTCCGTGGTGGCTTGATTACAGCTTCGGTAATCCCTTTATCATTACTCTTTGCATTTATCTTGATGAAACAATTTGGTGTATGGGCAAACCTAATGTCATTGGGTGCAATCGATTTTGGTATCATCGTGGATGGTGCTGTAATCATTGTGGAAGGAATGGTATTCCATATCCATCAACGGATGAAAAAAACCACAACCGCCATTGACCAGTCCGAAATGGATGAAATAGCGTATGAATCGGCAAGTACGATGATGAATTCGGCGTTTTTCGGACAGCTTATTATCCTTATTGTATTTACACCAATTCTCTTTTTGACGGGTGTAGAAGGAAAAATGTTCCGTCCAATGGCATTTACTTTTGGATTTGCCGTTTTAGGAGCGATTATCCTTTGTCTTACTTACGTCCCAATGATTTCTGCAATGTTCCTTAAACCTACTAAAAATCAGAATAGTTGGTTTGCAAAATTTGAAAACAAGATAGATAGGTTCAGTGATAAAATAATGGCGGGCCTAAATCGAGCTTACCTTCCTTTGCTCAATTTCGCACTGCGTTTTCGGGCTGGTGTCGTGATTGGCGCAGTTGCTCTATTACTGATTGCAGGGTTTATTTTCAGCAATATGGGTGGCGAATTCATACCTAAATTTGATGAGGGCGATATTGCGTTTCAGGCTTTGATAAAACCGGGGAGCAGTCTTACCGAATCCATTGAGGCTTCAAAAAAACTTCAAAATTTAATCAATGAATTTCCAGAAGTAAAAACAGTAGTTTCAAGGATTGGTGTGGCCGAAATACCAACAGACCCGATGCCTATGGACATTGCCGATAGTTACATTATTCTTGAAAAAGATAAGAGTAAATGGACTTCCGCAGATAGCAAAGAAGAACTCATAGAAAAAATACAAGAAAAAATTTCAGTAGTTCCCGGCGTAAATTTCGTGTTTACCCAACCTGTAGAACTTCGTTTTAATGAATTATTGACAGGTGTTCGTGAGGATGTGGCCATCAAATTGTACGGAGAAGATTTGGGAGTGTTGGCAGACAAAGTACAGGAAATCGCAGCAGTCATCAGAACCGTTCCCGGAGCAGCTGACCTCAATGTGGAAGCTACAAGCGGTTTACCACAAATGACGGTGGTATATAACCGTGCGAAAATGGCACAATACGGTGTAACCGTTGACAAGCTGAATGATTATGTGAGTGCTTCATTTTCTGGAGAACAGGCAAGTGTGATTTTTGAAGGCGAAAAAAGGTTTGATGTGGTCATTCGTTTGGCGAAGGAATTTCGACAAGATATCAACAGTCTTAAAAATCTTTATATCGATTTACCAAACGGAGCGCAAGTGCCTTTAAAGGAGGTTGCAGATATCAGCTATAAGCCAGGACCAATGCAAATTTCAAGGGACAATACCTCTCGCCGTATTTCGGTTGGGGTCAATGTTCGTGGGCGCGATGTAAAATCGATGGTCGAGGAAATTCAACAAAAATTAGAAACGGACGTGAAACTGCCACCAGGTTATTTTGTAACCTACGGAGGTTCGTTTGAAAACCTTCAACGTGCTTCAGACCGATTGATGATTGTAGTGCCTATTGCACTTTTCCTAATATTCATATTGCTCTACTTTGCCTTGAGCTCGTTTTCACAGTCCTTAATGATTTATATGGCAGTGCCTTTGGCAGCCATTGGAGGTGTCTTTGCACTATTGATACGAGGAATGCCTTTTAGTATATCGGCAGGTGTTGGTTTTATTGTGCTCTTTGGAGTTGCGGTTTTAAACGGATTGGTACTGATAAACAAATTCAATGAACTAAAAGAAAGTGGAATGACAGACTTAAAAAAACGAATATACGAAGCAACGCACGAACGCTTACGGCCAATTTTACTTACTGCAATGGCTGCAATAATGGGCTTTATCCCAATGGCGGTTTCTACCTCTGGTGGGGCAGAAGTGCAGCGACCATTGGCAACGGTGGTTATTGGTGGGTTGATGACAGCAACATTTTTAACGCTTATTGTCCTTCCTGTACTATATTATTGGCTCGAATCGAGAAAGGAGCGAAACAATACTGATGGAGATGTAAGTTATGTCAACAAATCAACCAATATTGTAACCGTATTATTGATGGTTGGCGGTTTGATGGCTTCTGGAAATACTTTTGCCCAAGACACCAATCCAGATGTAACAATGTCAAGGGTCTTAACAGTAAATGAGGCCATTGCTATGGCAAAACAGAATTATCCCTCGCTTAAGGAAAGTCAGGCATTTATTGAACGGGAAAAGGCGATGAAAGGCACCAGTTTTGATTTAGGAAGTACCTCTTTATATACTGGTAGAGAAGACCAAGGGGTGCAGCAGGGTATATTGAGTACCTATGGCGTACAACAGGGCAATATTGATTTGCTTTCTGGTTTTTCAAAAAACAAGTTCTATAAAGAACGGGTTAAATTGGGCGAAAAATTCTATGCTGTCAATGAGCAGCAATTGATTCGTAATGTGATGCAGGCGTATGACCTTATCAATTATAACAAGGCACAATTGCGTTTTGCAGAACAGTTGGACAGTGTTTATGCCAACTTTAGGACGGCTGCCGAATTACGCTATGACACAGGGGAAACAGGCAAGCTGGAATTTATTGCGGCTTCTTCCGAATATCAGCAGATTCAAGTATTAAGGCAACAAGCCTATGATGATATTGAAATTGCAAAAAGAGCATTGAAGCAGTATTTGGGTATGGACCAAGAAATAGAAACTGTGAATTTGACCTATGAACCAATGGATTTTTTGGCCAATTTGGATTCGGCTTCCGCAGCCAATAATCCTTTGCTTCAATATGCTATGCAAAATGCCGAAGTAAGCAAAGCGAATATAGGTGTTGAAAAATCCGAGTTCCTTCCAAAATTCAGCATAAGTTATGATAAATTGAAGTACAATGATGTGTCTGGCTTTAGCGCATATCAAGCCGGTATTAGCATACCGCTTTGGTTCTTTCCGCAGAAATCAAGGGTAAAGGCTGCCAAGGCAAATGCTATGGTTGCCGAGAACCAATATCTCGAACAAAAAGCAATGACCGAAAGTAAAGTGTCACAGCTCATAAAATCGCTGGAAAAGACCCAAAAAATATTGGACTATTATCAGGAAGGTGCGTTGCTTTTGGCAGAAGAACAAATCACTACGGCAGAACTGGCATCTAAAGAAGGTGAAATTGATTATGTGAACTATATCACAATACTCAACAGCGCTATCAGGATAAAACAAAACCATTTGCAGTTTATAAATCAATTTAATCAGCAGTTCGTCGAGCTGCAATACCAACTGGGTAATCTATAATCTAAAAAAAGAAAAATGAAGAATATACTATTAGTAAGTACCGTATTATTTACACTTATGTTTATGAGTTGTAATGATGCCCAAAAATCTGAACTTGGACATAATGAAGCTGAAGGTGTATCAAAGACCGATGAGGTTGGAGAAGATGCACACGGCGAAGAAGGCCACGTTGAAGGAGAAGAAGAAGGTCACAGCGAGGAAGAAGGCATTGTGGAACTCACAAAACAACAGGCCGAAACCATAGGTTTGGAAATGAAACCTTTGGAGGAACGCAATTTAGGGAACAACATTAAGGTAACAGGAACGCTGGAACTTTTCCCACAGGATAAGGCAAATATCAGTCCGTTTGTTGGTGGAAATGTGAGTTCCATAAAAGTAATCCCTGGAGATAACGTAAGCAAAGGTCAGGTGTTGGCATATATAGAACACCCAGATATCATTGCTATGCAACAGGATTATCAGGAAAAAAATGACGAACTGGTCTTTTTGAAACAGGATTTTGAACGCAAGCAAACCCTTTATGATAAAGGCGTTTCTTCTGGCATGGAATTCCAAATGGCACAGTCAAAATTTCGTTCCACAACATCCAGCGTCAATGGTTTGCGGTCACAATTGAGACTGTTGGGCATTAATCCGGACCAAGTGGCGGAAGGTCAAATATATTCCGCTGTTCCCATTACTACACCCATAAGTGGTTATGTGGATGGAGTAATGATTAGCCTTGGCGATTACGTGGCACAACAATCCAAAATGTTCTCAATTAGCGATAATTCAAAAATTTATGTCAACTTCAAAGTATATGAGAAGGACATAAAGCAAATTAAGAAAGGGCAACAGATATATTTTTCAACAGCCTCTCGTCCTGATGAACTGCTTAAGGCAACCGTTCGGTCTGTGGGCAAAACCTTCAACACCGACCCAAAAGCTTTGGAAGTTCTGGCAGACATTGAAAACAAGGATAAAAATCTATTGCCGGGTATGTACGTACAAGGACGAATAGTGCAGGGCGAAAAAAAGGGTTTCGCCGTACCGGAAGCTGCCATTATAAAAGAAGGCGAGCAATCCTTTATTTTTATTTTGGATGAAGATGAAGAAATGGAAGCGGGCAAAATGAAATTTAAAATGATACCCGTAACGGTTGGTATTACTGATTTGGGCTTTGTTGAAGTCAATCTACCTGCCGAAGTTTCAAAGGATGCCAAAGTTGTCATAAACGGAGCTTATAACCTATCTTCCGAAATGGTAAAAGGCGAACTGGAACACGGACATTAATTCAATAACAATCAAAGGTATTGATTCCGAGTTTGTTTATCGTCTTAATTTGTTAGTTAAAAATTAAAAAACATGCTCTGTTCAAAATCGATTAAAAATTTAAAAAATTCATAATATGAAAGAAATAAAAGCATATGTAAAACCAAACCGAATACATAAAATCATAGAAGCCTTAACAGATAACGGTTTTAAAAGTATGACCCTTTCACAGGCAGAAGGCACAGGGGCGTTTAAGGCTAAAGGAGCAAAACCTTCCCTTGATTTTCATGTAACGAATAGTCCGGTAGTGAAGATTGAATTGGTCTGCCAAAATGAAGAGGCCCAAGCTGCAATAGAAATTATTTTGACCCATGGAAAAACAGAAGAACCAGCGGACGGTATTATTTATCTAAGCAATCTTGAAGATGCCTTTAGAATTAAAACCGGTGAATCATTAAAAAAGAAGTAAAGTTAATGGTATGCTAAATTTAGAAGCCATATTAAAGAGAAATAATGTAAAACCAACAGCAATGCGTTTGTTGGTTTTGCAATTTCTTTTAAACAAAAAAGTAGCAATTAGTTTAACTGAATTAGAAAACCATTTCATAAAATCTGATAGAACCACATTGTATCGTACGTTTCAAACATTTGTAAAAAGTCAACTCGCACATAAAATTGATGACGGTACCGGAATTTCAAAGTATGCATTGTGCGAAGAAAATTGCCTCTGTGATATAGGAAGAGATTTACACCTTCATTTTCACTGCAAAAAATGTAATGAAACCGTATGTATTACCGATTATAAAATTCCAACAATTAGTTTGCCAAAAGGCTACATAGCAGAAAATGTGAACCTAGTTGTAAAAGGAATTTGTGATAAATGTAATGGTTAATAATACGTTTACATAGCGTAGTTAATAAATTTAATTTTTAGAGATGTTACAAATAACAGATATAAAAAGAGATAATGTGATTGCAACAATTGCAAAAGGAAAATTACATCAACAAGATATTGAAAAAGTTCACCCAATAATCCACATCATTCTTGATAAGGGCTTAAAAATACGTTGGTATTTTGAGATGAATAATTTCGAAGGGTGGAGTATTAAAGGTCTGTGGGAAGACTTTAAAATAGATGCTGCTCATGAAAAAGATTATGAGAGAATTGCAATGGTAGGCGAAAAAAAGTGGCAAGAATGGGCAAGACAATTTATGAAGCCCTTTACCAATGCCAACATTAAATATTTTGATATAAGTCAAAAGGAAGAAGCTAAAAAATGGATTGAAAGCGATTAAAGTTGTTTCTGTTTAATATAACGTGATGAATAAAAAAGCGTACATATCAATTACTATTTTAATTGGGTTTGTGATTGGTATATTTATTATCCAACCCTTGGGGATTTCTCTGTTTTTATATGATAATCAGGGAGATCAAGGGAACTATTGGCATTTTTTTAAAATCGTTTTTGTACAGACTACAAATTTTGACGATTTTGACCAAATCCTGAAAAGTATGCTCTTTGGTTTTCTTTGCAGTAGTTTTGCCCTGATGTTCTATACTAGAAAAAAGATATTCAAACTGAATCACCCAATGTATGATGACACCAAAATAAATGAGTTCTTGCAAAAAGGCGAAAACCATATCGTGGAGTTCAAATCTACCCTGCGTTGGGATCTACGGCAGTCCAAGGTTAATAAGGCCATGGAAATGGTGGTAGCCAAGACCATTGCTGGTTTTATGAATACGAAAGATGGCCAATTGTTTATTGGGGTCGATGACGATGGCGGAGTACTCGGGCTGCAGGAAGACTATGCAACATTAAAGAAACCAGGTCGCGATGGGTTTGAACAGTATTTAATGCAGCTGGTATCCGTTAGTCTGGGCACACATTTGTGCCCGCTTGTCAAAGTAGCTTTTTATAAACTTAACGAAAGGGATATTTGTCATTTACAGGTAGAAAAATCAACAAAACCGGTATATCTGAATTTAGGGAATCGTTCCCATTTCTTTATCCGCACTGGCAATGGTACAAGAGAACTTGATATGCCCGAAGCATTAGATTATATGGATTCACATTTAAATTAGAAAATATGGGATTTGTTAAAAAAGTATGACCATCAGAATTCTGGAATAATAAAAGAACTGAAAATAATTAATAAACAATGGATAATAAAAAAAATCACAGCCACTCGCATGGCGAGTTTTTGGGTAAAAACACAGAACTCTATTTTGCTGTAGGCAGCGGAGTTTTTTGGATCACAGGTTTAATTCTCTCTTTTTTAGATGGAATACCTCAATGGACTCCCTTAACCTTATTTATTATTGCTTTTGTCTTGGGTGGCTATTTTACTACTCTGGAAGCACTGGATACGGTAAAAAAAGGAAAACTTAAGATCGACTCCTTAATGATAGTTGCGGCAGCAGGAGCTGCATCATTAGGCAAATGGGAAGAAGGTGCCTTACTGTTATTTTTGTTCAGTTTAGGGCATGCGTTGGAAAAATACGCCATGAACAAAGCCCGAAAATCTATTGCGGCCTTGTCAGATTTAGCACCACCAACAGCTTTGGTTAAGCGTAATGGCAAAAACATTGAAGTAGGTATTGAAGAACTCAAAATAGACGACATCATAATTGTAAAACCCAATACTAAAATTGCTGCCGATGGCGTTATTATAACTGGCGCAAGTGCTGTAAATCAAGCACCGATAACAGGTGAAAGCGTACCAGTTGATAAAATACCGGTCGATAATTCTGATGCCGATTTTAACCTTGACACATTACTGGCCGAGAACAGGGCTTTCGCAGGGACAATAAACGGAAGTAATGCGCTGGAAATTAGAGTGTTAAAAAAAGCAAAAGACAGTACGCTTTCGCGTTTGGTAGCGTTGGTTAAAGAAGCCGAAACACAAAAATCTCCCACACAACAACTAACAGATAAATTTGAACGCTATTTTGTACCATCAGTACTCATTTTGGTCACTCTCTTATTATTTGCATTTTTAATTCCTGGTCTCAATGAAACTTTTAGGGAGAGTTTTTACAGAGCAATGGCGGTACTTGTAGCTGCATCACCATGTGCATTGGCAATTTCTACGCCAAGTGCCGTATTAGCCGGTGTGGCAAGAGCGGCAAGGCAGGGCGTTTTAATAAAAGGAGGACGACCCTTAGAAGATCTCGGCGGTTTAACAGCAGTAGCTTTCGATAAAACAGGAACATTGACAGAAGGGAAACCAATACTTACCAATGCTATTCCGTTCGGAACCACTTCAAAAGAAGAGCTTTTAACGGTTGCCGTTGCAGTAGAAGAGTTAAGTGACCACCCTTTAGCATCAGCAATTGTACAAGGAGCCAAAGAAATGTTAGGCAATACCAACATCCCGAAAGCAAAAAATATAGAAGCATTGATGGCGCGTGGCGTAAAAGCAGATTTTGAGGATAAAACCCTTTATATTGGTAATCGTCGCCTTTTAAAAGAGGTTACTGGAACAAACATTCCTAAAGATATTTCCAAACAAATGGAAACCCTTGAAAATGAAGGGCACACTGCAATGATTGTTTATGGCGATAAACAATATCTTGGTATTTTATCGGTAATGGATGTTGCCAGAAAAGAAGCCAAAGCAACACTTGCTGCATTAAAGAAAATTGGCATTAAACGCATGATTATGCTAACAGGCGATAATCAAAAAGTTGCAAATGCTGTTGCAAAAACTATTGGAATCACAGATCCAATGGGAAGCCTGTTGCCAGAAGATAAAGTAACCGCTATAGAGGAACTCATGAAAAAAGAGGGTAAAGTTGCCATGGTTGGCGATGGTGTAAACGATGCACCAGCAATGGCAAAAAGCACCGTTGGTATTGCGATGGGAGCAGCAGGAAGTGATGTAGCACTTGAAACCGCAGATATAGCTTTAATGGCAGATAAACTTGATAATTTACCATTCGCAATTGCCTTAAGCCGAAAATCAAAGAGAATTATTCGACAAAATCTTTGGGTAAGTCTGGGTATAGTTGCCATCTTAATCCCATCAACCCTTATTGGTTGGGCAAGCATTGGTATTGCTATATTAATACACGAAGGGTCAACATTATTGGTTGTAGCAAATGCGTTAAGGTTATTGGCATTTAAAAGCAAATTTTAATCGAAAAAAATGCGCTTTCATTGCATTCTTCATTAGCTTACTTTTGAACAATCTTTAATATTATGAATGAAGAATATGAATGCGAAGATGGTGCGTGTGCAATAGATTATACAAGAGACACTCCCAAATCAAAAAATCTATTTCTATAAATAAAAAATATATCATTCCAA
>Ga0209231_1000675_pt1 | contig 16991 bp, 12 predicted proteins | sample Deesub45470m_DNA_FD_188086 | JGI IMG/M metagenome (GOLD analysis project Ga0209231, IMG submission 188086) | Deep subsurface microbial communities from North Pacific Ocean - 450_OLKR46/470m Metagenome (SPAdes) (version 2) | ecosystem: Environmental > Terrestrial > Deep subsurface > Unclassified ... | reverse complement strand
ATCTCGGCAAGCCACTAACCAAGTACGCACTATTCTCGGCGATATCCAGAAAGCAACGACAACCGCCGTGATGGCCACGGAGCAAGGCAGTAAGGCGGTAGAAGTCGGCGCGCGCCAAAGCGAGGCGGCAGGCGAAGCGATTCAGGTGCTGACCGAAACTGTCATGGACTCGGTGCAGGCGGCCACCCAGATTGCGGCCTCGAGCCAAGAACAGTTGGTAGGGGTAGATCAGGTGGCGGTGGCTATGGATAGCATCAAATTAGCCAGTAGCCAAAACGTAGCGAGTGCACAGCAACTGGAAGCCGCAGCACGAAACCTGAGTGATCTCGGCCAAAGGCTCAAACAAATGGTCGGACGCTATCAAGTTTAAAAAGTGAAGTCAACATGACCAGCAAAAACGAGGAATTTCTTAGAAAGCTTCAAGCGACCTTCAGAATTGAAGCTAAAGAGCATTTGCAAGTGATTGCAGATGGTTTGCTGAAACTGGAAAAAACACCTGCGTTGGAGGAGCAGTTTAGTATCATTGAGTCCGTGTTTAGAGCCGCACATAGTTTGAAAGGGGCTGCACGCGCAGTCGACTTCACAGATATTGAATCGTCGTGCCAATTACTCGAGGATATATTTGCTACCTGGAAGCGTCGGGAAAGTAAGCCGTCACTTGAGGTGTTGGATGCATTGCATCGTGACCTCAATATAATTACTTCAGCGCTTGCTACGCCCGTGGATACTGCCGCAGAGGTTCAAAAGACTGAGCCAGCCCTTACAGATCAGCCCATTGAAGCCGCCGCCGTTGAGACTCGTCCAACAAAATTTAAGATGCCTGTTGCGAAATCTGCAACATTCGCACAGAAGGTGCAGCAAAATGCCGATTCAGAGGAAACTGTACGTGTCGCAGTAACTAAGCTGGAAACAAATTTATTACAAGCAGAAGAAATGCTCATGGTGAAGCTTACTGTCCGCCAGCGATCGATTGATTTACACGAACTATCTGAGGGCTTTGATGCATGGCGGAAAGCTTGGATAACATTAGAGCCAGAGGTGCGAGAATTACGTCGTCATTTGCATGTAGAGGATAAGAGTGGCTCTTCTGAAGGCTTAACGCGACTGCTAGACTTTTTCGATTGGAGCAGAGACTATCTCAAATTAGTGGAAAGCCAGACAGCAACGCTTGGCAACACAATGGAACGAGATGGCTTGCATTTTGGCAAATTAGTGGACGATCTGATGGAAGGTTCCAAAAAATTACTACTATTGCCAGTATCTACAATTTCGGCGGCATTACCAAAACTTGTGCGAGATATTTGTCACGATCAAGCTAAGGAAGCTGACCTCAAAATCAATGGTGACCATATTGAAATCGATAAACGCATTTTGGAAAGCCTCAAAGACCCACTTATTCATTTACTACGTAACTGTATCGATCATGGCATCGAATTGCCTGATGAGCGTGTCCAACAAGGCAAGCTAGAACGGGCGATAATCAAGCTGGAAGTGTCACAAATCAGTGGTAACAAAGTGCAACTGCTAATATCAGATGATGGCGCTGGTATCGACACCGCCAAGGTCAGGGATTCGGCAGTCAAGCAAGGACTTCTCTCGGCAGAAGACGCGATGCAGCTTAACGAGGAAGAGTCATTGGCATTAATTTTTCAGTCAGCAGTCTCTACCAGCCCGATGATTACGCAATTATCGGGGCGTGGACTCGGGCTGACAATTGTAAAGGAGAAAGTCGATAAATTAGGCGGTGAGGTGTCGGTAAGTAGTCAATTAGGAATTGGCACTATGTTCAATATCATCCTGCCAACAACATTAGCAAACCTCAGAGGTATCGTCGTAGAAATAGCTGGTCAACTTATGGTAGTGCCGACCACCCAAGTTGAAGGCATGACACGCGTCAAACAAGATGATATTCAAACCGTTGAAGGTCGCGAAACCATCTCTTATGATGGCAGTGTCTTGGCTTTGGTGCATCTCTCAGAAATACTTGAACTTCCAATGATGGAGCGACAGGATAGCTCATTAACAGAAACACCTGCCATCGTGCTTGGTAATGGTGATCGGCGAGTTGTATTTGCCGTTGACACCGTACTAGACGAACAAGAGATACTAGTTAAGCAGCTGCGCAAGCCGTTGTCACGTGTACGTAACGTTTCTGCCGTTACGATATTAGGTACGGGGCAAGTGGCCCCCATACTCAACACCGTTGACCTGCTCAAATCTGCGCAATTAATGGTTAAGTCATTTCCTCAAGTTGCCGCTGCACCTGCCCCAGCGGAATCAAAAGCAGTTTTGGTCGCTGAAGATTCAATTACCTCACGTATGTTGCTAAAAGGCATTCTAGAGTCGGCGGGTTATCGCGTTAAAACGGCAGTAGATGGCATAGAAGCATTTACCCTACTACGAGCGGAATATTTTGATCTAGTAGTTTCAGATGTGGAAATGCCTCGTCTGAATGGATTTGACTTAACAGGTCGTATCAGGGCCGACCAGAAACTAGCGAATTTGCCAGTCATTTTAGTATCAGCACTTGAAACACGGGATGATCGCGAGCGCGGACTTGAAGCTGGTGCTAATGCTTACCTGATTAAAAGCAGTTTCGATCAAGGCAATCTAATTGAAGCCGTACAACGGCTAATTTAACTAGAGAATATGATGAACAACAAGATCAAAGTGCTGGTGGCAGAAGATTCTACGGTAATACGTATGTTTCTCATACACTTGCTCGAATCAGATCCGCAAATTTGCGTTATTGGTTCAGTTGCCGACGGCAAAGCTGCTCTTGATTTTGTCCGCAACAACAAACCTGATGTAATCCTGATGGATATTCACATGCCAAGCATGGATGGTTTTGAAGCAACCCGCCGCATTATGGAAACGCAGGCAATACCTATCGTGATTTGTAGTGCTACCGCCAATACCAAAGACGCCATGATCACGTTCAGAGCAATGGAAGCAGGTGCTATTGCTTGTATTGAGAAACCCTTAGGTGACTCGCATAAGGACTTTGAAGTAACGGCTGCCTATATGCTGAAAACGGTTAAACTCATGTCTGAAGTCAAGGTAGTACGCCGTACGGTTAGGTCAAATTTAGTAGCGCCCAAGCTCAAACATGATCAGTTGCATCGTGCTGCAGTGAAAATCAAAATAATTGGTATTGGCGCTTCTACTGGTGGCCCGCTGGCCTTGCAGACTATCTTGGCCAGTCTCAACAAAGATTTCGCGGTACCTATTCTGGTTGTACAGCATATTGCTTCTAGTTTTATTACAGGTATGAGCGACTGGCTAAATCAAACAACCAGCTTACAAGTTCAAGTTGCCTCTCATGGTATTAACCCGTTACCAGGGCATGTTTATCTAGCGCCTGATGATTTCCATATGGGAGTAGATATGAACGGTAAAATTGTATTGAGCCGACAAGACCCTGAAAACTATTTGAGGCCATCGGTCGCATTTCTATTTCGCTCACTGGCTACTGTTTATGGTCCTAATGCACTGGGAGTGCTGCTTACTGGCATGGGTAAAGATGGTGCCGTGGAGCTAAAAGAAATGAAAAGTCGTGGTGCCATTACGATGGCGCAGGACCAGGAAAGCTCCGTGGTGCATGGCATGCCGGGAGTTGCCATCGCTCTAGGCGCCGCTACATATGTGTTACCTCCAGATGGAATCGCTAAGGCATTGATAGCGTTAGTGGATACACAGCAAGTATTCAACAAGGAGTTAAAGTTATGAGTACAAATAAGAAAAGGCTTGCACAAAAGATCCTCATCGTAGAAGACAGCCCGACCCAGGCACAACAATTGCAGTACATGTTAGAACAACACGACTACGACGTAAGCGTTGCTTCAAATGGACGTATAGCATTGGAAGTGATGCTTACATTCAAACCCGACCTTGTGATTAGTGACGTGAACATGCCTGAGATGGATGGCTATGAGCTAGCGCAAAGTATTAAAGCAGATGAAGATTTAACTCACATTCCAATTATTTTAGTTACCACCATGTCTGATCCGAATGATGTTATTAGTGGACTGGAATGTGGTGCTGATAATTTTGTTCTCAAGCCATATGATGATGATTATCTCATTAGTCGAGTACGCTACGCACTGGTTAACAGAGAATTACATAAGGCCAATAATGTAGGCATAGGCGTAGAGATTTTTTTCAACGGCAAACGACATTTCATTACCGCTGATCGTTTGCAAATTCTTAACCTGCTACTTTCCACGTACGATGCTGCTATCCAGCGCAACAAACAACTCAATCATAGTCATGAAGTGCTACAAATCCTCAATACTGAACTTGATAATGCCAATAAAGAGCTGGAATCTTTCTCTTATTCAGTCTCGCACGATTTGCGCGCGCCTCTTCGTCATATCGACGGATTTCTTGGGTTGTTAGAGAGTAATTCAGCACATCTATTAGATGCTAAAGGCTTAGGTTACCTGAAAACAATCGCTGAATCGGCTAAAAGGATGGGCTGCTTGATTGATGATCTACTAGCCTTCTCACGTATGGGTAGGGTTGAAATGATGCATAAGGAGGTGGATATGGCTTTGCTGATAAAAGAAACCATTCATGCATTAGAACCTGAAATTCAGGGACGAAAGGTCAACTGGAATATCGCAAGCTTACCGCTCATACAGGCTGATCCAGCCATGATGAGGCAAGTAGTTGCTAATTTACTTATTAATGCCATCAAATATAGTCGTACTCGCGAGATAGCAGAAATTTGGGTTGGCGTACAGAATGGTGTTAAAGAAATCATATTTTTTGTACGTGACAATGGGGTTGGTTTCGATATGCAGTACGTAGACAAGTTATTTGGTGTATTCCAGCGTTTGCATCGGGCAGAAGATTTTGAAGGAACGGGTATTGGCCTCGCTAATGTGCGTCGCATTATTACACGTCATGGCGGACGTACATGGGCAGAAGGTAAGGTAGATCAAGGCGCGACTTTTTATTTTTCGTTACCGAAGCATAAAGGAAGTTAAAAATGAATAGTTTAAAACGTATTTTGCTGGTTGAAGATAATTTTGAAGATATTGAACTGACCTTAGAAGCGTTAAAGGGTTGCCATCTGGCCAACACAGTTGTGGTCGTTCGAGATGGTGCTGAAGCATTAGATTATCTCCACCGGCGCAATGCCTATAAAAATCGAATTGATGCACAGCCGGTAGTTATTTTTTTAGACATTAAAATGCCCAAAGTCGATGGCGTAGAAGTGCTGAGACAAATCAAGGCAGACTCTGATCTGCAATCAATTCCCGTGGTCATGGTTACTTCTTCTCTAGAAAATAAGGATTTGCATCGAAGCTACCAACTGGGCGCCAATTCATATGTAGTCAAGCCAATAGATTATCAACAATTTATTAATGCCATTCAAGAGTTAGGATTGTACTGGGCTGTACTTAACGAGACGCCAGTTACAAGTGATTAGGTCAGCAAGAGGGGAATATTTATGGAAGTTTCAATTCGATTACTACACTTAGAAGATGATCCTCTTGATGCAGAATTGATAAAGAAAAAGCTCGAGACTGATGAATTGTTATGTGATATTACCTGGGTTAATAGTAAGCAAACTTTCGAATCTGCATTGCAGGATGAAGACTTTGATATTGTATTGACGGATTTCAACCTACCAGACTATGACGGTATGTTTGCACTGCAATATGTTCGAAAACATAGACCTAATTTACCAGTGATTGTGATCTCTGGAAGGCTGGGTGAGGAAGAAGCAGTGGAATGCTTAAAAGCTGGTGCAACCGATTATGTGCTTAAACAACGCATGCAACGATTGGGCATTGCTGTGCGCCGAGCATTGTTGGAAAAAGCCGAACAATTAACGCTGCGCGAGGCAGAGGAGGAACTAGTACGTCAGCATAAGTTCCTCCGGCAGATAATTGATCTTGACCGGAATTTCATTTTTGCCAAAAACTATGCAGGACAATATGTTCTGGTGAATCAATCATTGGTCGAGGCCTATGGCACAGACGTGAACAGCTTATTAGGTAAGACAGATGCCGACTTCAAGAGCACTGAGGAGGTAAAATTTTTTAACGATCACGACCGTTTTGTAATGGATACCCTACAAGAAGTCTTCATCCCCGAAGAGAAAATTACTGATGCTACTGGCAAAGTACGCTGGTTACAAACGGTTAAGCGACCTATCTTATCTAGTGACGGCAATTCCAATATGGTACTGGGAATATCCGTAGATATTACCGAACGAAAAGAGCAAGAGCTATCATTAGCACGGCTTAACCGTATGCATACTATGTTAAGTGCTATCAGCTCGGCCATTACGCGTATAACAAACCCCAATGAGCTATTGAAAGAAGCATGTCGCATAGCGGTTGATGATGGAGGCTTCGCGCTAGCCTGGTATGGACTTGCAGATCATCAGAGTCATTTATTGAAGCCTTTTATTTATTCAGGAGAAGATCGTGGCATTCTCAATGATCTCGAGATAGGTTTAGATGTTGATAGTTCCGAATTTGGATATACACTCAATAATCTTATAAATTTACAAGCACCCATGTCTATCAATCTTATAGACTTCAGTATTGTTAATAATTTGGTTGAAGTGCCTGTATACGTGGACCTCTTGTTGCAAAATGGGTTTCAATCATTAGCTTCATTCCCGATTGTAATTGATGAAGCGCTTGTTGGCATAATGGTGATGTATTCGGAAAATGAAAATAAATTTGATCATGATGAGATGGCGTTATTGACATCTTTGGCAGATGATATTTCTTTTGCGCTTAATTATCAAAAGAATCAGGAAGCGTTGAATTACGCGACTTTATTCGACCCATTAACCGAACTTCCTAATCGACAATTCTTTCTAGAACAAGTTGAGCTCGATATACAGACTAATAATTATGATAATACATTTCTAATTATGTTGTTAATCGATATTCGCCATTTTGGCATGATCAATGATTCGTTTGGCAAATCTAAAGGTGACCAGTTACTAAAAATGATTTGTGAGCGGTTATCTACCAATCAGCCAACCCATCTCGCTCGTGTTGCTGCCAACACTTTTGCAATGACATTATCAGGAATACATAATGAGACCGAGGTTGGTCATGCTTTACAAAAATATTTGATTGATCTCTTTAACATGCCATTCGTCATCGATGGTCAGAGCTTGAGTTTAAGCCTGCGTTCTGGAGTTTCGCTATTTCCAACTGATGGCAAAGAGGCTGAAGTACTTTTTGCAAATGCAGAGGTTGCACTTAAAAATGCTAAACAGTCAAATACGGAATATATGTTTTATACCTCAGACATGAATGATCGAGTCACCGAGCAGCTACTAATGGAAAGCCAACTGCACCAAGCAATTATTGAAAAACAATTTGTGATGTATTATCAACCAAAATATGCTGCTAGCAGTGGTGTTCTAGTAGGTTTTGAGGCATTAATTCGTTGGATAAGCCCTGAACGTGGATTTGTTCCACCATTTGAGTTTATTTCGATTTTGGAAGAGTCTGGCATGATTCTAGAAGTAGGGAATTGGTTAACCCGACAAGTAGCAACGGATTATATTAAATGGAAAAAACTAGGGCTTAACCCGCCACCTATTGCTGTTAATGTGTCAGCCGTGCAGTTAAAAAACCCAAATTTTGTGGATATTATCCGCAGTTCTATATGGGGACATATAGACGAGACTATGATAATAGAAGAAAAAGGCATCTCAAAAAATGGAAAGGATTTCGCTGCCATTGATTTAGAAATCACCGAGTCTGTATTAATGGAAGATATTGATCGTTTGATTCCAAGTCTAAAAGAGCTTCAAGAAGCAGGGTTTCGTATCTCAATTGATGATTTTGGTACTGGGTACTCTTCGTTTAGTTATTTGACAAAAATTCCTCTCAACACTATCAAAATTGACCGTTCATTTATAACTCACATATCGACTGATGCTGATCAACGGATGATTGTTTCAACCATTATCTTGCTTGCACATGCTCTTAAACTAACTGTCATAGCCGAAGGGGTGGAAACTAACGAACAACGTGAGGAGCTTATTAAGATGGGATGTGATGAGCTACAAGGCTATTTGCTCGGAAAGCCGATGCCAAGCGGCGATGTGGAAAGTTTGTTATCAAAACAGACCTGCAATGGTCCAATAAAATATGGCGTAAGTTAATTGGTGGCGATTCACATCTTAGTTTTCTTTTTTAGCCCAAGCGAACCCGTGGCAAGCTTGGCTGCGATTGAAAAATTCCTGAGTTAATAAGATTCCTAAATAACTATAGATTCATCAAAAAGTTACATATTGTTTTCGAATATTGCTTGATAAACCACATACAACACAGATACCTCGTGATAGACTCTTCGCATCGTGTAGTAGTCTCCATACGCTAACCTCATGAGCTCTCGTAATAGGTTTAAAGCAGATTTCTAATTGGCCGTAGGTGTCTTCAACACGTGTAATCTGAAATGAGTAACCTTTAAGCTCGTCTGTAAGTGTTTCAATAATGCTTTTCCATCCCTCTTCATAGCTAACATCAATAAAATTTAAAAGACTAAATTTCTTTCCTGTCGCTAAGCCTTGAAAGTGTTCAAATGCATTGAATTCCACCGTGCTTTGCTCACATAAATCCAATGGCATGGCGCTTCTCCTTTTTTTCATATTTAACATCAGATAAAAGAATCATCGAGCGTTGATCTTTAATGGCCTTGAGAGCTGCAGTTTCTAAAGTCATCCTAATTTGCCGTGGTGGCAAATCAATTAAAGAGCGAATGATTTCATCACCAAGTTCAGGATTGAGGATTTTACCTAACACTTTATCATTCCTGATTTTGGTATAAATACTTCTGATAACACTTGGCATTTCTGATTTTTTTGGCTGGCTGATATTAATCACTCTCATGCGAGAAAGAATAGGATCTGGAATGTTGTCGGTATAATTTCCAGTTAACACCCAAATAATTTTGCTGGCATCAATCTCAATTTCTAACGCTTCATCCTTGAATCGCCTGGCTGAGTGTTGCTCAAGTAAGGTAAGTAATGAATTGGTCGGGTGAAACGCTGAATCACCTCGAATTTTATCGATTTCATCAATCAAAATGACCGGATTTCCAATAGGACTCTCAGCCAGTGATTTTGCGACAAAACCTACTGATGCATCTCCCCATTGTAGGCTTCCTCCCGTAAGCGCAAAACTGGCAGTCACTGTATTCATAGAAATTTCAAAATAAGGAAGCTCCATGAGTTCTGCTAGTTCGCTGACAAATAGAGTTTTACCAAGACCAGGGTCACCGATCAACAAAACTGGATTAGCTTCATAAAGCATATCTAGTTGATTGAGTGCGATGGCGTTTCCCTCAAAGAACTCAATAGCTTCGATAAAATTTGGAAAGCGCTTTTTAAGATCATCAAAAATGCCAATATTTGGAATTGCGAGAAGATCTCGCTCGGTGTTCCAGAGTTGTTTTAGAATATGACCTACTTTTGATTTAATCTCATCAGAACGATGGCTGAGTTCGTTTACTCTCTTAATTACATGCTCGCGATTTACTACTGAAAATGAATGTGTTGTGCTCATGGCAGCTCCTTAAAGCCACCAAAGCTTTATGGTGGCTAATTACGAAATGGATTCTTTGAGGCAAAGTATATGTATTCGGCCTGTTGATCCAATTCGCTTTAGATAAAGCGAAGGGTGTTTTGCCAATGTGATAAAAGTGTTCATTTGAGGTATATCTTAGCGAATAAAAAATAGATGTGTCAACATAAAAATTGCAATTAAAATTTGGTAACCTATTGAATTAACAACATTAATATTAATTAATTTGCATTACTGCCAGAAAGCGATTTTGATTTAACGACATTAAGAATTTTGGGACGTTTTTATGTAATTGATTACAAAGGCGGCCGATTTAACGACTTTAATTACTTGGAATACTTAATTAATCGATTTGAAAAGGGATTTGGAAACAGCGATATAGGCAGAGATAAGACCAATACTGATTGCAGTGATGCAAGTAATCAAAAAGACATCAAAGTTTGGCAAACGTAAGCTAAAGTCTGTTTGATACTCTATAGCTAAAGCAGAAACTGATAAGTTAAATAGCCAAATCACAACGCTAGTGATAATCAATGCAAAGAGTGCGCCAATCAAACCATAAATCGCACCAGAATATAAAAATGGACGCCGAATGAAGTTGTGCGTAGCGCCGATAAGTTGGCTGACTTCAATTTCTTCTTGCTGGGTTAAAATTTGCATGCGTATGGTATTACCAATCACCGTAAATAAAGCGAAGCCCAACAACATAGCGAGGACAAACAATGCTTTTTTGCCGAGTACAAGCAGGTAGCCTAGTCGTTTGAGCCAAGCATCATCGACTTGCACATTCTCAATGCCATCTAATTGGCTGAGTTCGTCTTTTAGTTGTTGGATGGCGGCTGAATCTAATGCGGTTGGCTCAATAAAGAATGCATCAGGGAGTGGGTTTTCAGTCAGCGAGCTAATGATGTTTTGATTATTGTTATCAGTCATTAATTGTTTTAGCGCATCTTCTTTTGAGATAAAGTGAAATTGTTTGATACTTTCACGGGTAGCTAAGGTGTTATGAATGCTATCAATCATGGTTGGCGTTGCATCTTGCTTTAAGAACAAGCTAAGATGTGAGTCGCTCTTAATGGTGCTGACAAGCCCACTAAAGCTACTGAGAACGAGGTAGACAATCATGGGTAAAGCAAGACTAACGGCAATGGTTAGCGCGATAAATAAATTGCTAAACAAATTATTCTGAAAGCGTGCGATAACCAGTTTGAGCGCTTGTGTGTGATGGGTTAACCAACTATTCATCTGCAGTCACCTGTTGACTAGTGAGTCTGCCATGATCCAAATGTAGAATCTTATGCGTCTGGTTTGCTGAGCCTAATGCATCGTGTGTGGCAATAATCACGGTGACGCCAACTTGTTGAAAAGCGCCAAATAAGTTAAGAATATCACCTGCATAATTTTTATCTAAATTGCCTGTTGGTTCATCAGCAATCAGAATCGAAGGTCTAGAAACTACCGCACGGGCGATGGCTAAACGCTGCTGTTCGCCGCCCGATAAGGTAATCGGCATGACTTTTTCTTTATGTAACAAGCCTACTTTATCTAGTGCCGCACGAATACGTTTTGCCGCATCGGTGCCAGTGATACCATTAATGGCGAGCGGCAACGCCACATTGTGATAACAATTGCGGTCATACAATAATTTATGATCTTGGAAAACGAGACCAAATTTTCGACGGATATACGGCAAGGCAGATTCACGTAGTTTGCTGACGTTTTGATTGTTAATCAGCACCGTTCCATTGCTTGGACGTTCAATAGCGGCAACCAGTTTTAGCAAGGTGCTTTTACCTGCGCCAGAATGGCCTGTGACATAAACCATTTCGCCTTGGTCTATGCTAAAGCTCGCATTGCTCAAGGCCTCTTGGCTGCCTGGATAGCGCTTGGTTACATTGTCTAAAACAATCATCGTGTTATCAAACTCACTGTTGTCATGCGACTATTATAGGTCATTCATCAAATAGCGCATCGACAAATTCATTGGCGCTAAAAGGACGTAAATCATCAATCGCTTCACCAACGCCAATGTAGCGAATCGGGATTGGACGAGCTTCGGCAATCGCGGCAATTACGCCACCTTTGGCAGTGCCATCAAGTTTACTTAAGATTAATCCAGTCACACCAAGCGCATCATCAAATGCTTTCACTTGGCTTACTGCATTTTGCCCAGTATTAGCATCTAACACTAACATCACTTCATGCGGTGCACCAGGGTGCGCTTTATTAATCACGCGTTTTACTTTGGCAATTTCATCCATCAAATGCATTTGTGTGGGTAAACGACCAGCGGTGTCCGCAATGACAATATCAATTTTTTTAGAAATAGCAGAGCTGACTGCGTCAAAAATAACCGCCGCAGGATCGGCGCCTTCTGACGCAACAACATGTACATTATTACGCTCACCCCACACTTGCAGTTGCTCTCTAGCGGCCGCTCTAAAGGTATCGCCGGCGGCAATTAGAACGGATTTACCTTGTGTTTGATATAGCTTGGCTAGCTTGCCAATTGATGTGGTTTTGCCTGCCCCGTTGACACCCGCTAACATAATGACAAAAGGCGTATGCGAATTGGTTTCTAACGGCTTTTCTAGTGGCGCGAGCATCGCAAGTAACTCTGATTTAAGGGCGCCTTTGAGTGCAGTCGTATCTTCTAAACGGTCTTTTTTAACCCGCGCTTTTAGTCTGTCTAGTAGCTTTTGTGTGGCGGCAACCCCAATGTCTGAAGTGAGTAAAATAGATTCAAGTTCTTCATACGTATCTTCATCAATTTTTCCACCGCTAAATAAACTACTAAGCTGACCACCTAATTGTTGGCGCGTTTTACTTAAGCCTCTTTTTAGGCGTTCAGTAAAACTAACCTTAGGTTCAGCAGGCGCTAAAGCTTGTTGATCTGCGACGGGTTTGTCAGCAGGTTTAGCGTCTTGGTTTTTGTCTTTTTTGAAGAAATCAAACATAGTTACTATCTTATAGAGTTGCTTTAAAAGGTCGCTTAATTATTAAGCTAAACGGATGGTTCGGTTGCAGTGATTATAGATTATTTACCTAAACTTGGGTGAACACGGCATACAATGTCTTTTAGCTGTGAACTTGCTGGTGCTGTTGTAGGTCACATGTCACAATTGCTTATTCGCTTGCATCACTTGAATTATGTTTTGGAGAAAAATAAATTGTTAATAAGAGCTTTGTTTGTATTGTTGCTAATTAGTCCTGTTATTGCATCAGCAGAAACGCCAACGCAAGAATATCAGTTAGAAAATGGATTAAAACTGATTGTAAAAGAGGATCATCGTTCACCAGTGATCGTCTCACAAGTTTGGTATCGTGCAGGCGCGTTAGATGAAGTGAATGGTAAAACAGGTGTGGCGCATGTGCTAGAGCATATGATGTTTAAGGGCACAAAAGCAGTGCCAGCGGGACAATTCTCCCGAATGATCGCGGCGGCTGGTGGTAAAGAAAATGCCTTTACTGGCATGGATTATACTTGTTACTTTCAACAGTTAGAAAAATCACATTTACCACTGTCTTTTAAGCTAGAAGCTGACAGAATGGCTAATTTAGTAATCAGCAAAGAAGAATTTGCAAAAGAAATTAAAGTGGTGATGGAAGAGCGCAGATGGCGTACCGAAGACAAACCACAATCAAAAGTAAATGAGCAATTTCAGGCGCTAACCTATAGAGCGCATCCATATGGTCGACCTGTGGTTGGTTTTATGAATGATTTAGAAAACATGACGGCGGCGGATGCGCAAGAGTGGTATGACAACTGGTATGCGCCTAATAATGCAACGGTTGTGGTAGTTGGTGATGTGAAAGCGCAAGAAGTGTTGGCCTTAGCGAAGCAACATTTTGGACCGTTAAAGCCAAAAACATTGCCAGTGCGTAAACCACAAGTTGAGCCTGAGCAAATTGGCGTACGCCGTGCCGTGGTAAAAGCGCCTGGTAATTTGCCTTATTTAGCGATGGGTTTTCATGCGCCAACGTTAAAAAGTGAAGCTACGCCAGAAAATGAGTGGGAGCCGTATGCATTAGATGTGCTTGCAGGCGTATTGAGTGGCAACGCTTCTGCGCGATTGAATCAAAAGCTGGTGCGCGAAACGGAATTGGCTGTTGATGTGGGTGCAGGTTACGACAGTACAACGCGTGGACGTACATCATTATTTGAGTTAGTTGGTGCGCCATCGCAAGGTAAAACGGTGCAAGAACTTGAAAAAGCCATGCTGGCTGAGATTGATAAAATCAAAAAAGAGGGCGTGACGCAACAAGAGTTAGATCGTGTTAAAGCAGCAGTGATAGCAGCGGATGTTTATGAGCGCGACTCCATGTTTTATCAAGGGATGCAAATTGGGCAGTTGGAAACCATGGGTTACGATTGGCAGTTATCAAAAGAATATCCTGAAAAGTTAAAAGCGATTACGTCAGCGCAAATTCAGGCTGTCGCCAAAAAGTATTTAGTTGAAGACAATATGACGGTAGCGACATTAGATCCACAGCCGATTGACCCTGATGCGAAGCCTGTTGGTCAGCCTCATACGCATTAATTCAACAAGTTTTATCGATTGCGTTTCTAGTTTGATTGCAGGCTTTTGATGTTGAAGACTTATTTTTTAAGATCCATTTTTTTAAGATTTATTTTTTAGGGTTTAGGATGAAGAAATTTCAATTTTTAATCATATTAATGACTGGTTTAGTCACATTTAATAGCCATGCGGCAGTTAAGATTGAACATTGGCAAACCGCTTCTGGCAGCCGTGTTTATTTTGTAGAAAACCACGATTTGCCTATTTTAGATATGAGTGTTGGTTTTCCTGCTGGCAGTGCACGTAATACTAGCGAGACTGCTGGCTTGGCTGGTGTAACGTTGCATATGATGAGTTTGGGTGCGGCAGGCATGAATGAAGAAGAAATTACCAATGCGTTTGCTGATATTGGCGCAGAAAAAGGAGGCTCACTCGATGCAGATCAAGCTTCATTTAGTTTACGCACGCTGACCAGTGAGAAAGATAAAGCCTTAACTGTATTTAATAAAATATTGCATCAACCTGATTTTCCGCAAGCGGTATTAGCGCGTGAAAAAGCACGGATTATTGCAGGCTTGCAAGAAGATGAAACGCAGCCTGAGAGTATTGTGAATAAAGCTTTTATGCAGGCTTTGTATGGTAAACATCCTTATGGTTTATCCGATAGTGGCGAAGTTAAAACGATTGATGCCATCAAGCGTGAAGATTTGCAGGCTTTTTATCAGCAGTATTACAGTGCTAAAAGTTCAGTGATTGCCTTGATTGGCGATGTCACTAAAGCAGAAGCACGTGAGATTGCTGAGAAAGTATCTGCTGGTTTGCCACAAACACCAGCGCTTGGTTCTTTACCAAAGGTTAGTCTGCCAACGGCGGCGAATAAGCAAGAGATTGCTCATCCAGCAAGCCAAGCACACATTTTATTAGGTTATCCAGGTATCACGCGTGGTGATGCGGATTACTTTCCGCTTTATGTCGGTAATTATATTTTAGGCGGTGGCGGCTTTGTTTCTAGGCTGACGGAAGAAGTACGCGAAAAGCGTGGTTTGGTTTATAGCGTTTATAGCTACTTTATCCCAATGGCAGAGCAAGGTCCATTTCAAGTTGGCTTGCAAACCAAGAAAGAACAAGCGGGCGAAGCGTTAAAAGTGGTGAACGAAACCTTGGCTAACTACATAAAAAATGGCGTGACAGCAGAAGAGTTGCAAGCGGCGAAATCTAATATTATTGGCGGCTTCCCAATGCGCTTAGATAGCAATCGTGACATCTTAGGTTATTTGTCGATGATTGGCTTTTATCAGTTGCCGTTGACTTATTTGGATGACTTTAATCAAGAAGTCAATAAAGTAACCGCAGCGCAAATCAAAGAAGCCTTTAATCGTCGATTAAAGTTAGATCATTTTGTTTCTGTTATTGTTGGTGCGCAGTAACGGCTAACTGAAATTAATCGATGACGGCAAAAACCGTTTCTTTGCTGAGTAAATCAGCTAAAGGAACGGGTTGGTGCCTTAAAAATCCTTGCACGTAATCAACGCCCATTTCATGCAGTAGCGTCTCAACTTCTTCTGTCTCAACCCATTCGGCTATGGTGAGTTTTCCGGTGGCCTTTGCTACTTCTAAAATGCAGCGTACAGTAGCGCGGTCAATATCATTATTGATCAAATCTTTAATAAATTGCCCATCAATTTTTAAAAAATCAATCGACAGCGATTTAAGGTGACCAAATGACGAAACGCCACTGCCAAAGTCATCTAATGAAAAGCGAATATGCTGTTTTTGCATGCTGGTGATAAATGCATTGGCAGCACTTAGATTAGTGATTGCGGCTGTTTCTGTGATTTCAAAACAAATTTTGGCGCAATCAAGCTTTAATGACTCGATACGGTCTAAGACGAATGCATGAAACGCAAGATCACTAATGGACTGTCCAGAGAGGTTGATGGCGATTGAACCAATATGTGACAGCGCATGTTGATGTTCTTTTAGCCAAGTAAAGACTGCGTTAACCACCCATTTATCAATGCGAGAAATGAGGTGGAATTTTTCAGCAGCCGGCAAGAAAGTGGCAGGAGAAACTAACTCTCCTTTTTCATCCAGCATTCTTAATAAAATTTCACTTTTTACGCCTAAGCCTTTAGTAACTGGAACAATCAGTTGGTTATATAAAACAAAACGATTCTCTTCTAATGCTTGGGTAATGCGACTTGCCCAATAAGCACTGCCCTTTCTTGATTCTAGACTATAGTCAGAATCGTAGTAAATATGAACGCGGTTACGGCCAGACTCTTTCGCGGTGTAACAAGCAGTGTCGGCAGATTGCATCAGATGTTCAATCGATTTCCATTTTTCATTGAAAATGAGTAAGCCGACGCTGGCACTGACAGAAAAACGTTGGTTTTTATGAGTAAAACGATAATTATCGATATCTTTGCAGATATTTTCCGCAATACGCAAAGCAGGTTCTAAGCCACATTTTTCCAGCAAAATACCAAATTCATCTCCGCCTAATCTGCCCAGTGTGTCAGAGTTGCGCAGGTGTGAGAGCATAATATGAGAGATTGATTTGAGTAGTTTATCGCCAACTCCATGCCCGCAGGTGTCATTAATGATTTTAAATTGGTCGAGATCAATAAACAGTAAAGCGTGCTCACAATGGTTTTTGCGAGCGGTGACTAGTGAGTAATCGAGCTTGTGCTCAAACTCTCTACGATTGAAGAGACCTGTTAATGCGTCATGTGTTGCGCGATAGGTCATTTCAGATGCCATTTTGCGTTGCTCAGTGACGTCATGAAAAACTAATACGGCGCCTAGTACATTTTGATTTTCATCACGAATTGGCGCTGCCGAATCTTCAATGCCATACTCTGTACCATCTTTGCTAATTAATAGGGTGTCAGTGGCA
>Ga0209231_1000673_pt1 | contig 17026 bp, 13 predicted proteins | sample Deesub45470m_DNA_FD_188086 | JGI IMG/M metagenome (GOLD analysis project Ga0209231, IMG submission 188086) | Deep subsurface microbial communities from North Pacific Ocean - 450_OLKR46/470m Metagenome (SPAdes) (version 2) | ecosystem: Environmental > Terrestrial > Deep subsurface > Unclassified ... | reverse complement strand
ATGTGAAAGCTGCGGAGACACCATCGGCGAGGGACGTCTGAAAGCCCGACCGGTAACGACTTTGTGCATTGAATGCAAAACCGAGCAGGAGCGCCAGGAAAAGATCGGCTGATTTGACCCGAATCCCCCGCAGGCGGGAGACGACATGGCGCAGGATTCTTCGCAGCCAGCCAGTAACGATCATCCGGCATGGTCAACAGCCGACGGCGATCACCTTTCTTTTTTATCACGTCTATCATTCAAGGCCGGCCTGGCAGCAGTACTGTCGGTCGGCCTTCTGCTTTTTCTTGCCAGTCGCTATAACGACCTGCTGGTTCATACACTGATTGAGCTTGCCGGTATCGTTCTCAGCGGCGCAGTTTTTCTGATCGGCTGGAACACCAGGCACCTGGTTCGCAACCGGTTTTTCGTCATCCTGGCCATAGGGTTCCTCGCCGCCGGACTTGTCGACCTTCTGCACACGCTGGCCTATGAGGGGATGAACGTCCTCCCTGCGGCAAGTGCCGCGGCCTCCACACACTTGTGGCTGATTGGGCGTATCCTCTCTGCAGTCGCCTTTCTGTGTGCCACCCTGAGTCTTGGCAGAGGTTCCAATTCATCGATCAAGCTGTGGCTGGCTGGCTTCCTGGGCATCGCCACCTTGTTATGCCTCCTGGCCTGGCCATTCGACCTTTTGCCTTTGCCTTATCTCGAAGGCGTCGGGATGACCCCGTTCAGAATTGCCGTCGAGTACGTTGTAATCAGCCTTCTGGCAATCGCTGCCGCCCTTCTCTGGGTGCGCAGGCGGCAACTCAACCAGCGGCTCGTCGCCTCACTTTTGGGTGCTCTCGTCCTGAATATCTTGGCCGAGCTGGTCTTCCCCCTGTCTCGTGATTTCAATGGCTCAACTGATTTTATCGGCCACTATTTCAAGCTGACAGGCGGCCTGCTGGTCTACTACGCCCTGGTTGAGGGGACCCTTCGCACCCCTTTCGTCACCCTGTTCAGAGACATGACCCAATCATACGAAGAGCTGAACCAAGAGCTTAAAAGACGCCTGGCCGCAGAGAAAAAGCAGGAAGCCTCTCACAGAGAGATAACCTTTCTCTATCAAGTGTCACGCGCCATGCATAAAACACTCAATCTTGACGAACTTGCTCATCTGATTCTGACTGCTGCAACCATCGATACAGTCTGCGGCTTTGAACGGGCCACCTTCTTCACCGTTAACCGGCGCACCGGAATCCTGCAAGGTATGCTCGGAGTAACACACGGCTTGCCTGGCAGTGTCATTGTTCAAGGCGGAGAAATCCCGTGGGAGCGTCTGCTTCCCGGCAGAGAAGAGTGCGAACTTCAGCGGCACTCAGACTACAATTTGTCAGTCATAAAACAACGGCTGCCGCTGGATGCAGACGATAACGCCCTGGCTCGCGCCTGTATAGAAAATCGTGTGATTCTGGTTCCAGACCCTCAGCAAGAACCTGATGGAGGACGACGCTTTGCCGACAATTTGTCTCTGGGGCCCTATGCTTGCGCCCCCCTGTCCGAACATGAACAGCTGCTCGGCGTGCTGATGGTCGATAATCCGCAAAGCAAGGCGGAGATCACACCAGACCGACGTCACTTTCTCGAGCTGTTTGCCGGAATGGCTGGCACCACGTTAAGCACCGCCGGGCTGGTCAAGCGTCTCGAACTGGCTCACGATGAATTACGCGATGTGCAGGAGCAACTGATCCAGGGAGAAAAGCTCGCCGTACTCGGTGAGATGGCCGCCCAGGTGGCCCATGAGCTGAAGAACCCCCTGGTCTCGATCGGTGGCTTTGCCCAACGCCTGACCAGGCAGGAGCTCGCTGACCCACGCGCCAACGAGTATGCCAGCATCATCGCCAGAGAAGTGCGCCGCATGGAAGAGATGTTAGGTAACATTCTGGCGTTCAGCAAAAAACAGCTGGTCTGCCTTGAACCGTGCGATGTCAATGTCATCCTGCAGGAAGTGCTCTCGCTGGAGAGGGAGCACTGCCAACGACAGAACATTACCCTGGAGTTCCTTTTAAAATCTCCGCTACCGATAATTCTTGGTGATCTTCGTCAGCTGCGGCAGGTCTTTCACAATCTGACGATCAATGCACGTCAGGTGATGGCCAAGGGGGGCACCTTGACCGTCAGGGCTGGCGCCGGTATCCTGCGCGGCGATCAGGCCGTGGTTATCGAGGTCGAAGATACCGGCGGTGGTATCGCCCCCGAAGTGATGCGCAACATCTTTAATCCATTTTTCACGACTTATCCCAAAGGAACCGGGCTGGGGCTCTCCATCTCGCATCGCATCATCGCCCACCATCACGGCGAAATCGAGGTACTCAATGGCGAAAAGGGGGCCAGATTTATCGTCTCGCTGCCGCTTGCTCCACCCAGCATAAGCGGCGTTGACAAACACCGCGCGTAGTTAGTAAATTGGGGCTAATTCTGGGGCCGTAGCTCAGCTGGGAGAGCGATGCGTTCGCAATGCATAGGTCAGGGGTTCGATCCCCCTCGGCTCCACCAAGAAAGACAAAGGGTTAGCGATGGTTTCGCTGACCTTTTTTTGTTTCTTGCTTACACGCAATTCCCTCGCAGTTCCGGCCCTCGCTCTGAGAGTGAGGTCGGTTCGCAATGGTGGACATCATGTTATGTGGATGCGCTAGTGCCCTCTGTTGAAATATTATGCGCCTCATTTTCTATTCAGCATCTTGTCTAATTTATATATTATCCTTGCAAATACATGTAATTATATTTTATAAATCTATTCAATATCTATTCGCAAAGAGGTTGTCGTGAGGGAAGAGCTTAGATTAAGACTTCTGGAAAAACTGGCGGCAGGGCCGAAGCCCGCAAAAGATTTGGCGGCCTTTCTTGGCGTCAGCCAGCCCACAATTTCCAGGATGATAAATGAACTCGGCGACCAGGTTGTCAGTTTGGGGCGAGGGCGCGCGACGATATACGCCCGTCCTCGTCCCGTGCGAGGGACCACCAGCACCTTTCCCGTTTACCGGATTGACGAAGCAGGGAATGTTCACCTGCGGGGAGTGCTACGAACACTGGTCGGTGGGCAGTATTGGTGGCAGCCAGAGGGTCCGAACCCTGAATATCGCCTTTATGATTATCTCCCCTGGTTCATCCAGGATATGCGCCCTGAGGGTTTCGTCGGCAGAGCTTTTGCCCAAAGGATGGGTACGGAACTGGGCCTCCCGACCAAGTTGGATGAGTGGACGCATGATGATGTTGTTCTGCTCGCCTTGTCTCGTCGTGGTGAGGACCACATAGGGAACTTGGTTATAGGCGAAGAGTCCATCGATCGCTACCTTCGGTCGACGCAACGACTAAGCTTGGGGATTCCAGAACTTGCCCGCCAACAGGTTTATGCCGGCTTGGCCAATGCGGCCATGGCGGGAGAACCCGCGGGTTCCTCAGCGGGAGGGGAGCAGCCAAAATTTGCCGCTATGCTGAACGACAGCGACGAGAACCGACATGTTCTGGTGAAATTCTCTCCTTCACTGGCAAGCGTGGAGGGTCAGCGTTGGGCTGACCTGCTGCACTGTGAGCACTTGGCACTTGAGGTTGTGCGAGAGGCCGGTATCGCTGCGGCAAGCAGCCGGATACTGGAGGCCGACAACCGTGTTTTTCTTGAGGTCGACCGATTTGATCGTGTTGGTACTTTCGGAAGGACTTCCGTCTTTTCTCTTCGCTCTATCGACAGTGAGTATGTCGGCGCGGGAGGTGATTGGGTGCGATGTGCCAACGGGCTTCTGCGGGTTGGGGTCATTTCTCCAGAGGATGCCAGAAGGATGCGGTGGCTGAAGGTCTTTGGCAATCTCATTGGCAACACCGATATGCATACGGGAAATCTGTCTTTCGTCCGCGTGCAGTCAAAGTATTACTCTTTGGCGCCGGTGTACGACATGCTGCCGATGCTTTACAGACCAGTTTCCGGGGAGACCCCACCCCGGGAGTTTGCACCACAGGCGCAGGCGATGGATGTCGCCGATGTGTGGCCGGAGGCATTACAGCAGGCACTTCGCTTTTGGGACATGGCCAGCTACGAGGCCGGCGTGTCCGGCGAATTCAGACAAATTTGCCGCAACAATCTGGCAGTGCTGTTGAACCTTGAAGCAGGACCGCGAATCGTTGTGAGACGCAATGACGGTGGTGGTTCATATTGAGAGTTTGCGGGAACATATGCACGAAAAGAATGACGGCCCGGATACACGCCAGCATCTGGGCCATTTTCTTTTCTGCGGGTTTCTGTATTAGCCTAGGCCATACCGAACGCCCAGAGCAGTCCGATAACGACAAACACTGACGGCAGGAGATTGCCAACCGGCAGACGCTTGATCCCCATCAGGTCGATGGCGATGGCCAGGATCAGCAGCCCGCCGACGGCGTTCATTTCGGTGACGACCGCATCGGTAAGGATGGAGCTGGCCAGCTCGGCCAGCAGGGTGATCGCCCCCTGATAGAGGAAGAGCGGTACGACGGAAAAGAGCACACCGATGCCGAGGGTCGAAGCGAGGGCGATCGAGGCAACGCCGTCGAGGGCGGCCTTGGCGTAGAGAATCGTCGGCTTGCCGCCCATGCCGTCCTGCAGTGAGCCCATGATCGCCATGGCACCGACGCAGTAGAGCAGGCTCGCCGTGACAAAACCCTCGGCAATCGTCCCCATGCCGCTGAAGCGCCGTTGCAGCCGCTGACCGAATTCTTCCAGACGCCTTTCAATACCGACCGCTTCACCGATCATCCCGCCGAAAATCAGGCTGCCGATGACGATCATCAGCTGCCGACTCTGCAGGGCAAGCTGCAGGCCGATCAGCAAGACCGCGAGGCCGAGACCGACCATCAGCGTCTGACGCATGCGCGCCGAAAGAAAACTGCCGGCCCAGCGCCCGATCAGACATCCGGCAGCGATCGCCGCCACGTTAACAAGGGTTCCCTGCAGGATCATGGTGTGTTCTTCTCCATCCGTCTGAAAGAAGGACGGAATCTAACATAAGAAAACCATTGGTTCAACAAACATCCTCGGCAGATTTCGACAACATTGAATTGAACAGACAGGTCGGAGCAGGTAAGATTGGCCAGCATAACGAAGGTCGAAGCGCTCGGGAAACTCCTGATTGGCACGAAGGACAATATGGACACCACCCGCCTTGCTATCGGCATCACCCCCGACGTCATCCGCAACCTGGGCCAGGAAGACGCTGGCACGAAGTCCGCCCGCCGGACAGCAGCCTAGCCAGGACGCGGACGCCGTTCACTATGAGTCTCACAGCCATACTGCTGGTTTTCTTCTCCGCCTTGTGCCACAGCGCCTGGAACCTGCTTGCCAAATCGAGCGGCGGCCCGATTGCCTTTATGCGTCAGGCGCTGCGCTACTCCGCCCTCTGCTACGCCCCCCTGTTCCTCGTCTTACTCTTTCTGGTCGAATACTCACTCTTCTACGTCACATGCATCCTGACTTCAGGGTTGGCCGTCGGTCTCTACCTGTATTGCCTCAGCAAGGCCTACGAACATGGCCAGGTCTCGGTAGCCTATCCGATCGCCAGGTCGTTCCCGATTCTGGTCGTCACCTGGGTCCTCTTCCTCTGGGGGGTCAAACCAACGACCGTCGGATTTTCCGGCATACTGCTGATCGTCGGCGGCTGCTTCATTCTGCCCATGAGTCGCTTCAGGCTCGGTCCGGACGGTTTTTCTCCGGCCAACTACCTGAACCGCAGCTGTTTCTGGGCACTGCTCGCAGCATTGGCCACCAGCGTTTTTTCGGTGATTGACAAGTACGCTGCGGTAAACATGCCGACCGCCCCGGCCGACCTGGCGATCTTCAGCAGGGTCAATTACGTTTACCTGCAGAACCTGGTCGCACTGATTGTCATGGAAATCTGTACCTTACGACAAAAACAGGCCTACCCGAAGGCACACCGGCCACGCGCCCTGTTCGCCGGCCTGATCTTTCTCATCTCTTACAGCCTGATCATTCTGGCCCTGACGACAGACCCCGTCGCTTACGTCGTCTCCTTCCGGCAGATCAGCATCCTGATTACGGCGCTGGTGTCCATGTTCTGGCTGGAACGTATAATTTCTTTGCCGAGGATCGTCGGCGTCGGTCTGATTTTCATCGGCGTGGTCCTGATCGGCCTGGCTTGAGCGCAAAAGACCATGACCATGACGCGAGCAACAAATTAGTGTAGAATGTGACTGTATATGACGGATTTTGAAAGGAGCCTTGCCATGAAAAAAAGTCTCAAGTTGTGTGCGTTGTTGTGCGGCTTAACCTTGATGACGCTGCTCGTCTCGGCCTGCATGACCGATAGCCGTTCCGGCTCTGTCTATTCCCGCGATCAGGCCCGCGTGACCCACTCTGTTTATTACGGCACGATTCTGCGGGTTGCGAATGTGACAATAGAGGGGAAGAGCGAAGGTTTGGGAACCCTGGCCGGAGGGGCTGCAGGGGGCGTACTCGGCAGCTCAGTCGGTAGCGGCTCCGGGCGTGCCATCGCCACAGTCGGCGGGGCAATTGTCGGTGCTCTGGCTGGCTCAGCAATAGAAAAAGGCTCAACGACCAGCGCCGGGGTTGAACTGGAGGTCGAGTTGGACAACGGAGAACTTCTGGCCATCGTTCAGGAGAAGGATGCCGTGTACAATGTTGGTGATCGGGTCAGGGTTTTGAAAGATGCGCGCGGCACAGCGCGAGTTCGCCAATAACCTGCCCTGAAGGATGAACATAACCTGATTTTCGACCCGCAGAAAGCCGACCCCTCAGGGGTCGGCTTTCTGCTTCGTATTATCTACAGGGTGATGTCGTCATTGCCGTTGCAATTGGTCGGCAACCGTTTCGACCTCGGCACGGATCTGCTCCGGGAGATCGCCCTGCTGCATCAGACGTTCTATCTGCTCCGTCGCCTCTTTACGCCAGCCCTTGCCCAGATAGACCTGAGCGATACGCAACAACCAGCGGGGGTTGTCCCGCTCCTGACGCAAAGCCCCTTTGAACGATTCTAGAGCGCGGTTCAGTTCGCGGCCGCGACGCAACCAGTGCTCAGCCAGCAGCGGGTGAGCGCCACCACCACAACCACCAGCCGGCAGCCGCCGGAGCAGAGCTTCCGCTTCGTCGAACCGCTCGGAAGCCTCGAGCAGTTGGGCGCAGAGCGTGAGCAAGCCAGCGTCATTAATCCCTTCCTCGACAGCTTGCATCCCCGCGGCAAGCGCTGCCGCCGTCTCACCACGCCGGGCATGCAATTCCGCCAGCCGTGCCCAGCAGTAACCGGTAAACTTTTTCGCAGCAATCTGTTCTTTGAGAAGCGCAGCCACTGCATCGAAACGTTTACTGGCAAGCATGCAGTCAAGCAATGCGGCAAAGGCATGAAAGAAATCCGGCTCAATTGTCAGTGCTGAACGCAGATCTTCCTGCGCCTGCTTCAGTCGCCCGTTGCGAACCTGCAGTGTTCCACGCTCGAAGAGATAGAGAACACCTCTCTCTTCCTGGGGAACCTTGTTCAGCAGAGCCATGGCCTGTTGATCATCACCATCCTGAACCGCCAGCCAGGCCTGTTGCAGCGAATCTCCGGCTGCGCTGTAGCGCTCGGCCAGCCCTGCCGGCAGCGCCGCCAGCAGTACCTCCATGCGCGCTTCATCATCCAGATCCTGAGCCTCATCAGCAAAATCCTGAGCTTCGGCGGTCTGACAGGTGCCGCAACCGGCATGCCCGGCTGGTCCTTCCTCAGCAGAGAGGGCAGGCTTGGCGCGCACTCCTTTTTCGAGCGCGGCCAAGGCCTGTTTGGCCCGTTGGCGCAGATCTGCCGAACGCGCCTGCTCCAATGCCAGCTGGTAGTCTTCCCGGGCACGCAGCAAATTCCCCGATTGGTGTGCCCAGGCCCCTTCTTCAAGGTTGATGCTTGCCAGGGAATCTCCGGCTTCACTTTCCCAGGTGTTTATTTCTGCGCAGAGATCTTCGTCAAGCGCGCTGCGATCAACACCTCGCGCCACAATCAGCAAGCTTGCCCAGTCCTTACGGCCGTAGAGCAGGCGCAGCTCATCGATCGGATCTTTTTTACCAAATATTTTTTTAAAGAAACTCATGGTGTTGCCTCTCAGTTATCACAACAGCAGATTGGATGTTTTTGACCCTCAAGCAAGTTTGAGACAGGAAAAATCAGGCCGGTTCAAGCCCGGCGAACTTGACAAGGAGTTTTTTCAGGCCGAACCGCTGAAAGGCAATCATCACCTTCTGGTTATCTCCCTGCCCTTCGATCCGACGCACAATCCCCGTACCAAATTTGACATGTCGCACATGCAGGCCGATGCGCAAACCCTCCTCGGCATCAGGGACAACCCGCACTTCATAGGCGTCGGTAACGGCTTCGTCGTCAGAATAATCTGGCTCCGTCTGATCAAAGAGTGACGCCAGGTTGTGACTGGCCGGTTTGTGCAGGCCACCCCCTGCCGGGCGCTCGAGCAGCGACTCGGGAATTTCACCGAGGAACCGGCTGGGCGGATTGAACTGGTAGTCACCAAAGATCCGGCGACGTCGGGCATGGGTCAGAGTCAACTTTTCCATGGCGCGGGTCATGCCGACATAGCAGAGACGTCGTTCCTCTTCCATCTCCTCCGGGCCGCTCGCCGCGCGGCTGTGGGGAAAAAGGCCTTCCTCCATGCCGGACATGAAAACCACAGGGAACTCCAAGCCCTTGGCGGCATGCAGCGTCATCAAGGTCACGCGATCAAGGCTTGGGTCGTAGGAATCGACATCAGCAATCAGCGCGACCTGCTCGAGGTACTCCTCCAGGGTTCCTTCGCTGCCGAAATGCTCTTCCATCCCCGCCAGGAGCTGTTCAAGGTTGTCGAGCCGGTTACGGGCTTCGTCGGTTTTCTCCGCACGCAACTGCGGCCCGTAGCCGCTTTCTTCGATCAACTCAGCAGTCAATTGGGGGTAGGGCGTCTGCCCGGAGCGAGACCGGAAAGCCTCGATCAGATCAGCAAAGGTACGAACCTTGGTCGCTGCGGCCCCTTGCAGGGCGCCGCGCTCAAGGGCCCGACGGCAGGCCGGCAAAAAACCACCCGCCTCATTTTCAAACTCAGCAATTTTATTAACCGTCACGGCACCGATTCCCCGAGCCGGGACATTGATAATGCGCCTCGCCGCAACGGAATCAGCCGGGTTACTGAGAATCCGCAGGTAAGCCAGGACGTCTTTGACCTCCATCCGCGAATAAAATTTCACACCACCGAACATAACGTAAGGCAACCGCTCGTTACGCAGCGCCTCCTCGATCACCCGCGACTGGGCATTGGTACGATAGAAAATCGCGACGTCGCGCAGGTATCGGCCGGCCAGTTTGAAGCGTGCGATCTCGCTGGCCAGATGGCGCGCTTCCTCCAGATCATCCGGCAGGGTTTCGACGGTCACCCCCTCGCCTCGCGGATTCTCGGTCCAGAGCTTTTTCGCCTTACGCCCGCGATTGTGACCGACCACGGCACCGGCAGCATCGAGGATCGCGCCGGTTGAGCGGTAGTTCTGTTCAAGACGGATTGTCACACAGCCGGGGTAATCACGCTCGAAGCCAAGGATGTTGCCAACCTCGGCACCACGCCAGCGATAGATCGACTGGTCATCGTCGCCGACTACGCAGAGGTTGCCATGACCGGAAGCCAGAAGGTGGATCAGGCGGTACTGCACCTGATTAGTGTCCTGAAATTCGTCGACCATGACATAGCGGAAACGCTGGCGATACTTCTCCAGAATGGCGGGCTGCGTTTCGAAAAGGCGTACTGTCTGCATCAACAGATCGCCAAAATCAAGGGCGTTTGCGCGTTTCAGCCGCTCCTGGTAGAGGGCATAGATCCGGGTAATCTGCTCACTGCCACTGTCATCATCCAGCTGTTCCGGCCAGAGACCGCGGTTCTTGGCCCGATCGATCGCCGCAGCGACTGCGCGTGCCTTGAGCTGTTTTTCCTCGATGCCAAGTTGCTGCAGAATCGTCTTGAGCAGGCGCTCCTGATCCTGATCATCATAGATGGTGAAATTCCGGCTGAAACCAAGGGCCTCAATCTCCCGGCGCAGAATGCGCACGCAGGCAGCATGAAAGGTGCTGACCCACAGCCCCTCGGCCGAGCCGAGCAACCGTTCGAGCCGCTCTTTCATTTCCCCGGCCGCTTTATTGGTAAAAGTCACGGCGAGGATCTGCCAGGCATCGACCTTGTACTTCTGCACCAGCCAGGCGATCCGATGCGTCAGGGCCCGGGTCTTGCCAGAACCGGCGCCGGCGAGCAACAGCAGCGGCCCCTGATCGTGCTGGACGGCCAGCTGCTGCATCGGATTGAGCCCCTTGAGAAGACCGCTCACTTATTTATCCTCAAGCGAGCGGGACATCAGGGCCCGGTTGTAGGCGGCGACGATATCGCGGCGCGAGATGATGCCGACCAACTGGCGGTGAGTTTCCCGATCGACGACCGGCAACTGCTCAATGTTGCGATAACCGATCTTGCGCATCGTCTGGTCGAGATCCTCGCTTTCATGAGCGGTAATCACGTCGGTGGTCGCCAGCTCCTTGACCACCACCAGATCCATCAGGTCACGCTCGAAGACCACCCCCATGAAATCCTGCACGGAAATGATCCCGGTCAGCTCCCCCTTGGTATTAACCAGCGGGAAGTTGGTATGATGGGTCTTCTCGATAAAGCGGGCGAACTGACCGAGCGTCATGTGCTCCGGGACGGTCTCCACCTCGCGCTCCATCACATCGCCAACCTTGAGTGATTTCATGATGTTGCGTTCCTTACCCGCTTCGAGGTCAATCCCGGCCCGTGACAGTTCGACGGTTTCGAGGCTGTCTTTCTTGAAATGCCGGGCCACAGCGGTGCCGATGACGCAGGACAGCATGATCGGCACGATAACCTCGTAGCTGTCGGTAATCTCGAACAGCAGGAAGATCGCCGTCATCGGCGCATGGGTTGCCGCCGCGAGAAAGGCCCCCATACCGACCATGGCATAAGCACCGGGAGCAATGTGAATCCGGGGAAAAAGCATGGCAGCGAGGTTGCCGAAGAAGCCACCGGTGACCGCGCCGAGATAGAGGCAAGGGGCGAACAGACCACCCGGCAGGCCGGAGCCGAGGGTGATGGAGGTCGCCACCGCTTTAGCGACAACCAGAGCGCCGAGCAGGTACCAGGCCGGTTGCTCCCATAGCTGGTCGCCCATCAGGACCGTTTCAATAAACTCGTAGCCGTTACCGAAGACCTGGGGGAAGACGAAGCCGATCACGCCAACCAGCAAGCCACCGAGGACCGGTTTGGCCAGTTTCGGCAGCTTCAGTGCGGTGAAACGATCCTTGATCCGGTAGTGGGTTTCGATGAACAGCGCAGCCAGGGCACCAATCAACAGCCCAAGGATGACGTAGAGGACCAGCTCCCAGTAGCTCTGCACCGTGTACAGCGGGGCGGTGATCTCCGAGTGGTTGCCAAGCAGGGCCCGGGAAACAACTGTTGCCATACCGCTGGCGATGACGATGGAGGTGAAGCTCGACAGTTCGAAGGCCGCCAGCAGGACAATCTCCTGGGCAAAGAAGACCCCGGCAATCGGCGCGTTGAAGGTTGCAGCCACGCCTGCGGCGGCGCCGCAGGCGACCAGCACCTTGAGCCGGTCGCCACTCATCTTGAACATCTGGCCGAACTGCGAACCGATCGCGCCGCCGATCATGGCGATCGGCCCCTCCTGCCCGGCTGAACCGCCAGCGCCAATGGTAACCGCAGCCCCCAACCCTCGGGTGAAGATCGGTCGAAGACGCAATTTGGCGCCGCGCAGATTGACCTTTTCCAGAAAACCGGAAAAACCGCGCTGCAGGTCGCTGCCGAACCAGTGCAAGAGAGGGATGACCAGCAGACCACCGATCACCGGGCAGAAGATCACAGCCAGACGCGCAAGGCTCCATTCATCCATCGAGTAACCGAAAAACTCCGCGCTCTGTTCGAAAATTGCCCAGTGGAAAAATTCGATCGTCTTGCGGAAGGCATAGTTGCCAAGCCCGCCGAGCACCCCGATAATCACCGCGAGGATGATAAGAAAGGTATTTTCGCTGATCCTGAAGGTGTCCTGCAGCGTTGACAGCGCAGACCTCAGGCGAGCGAAGAGGCGGTTATTGAAAGAAAACACGATTACTCCACTGTGACGCTTTTTGCCAGGTTGCGTGGCTGGTCGACATCAGTCCCTTTAAGGACGGCGATGTGATAAGCCAGGAGCTGCAGGGGGATCGTCATGAGGACCGGCATCAGATCATCGACAATCGAAGGCACGACCAGAACCGTTTCGGCGTTGCCGACCAGTCCGGCGCCTTCCCGATCGGTGATCGCCACCACCCGTCCGCCACGGGCCTGGACCTCCTCCATGTTGGCGGCGACCTTCTCCATGGTATCGTTGTGCGGGGCGATGACCACCACCGGGAGCTGCTCGTCGATCAGGGCAATCGGTCCGTGCTTCATCTCTCCGGCAGGATACCCTTCGGCGTGGATATAGGAGATCTCCTTGAGCTTGAGCGCCCCTTCGAGGGCGATCGGGTATTGATTGCCGCGACCGAGATAGAGAAAGTCACGCGCCTGCATCAGCCCCTGGGCCGCCTCCTCGATGACTCCGTCCAGTTCCAGGCATTCTTCGACCTTGCGCGGCAGGCTGACCAGAGCTTCGAGCATGCCGCGACAGGCCTCCTGATCAAGGGTGCTGCGTTTGCGACTGAGGTAGAGCGTAAACAGGTAGAGCGCCACCAATTGCGTCGTGAAGGCCTTGGTCGAGGCGACACCGATCTCGGGGCCGGCGTGGGTGTAAATGACCCCGTCGCTCTCGCGGGCGATCGACGACTCGACCACGTTGCAGATAGCCATAACCCGGCCGCCCTTGCCATGCGCTTCGCGCAACGCTGCCAGGGTGTCAGCGGTTTCACCGCTCTGGCTGATGACCAGGGTCAGGGTGCGTGGCGTCACCAGCGGGTTGCGGTAACGGAACTCACTGGCGATATCGACCTCGACCGGGATGCGGGCGTGCTTTTCCAGCAAAAACTTGCCGACCAGGGCTGCGTGCCAGGAGGTGCCGCAAGCGACAATGTAGATCCGCTCCAGATCCTGCAGATAAGCATCTTCGAACTCAAGCCCCTCGATAAAGACTTCGGCGTGATCTTCACGGATGCGCCCGGCGATGGTATCGGCGATCGCTCGCGGCTGCTCATGGATCTCCTTGAGCATGAAGTGCCGGTAGCCACCCTTCTCCGCCATGACCGGGCTCCAGGTGATGGTTTTCGTCGCTCTTTCGACCGGGGTGCCGGCCAGAGTGGTGTGACGCATGGCCTCAGCCGTGAAGATGACCATCTCGCCGTCCTCGAGAAAAATCATTTCCCGGGTATGAGAGAGCATGGCGGGGATGTCCGAGGCGACAAAAAACTCCCCGACCCCTTGGCCGACAACCAGCGGTGAGCCGAGCTTGGCGGCAATCAGCTTGTCCGGCTCTTGTTCACTGAGAACAGCGACGGCATAAGCGCCGCGCACTTTGGCCAGAGCCTGACGCACGGCAGTTTCAAAATCACGACACTCCTTGTAGTGCTGCTCGATCAGGTGGGCAATGATCTCGGTATCGGTTTCAGAATTGAAGTTATGCCCCTGCCCGCGCAGGCGGTTTTTCAGGTCGAGGTAGTTCTCAATGATACCGTTATGCACCACGACGAAGCCGCCGGCGTAATGGGGGTGAGCATTGGTCTCCGAAGGGCGGCCGTGGGTTGCCCAGCGGGTGTGACCGATGCCAGGGCTGCCGGCAAGCGGCTTGACGCGCAAGGCATCTTCAAGGCGAGACAGTTTCCCCTCGGCGCGACGGATCGTCACCTTGCCGTCAGCCAGGGTGGCAATCCCTGCTGAGTCATAGCCGCGGTACTCAAGCCGGCGCAAGCCGTCCAAAACAATCGGGGTGGCATTCTGTGGACCGATGTAACCGACAATACCGCACATAAATAGACCTCTAGGTAAGCGATGTGCGATCAATACGCACATCGTTAAAGGGTTGAGATAGCTGAATCAGTCTGACTTTTTCTGCTGTTTCTTACGGTTGCGGGCAGCCCAACCCTCGATAATTTTCTGCTCGGAGCGGGCAATCGCCAGGGCATCTGGCGGAACATCCTTGGTAATAGTCGAGCCGGCACCGATCAAACTGCCGCGACCGATACGAACCGGGGCAACGAACTGCGTGTCGCTCCCGACAAAAACATCGTCCTCGATGATTGTCTGGTGTTTGTTGACGCCGTCGTAGTTGCAGGTAATGGTGCCGCAACCGAGGTTGACGTTCTTGCCAAGGGTCGCATCACCGATGTAGGTCAGGTGACTGGCCTGTGATTTCTCACCGATGATAGCCTTCTTGGTTTCGACGAAGTTGCCGATCTTGTTGTTGCCGGCCAGCACCGTGCCGGGTCGCAGGTGGGCCATCGGTCCAATGGCACAGTCATCGCCGACCGTTGTCTCACTCAGTATGGAGCCGGCTCTGAGATGAACCCGATCACCAATGGCACAATCGCTGACCACGACACCCGGCTCGACCTGACAGTCGCTGCCAACCTTGGTCCGGCCGCGCAGATGGACTCCCGGATGAATCAGGGTGTCGGCGCCGATGGTCACCTCGGGGTCGATGTAGGTGGCAAGCGGGTCGATCATGGTCACCCCGGCGCGCAGATGCCCCTCGTTGATGCGCTGGCGCAGGATGGCTCCTGCCTGGGCCAGTTGTACCCGATCGTTGATCCCCATAGCCTCTTCCGCCTGTTCAACAGCCAGAGCTTCAACCCGCTCTCCGGCGCGACGCGCCGCGGCGACCACGTCGGTGAGATAATATTCGCCCTGGGCGTTGCGATTATCCAGACGATTTAAAAAGCCAAAGACCTCCGGCGCGCGAAACAGATAAATGCCGGTATTGATCTCTTTGACCAGACGCTCCTCGGGGGTCGCGTCCTTCTCTTCGACGATGCGCTCCACGCCATCGAGGCCACGCAGAATCCGGCCGTAACCAGCAGGGTTTTCCATGTGGGCGGTCAGGATGGTGACGCTGGCGGCACGCTGGCGGTGGTGGCTGAGCAACTGACGTAAGGTCGTTTCACGCAGCAAAGGCACGTCGCCGCAGAGCAGCAGCAAGTCACCGCTAAAGCCCTCGAGCGCCCCCGCGGCACATTGCAGTGCATGCCCAGTTCCAAGTTGCTCCGACTGCAAGGCGAAAGACAGGGTTTCGGTGGCAAATATCTCACGCACCCGCCCGGCGCCGTGACCGATGACCGCTACCACCGGTGAAGCTTTGAGGCGTTCAGCCAAGGTTACGACATGCCGCAGCATCGGCAAACCGGCGACCGGGTGCAACACCTTGGGCAGAGCAGATTTCATCCGCGTCCCCTGGCCTGCGGCCAGGATCACAGCTGCAAGGTTATCAAACATAATTTCCTCCTCCTGCATTAAAACATGTCATTATTCCGAAATGGTCGAAAAAGGTCAAGCAATGTAACCCTTCTGCGAGTGGTCTTTGCCGATAATAGCCGGTGTCATCCCCCATCAGAGGTTTCTCTTTGACACTTCAGAAGGGGCTCCAGTATATTTGACTGTATTTTTCAGGGGAGCAAATATATCTGATGAGCGGTCGCGGCCAGATCACCGAATTACTGAATCAGCTTGAGGCGGACCTCAAAGAGATGGAGTTCGCTTACGATCAGTACTTCCTTGGTCTCGAAAAACGCTCGCCGGATCCGAAGAGGCTTCAGTTCACCAAGCGTCTGCGCAAGATGGTCACGCTCTACATCCCGCAAACCGATCTGCGGTTTCGGCTGCAGAGCCTGACCAGCCGGTTTAACAGCTACGCCGGCTACTGGGATCGCATCCAACGCCTGATCGACGAAGGCAAGTACGAACGGCACACGTCTCGCATCAAACGCTTTGCCAGCTCAAAGCTGACAGTCCCCGCCCAACCGGGGACGCAGGAACCGGTCGCCGACCCCCTGGACCGACTCTACCAGGAGCTGGTCAACGCACACCAGAGCTGTCAGCTACGCCCGCCTAACCGCGATCAGGTTGCCAGCTTCCTCGCCAAGCAGAAAGAAGCCATACAGCAGAAGTTTGGCGACAAGCAGGTCGATTTTTTTGTCGTCACGGTGGAAGGTAAACCCAAAATCAAGGTGCGAGCCAGAAGCTGACCGCAAATGGCCAAAGAACGCAGTAAAACAGCCCTGGTCCTGGCCGGGGGTGGCATTATGGGCGCCGCGTACGAGATCGGCTGTCTGGCTGCGCTCGACCGTCTTTTCGCCGCCGGCTTCTCGACGCGCCGCTTCGATACTTACATCGGCATCAGCGCCGGTTCAGTCATCGCCACCCTGATTGCCAACCGCATCGACGCCAGCGCACTTTTCCACACCATCTCCCGCAACGAACGCACGGTTTTCAACTGGCGCAGGAGTGACATCTACCAATTTGACTGGTGGGCAGCGCTTCGCGCGCTCGGCGGGCTGCCACGCAACCTCTATCATGTTTATCGTCATTATCGCAAAAGCGGTTGGGATTTCCAGTTGGCTGACCTGCCTCACCTGCTGCAGGAGCAATTTCCGTCCGGTATTTTTTCCCTGAATCCAATGCAGGACTATCTCTGCACCTCGTTTCGTGATGAAGGGCTGTGCGACGACTTTTCGCGGCTCAGTTGTGAGCTGTTTATCCCCGCGTACGATCTCGACACCGGCGAACGGGCTGTCTTTGGCCGCAAAGGGTTGTCAGACCTCCACATCTGCCAAGCGATCACCGCTTCCTGCGCGATCCCCTTTTTCTTTCAGCCTTATCGGATCGGCTCAAAAGCGTATCTCGATGGCTCGTACGGCCTCGGCACGCATCTCGACGTCGCCATCGAAAGTGGTGCCAAACTGATTGTTCTGGTCAATCCACGCGTTCCTTTTCAGAACCACCCGGAGACCACCTGCCTGCCGTCGATGTCCTACGGCAAGTGCTCACAGATCGATGAGTTGGGCATCCTCTTTACCTG
>Ga0209231_1000671_pt1 | contig 17101 bp, 13 predicted proteins | sample Deesub45470m_DNA_FD_188086 | JGI IMG/M metagenome (GOLD analysis project Ga0209231, IMG submission 188086) | Deep subsurface microbial communities from North Pacific Ocean - 450_OLKR46/470m Metagenome (SPAdes) (version 2) | ecosystem: Environmental > Terrestrial > Deep subsurface > Unclassified ... | reverse complement strand
CCTTCACCAGCCATCATACCAATTTTCACATTTACAGGACCTTCATCAGTAGCGTGAAAACCATTTACAGGAATTTCATAATTTTCTTCACAATTTCCACAAACATATGCATAACCATCAAATACAGTGATATCTCTCCATGTCATTTTAGAATTCTCGTAAACAATAACCATACCCCATCCACCATAATATCCGGTTCCTCCACCATCACCTTCAGAAGTTGCCATATCTGCTACCCAATATTCACCATAACCACCAGTTCGTACTAAATCAGTTACTTCAATATATGCTGCATACATTCTAGCATCATCGGATGGATATCTAATATTTGAAGGGCTAGCTACTAAAGATTGGTAATTTCCGCCAGATTTTTTAAACTTTACAGTTCTTTTTTGAGTCTCTGTAAGGTTTGTATTACCTCTTCCAGACCAATATAACCCTGCATAAATAATATTTGAACAATTTGGATCTGCCCCATTTTCTGTTGAAAATGCAAATGTTGCTGAAGAAGAATTTTTAGTATTTGAGTCTCCATCTTTATCTACAAATTCCATGTCATTATTACTGTTGTTCTTGTTATCAGCATAATCTTCTAACGTAAGGTTGGTATTACCAATCATGGTAAAATCTCCCTTAATATTATAAATGGTTTTATTTGGAGAATTAACAGATGTTCTTGGTTCAAAACCAACTCTTACCTGACTATAACCATTAAAACTAATTGTTAAAACAGCAAAAACAATTAAGATTAGTTGAAGTATATTTTTGTAAGAATAAAACTTATTAGAGTAGAGCTTTTCCATATTCTTTTACTTTTAATGTTATTGTTAATTATGACTCTTCAGTCACAATATAATAGACTGTTATATCTTGGTTAGTATTCAAAATTACTTGTTGAATTTGGCTGCTTGAACATTCAAAATTACATTTTACAAAAATGTACTTAAGCTTTTTAAATTCAGTAAGGTTTGATACGTTTATTGATTTATTTAAATCACTTTGTTGGTTTAGTTTCACAATAATTAGTTCAACTGACTCGAACATTTTATTTTTAGAATTCAATAGCGTATTTAATTGAAAATCCTCAGATTTCAATTTGATTGGATTATTCCCTTCTGAAACTTTACGAACATTTCCTTTATCAACATACATTGTAGAAACTTTTGCATTTGCAATTTCAAAAAAGCGTTGATCATTCTTCTTCTCTAAAGTATTAGGTCTAGACGAAATTACTGAACCATCTGTATTCTTCCCACTCAAAATCACATTCTCAAAGTCACTTTCTGAAACTTGAATTAAATTTGTGTTTTGACCAGTTATGGTATTTAAAATAAACAAACTGAAAACAGTTAATGCTATATTTCTTAGATTAAACAAAGAAGTGTATTTTTTTTTCATAATTTTTATTCATTAAATTAATCTCAACTTTCAAGCTTCACTTAGTGTGTTATTTGAAAAACAATTTGTATTAACAAACAACTACAACTAATATAGGGTTATCTAAATTTCAATTATATAAACAAAGTAATTAACCAAACATGTTGGCATCTGTTTAACAAAGGATTTAAAAATTTTGGACATCTGCGGGGACATTTATCTCAATTGAATACAAATATAATACAGAAAAGCTTTAACTGCCTAATTACCAGCGCTTTTTTTTTGGCAAATTAACAAATGGTGGCTTTTTATTAACAAATGGCATTTTATGCTGAATAAACACCAATAAAACGACTATGATAATTATCATATTGATTGTAACTTACTCTTTTTCAATAATTAAGACCTAATTTTTCTTCAAAAAAACGTTGCTTTTAGATTAAAATAGGTAAATTTATTACAAGACAAATAAAAATTCTATTTTTGCCATTCATTTTTACAACAATATTATGAGTATATATGATGTAGCCATTATCGGTTCTGGACCTGGCGGGTATGTTGCCGCTATTAGATGTGCACAATTGGGTTTAAAAACTGCTATTATTGAAAAATACAACACGTTAGGTGGCACTTGCTTAAATGTTGGTTGCATTCCCTCTAAGGCATTACTAGATTCATCGCACCATTATTATGATGCAACCAAACACTTTGCAACTCACGGAATTGAAGTTTCAGGATTAGAAGTGAATTTCAAACAAATGATTGCACGTAAAAATGAAGTTGTTTCACAAACTTCTGGTGGTATCAATTATTTAATGGATAAAAACAAAATTGATATGTTTAATGGTATTGGAAGTTTTTCAGACGCTACTCATATTAACATTACAAAAGCTGATGGTGTGGTTCAACAAATTGAAGCTAAAAGCACCATTATCGCAACTGGCTCTAAACCATCTACTTTACCTTTTATTGAAATCGATAAAAAAAGAGTAATTACTTCAACAGAAGCTTTGAGTTTAACTGAAATACCTAAACACTTGATTGTTATTGGTGGCGGTGTTATTGGCTTAGAATTGGGTTCGGTTTACAAAAGGCTAGGTGCTGAAGTTTCAGTGATTGAATATATGCCAACTATTGTTCCCGGAATGGATGGAATGCTTTCAAAAGAATTACAAAAAACACTTAAAAAGCAAGGCATTAAATTTTTTACAAGTTATAAAGTTACTTCAGTAAAAAATAAAGGAAAAGAAGTTGTTGTCATTGCAGAAGATAAAAAAGGAAATCCAATCGAATTTAAAGGAGATTATTCCTTAATTTCAGTAGGAAGAAAACCTTACACCGAAGGATTAGGACTTGAAACTATTGGTATTAAGGTCTCTGAAAAGGGTCAAATTGAAACTAATGAACATTTGCAAACAAATATTTCTAACATTTACGCCATTGGTGATGTTGTAAAAGGCGCTATGCTTGCTCATAAAGCGGAGGAAGAAGGCACTATGGTTGCAGAAATAATTGCCGGACAAAAACCTCATATAAATTACAACTTAATACCTGGTGTAGTTTACACATGGCCAGAAGTTGCTGCCGTTGGTAAAACCGAAGAGAAATTAATTGAAGCAGGTATTAAATACAAATCTGGAACTTTTGCGATGAGAGCACTTGGTAGAGCAAGAGCTAGTATGGATTTAGACGGGCAAATAAAAGTATTGGCTGATGCTGAAACAGATGAAATTTTAGGTGTTCACATGATTGGAGCCAGAGCTGCAGATATGATTGCTGAAGCTGTTATTGCCATGGAATTTAGAGCATCATCGGAAGATATTGCTCGCTCATCTCATGCGCATCCAACTTTTACAGAAGCATTTAAAGAGGCTTGTTTGGCTGTTCATGACAGAGCAATTCATAGTTAATGCCCCCTAACCCCCGAAGGGGGAATTAAAAGGGAGAAAGGCAGCTATGCAATCAATTTTTATTCATCAATAAAAAATAATTTGTTTTAATTATCAATTCCCCCTTCGGGGCTAGGGGATTTAACTTTTAACTTTGAAACGAACAAGTATTCATATTCAGACACATAACGTCCCTGAATTTAAAATGCAACTTTTACATTGGTCTCAACAGTTTAAACATGTTGTTTGGCTTGACAGCAATAATTACTCACAAAAACATTCAAGTTTTGATGCTGTACTTGCCGTTGATTCTTATTCAAAAATTGAAATTAATTGCAGTAATGCTTTTGAACATTTTAAAAAGTTTCAAACTGAAGTAAATGATTATATTTTTGGATATTTAAGCTATGATTTAAAAAATGATGTTGAAAAGTTAACTTCCAATAACTTTGACGGATTGCATTTTCCTGATTTGTTTTTTTTTCAACCTAAAAAAATATTCTTCATTAAAGGAAATACTGTTGAAATAAAATACATTTCAGAATTTGATAATGAATTTGAAACAGATTTCAAAAAAATTAGTCAGCTAAAAGCTAAAAGCATAAAGCATAAAGCAAATAGCTTAAAGATTAAACTTCGCATTCATAAAGACGACTATTATCAAAAGTTAAATACAATTTTAAAACATATACATAGAGGCGATATTTATGAAGCCAATTTTTGTCAAGAGTTTTATAGTGAAAATGCTACAATTAACCCTGTTGAAATTTATCAAAACCTTAATAAAATTTCTAAACCTCCGTTCGCAACATTTTTAAAATTAAACGCCAACTATTTGCTTTCGGCATCACCTGAACGTTATTTAAAAAAGGACGGTGAAACCATAATTTCGCAACCTATAAAAGGCACCGAAAAAAGAGCATCAACTATAGCTGAAGACAAAATGTTAGTTGAGCAATTGAAACAAAATCCTAAAGAACGCGCCGAAAATATTATGATTGTTGATTTGGTTAGAAACGACTTATCACGTATTGCCAATAAAGGATCGGTAAAAGTAGCGGAACTTTGCAAAGTATATACTTTTCAACAAGTGCATCAGCTTATTTCAACCGTGACTTGTAAAGTAAAAAACAACATTCATCCAGTTGACATCATCAAAAACACGTTTCCTATGGGAAGTATGACTGGAGCTCCAAAAATTTCTGCTATGAAAATTATTGAAGAAGTTGAGGAAACAAAACGAGGATTATATTCTGGTGCTGTTGGCTATTTTACACCAAATAACGATTTTGATTTCAATGTAATTATACGAAGTATTTTATATAATGAAACTGAAAAATATGTTTCTTATTCCGTTGGAGGCGCTATTACCGCTCAATCTGTTCCCGAAAAAGAATATGAAGAATGTTTATTGAAAGCTAAAGCCATGAAACACGTTTTATTAAACACCAAATAATTATATTTACCATTCTAATGAAAGCTGAATTAAGAGAACATATCAATTCTAATTTATCATTTTTAAATGACAAAAAACTGCTTATTGCTATTTCTGGTGGCATAGACAGTATTGTATTAACATACTTATTCCGCAAATTAAATTATTCGGTTTCATTAGCGCATTGTAATTTTTCATTACGAGGAAAAGAAAGTAATAAAGACGAAGAATTCGTGAAAGATTTAGGAGAGCAATTTCAAATTCCAACCTATACTGTTAAGTTTGAAACCGAAGCCTATGCAACCGAAAAAGGAATTTCAATTCAAATGGCAGCTCGAGAACTTCGTTACAATTGGTTTCAAGAAATTTCAGAAAAAAATAACATCGATTTTGTTTTAACTGCACATCATAAAGAAGACGTTTTAGAAACTTTTATCATAAATTTAACTCGCGGAACGGGTTTAGACGGCTTAACTGGGATTCCTGAAATAAACGGAAATATTATTAGACCATTGTTGCCATTCACTCGAAAAGAAATTTTATTGTATGCCACTAAAAAGAAATTACAATGGAGAGAAGATAGCAGTAATTCATCTATTAGATATACCAGAAATAAAGTCCGTCATAAAATTGTTCCTGTTTTAAAAGAGCTGAATCCAAGTTTGTTAGATTCTTTTCAAAATACCTTAGATAACTTAAAAGGAAGTCAACAAATTATAAAAGATTGTATTGAAAATCTCAAACAAAAAATTTGTAGGTCGCATAATAATGAATTGCATTTTGAAATTCTAAAATTAAAAAAACTAAGCAATCCCAAAATTTACTTATTTGAATTGTTAAAAGAATATGGTTTTTCAGAATGGAATGATGTTTACGATTTATTAGATGCTCAAAGCGGTAAACATGTTTTTAGCAAAACTCATAGATTGGTAAAAAATAGAGACGAATTAATTTTATCCGAAATTGAGATTATTAAAGAAATTGAGCGTTTTGAAATAGCAGAAAATACCAATTCAATTTCTGAACCTATTTCACTTTATTTAGAAACAATTGTAATTCCATTTGACACTAAAAATCATCAAAACAAAGTTTTAAGTGAACTTATTTTTGATGACAATAAAACGATGACAATTGATTATGATAAAATACAATTTCCGCTAACCATTCGAAAATGGCAAAAAGGAGACTATTTTTTCCCAATAGGATTAAATGGCAAAAAGAAATTAAGTAAATATTTTAAAGATGAAAAAATGTCTATTCTTGAAAAAGAAAATTCTTGGCTTTTATGTTCTTCAACAAACGATATTGTTTGGGTAATAGGCAAAAGATTAGATGAGCGTTTTAAAGTTACAAACTCAACTTCAACCATTTTAAAAGTAAAATTCGAATCGTAAATTTATCAATTTCATAAAAAATGTGTATTTTTATATAAATTAATTTACAATGTTTATTTCTAAAAAAAGTTTTGTTGCAATTGCATTATTTTTAATTACTATGAATTGCTTTTCACAAGAAATTGTAAAAGCAAATTATAGTTTTGTTCCAACAACTATTTTTACTCATTTACAGCTTGATTCGGATTTAAATAGCAATTATAACATTAATAAAAAACTAAATTTAAAGAGTTACAAATTTGCAATTATAGACCCTATAAGTATAGAAGAAGGCTATTTTACCATTCCATTTCAAAAATTTGAACTACCTACCAGTTTTATTTTTGAAACTTACCAAGACCTGTATCTTAATCAAAATTTGAAAAAAAGCTTTTTTAAAGTGTCTGATTTGTACAAGGTTTCCTCCCGAATAAAAAATTAATCTATTTACACAAAAAAACGATTTCGTTAAATATTCAAATTTAAAATATGAATTCAAATTATCCTTCATATTTTTATCGTACAACTTTTAACTATGATGAAACAAACTAAATTGACACGTTTTAACGAAAATGTACTTGTAAAATATCAAATTTACAATAGTATTTTTATGACTCTTCCATTTGATACTATTAACAATACTGGTGTTATGTTACCGCTGTTTCATGATATTTGTAAAAATGGTTTTTCCACTAAAAAAAATCCGACTGAAATAGTTGAATCATTCTTTAAAGCATATCAAGAGAATCCCACTGAAGAAGATAAAATAAATTTACTATTCCGTTTTATTCAATATATAGAACGTCAAGTAGTGCTCTTTGACGCCATTGAAGATGCAACTTTTCCAATTGTACATAATATGGATGGTGTTGGAACTATTAGAAACAGTAAAGAAACTGCAGTTTTAGAAAATAAAACGGAAGCTCTAAAAAAATATCTAGAAGATTTTAAAGTGCGTGTGGTTTTAACTGCTCACCCAACACAATTTTACCCTGGACCCGTTTTAGGAATCATAACAGATTTAACAGAAGCAATACAAAAGAACGATTTTTTAAACATTAAACTTTTGTTAGCTCAGTTGGGTAAAACGCCTTTCTTTAAACATGAAAAACCAACACCTTATGATGAGGCTATCAGTTTAATTTGGTATTTAGAAAATGTATTTTATCACTCAATTCCACAAATTTATAATTATATACAAAGCAATATTTTTAACAATCAAACAATTGACAATGAGATTATTAATTTAGGATTTTGGCCAGGTGGCGATAGAGATGGAAACCCATTTGTAACTACTGAAATAACGCTGAATGTTGCCAAACGTTTAAAGCAAACTATTTTGCGAAATTATTATAGAGATATACGGTTGTTAAAAAGACGACTCACATTTAATGGTGTTGAACAAATGATTTCAGAATTAGAAAAACTATTATTTGAAAACAGTTTTAACCCTGAAAATAACACTTTAATTCCTTTAAACGAATTTATTGGAAAGTTGCTAAAAATTAAAGAAACCCTTATTTCAAAACATGAATCTTTATTTATAGATGAAATAAATGATTTTATAAATAAAGTAAACCTTTTTGGGTATCATTTTGCTTCGTTAGATATTCGTCAAGATAGCCGAGTGCATCATACTGTTTTTTCTCAATTAGTTACAGAACTTCAAAAAACCGGAAACACACTATTTCCTGAAAATTATCTAGAACTATCTGAAAACAATCAAATTGAAATTCTTTCAAAAGTAGCTGGAAATATAGATTTGGCTTCCTTTAAAGATGAAATGGTTATTAAAACGTTGGGGGCAATTCAAGCCATTAAAACCATTCAACAAAACAATGGTGAACGTGGTGCAAACAGATACATTATAAGCAACAACCAAAAAGCTTTAAATGTAATGGAAACTTTTGCAATGTTTAATTTGTGTGGCTTTAATAACAATTTAACAGTTGATATTATTCCTCTTTTTGAAACTGTTGACGATTTAGAAAATGCCCCTAAAATTATGGAGCAACTTTATACGAATCGAGTTTATAAAAAGCATCTTAAAAACAGAAATAACAAGCAAACAGTGATGCTTGGTTTTTCTGACGGTACAAAAGATGGTGGTTATTTAATGGCAAACTGGGCCATATTTAGAGCAAAAGAATTGCTTACAGAAATGTCTAGAAAATACGACATAAAAGTATTGTTTTTTGATGGTAGAGGTGGCCCTCCTGCACGTGGTGGTGGAAAAACCCATCAATTTTATGCATCCTTAGGACCAACTATTGAAAATGAAGAAATACAATTAACCATACAAGGACAAACTATTAGTGCAAATTTTGGCACTTTAGATTCTTCACAGTATAATATTGAACAATTATTAAGTGCTGGTATTTCAAATGAATTGTTTAGCAAAACGAATGATGCTATGACAAAAAATAATAGAGAAATTATGAATGATTTGGCCGTAACTAGTTACCAAGCGTATTCAGATTTTAAAAATCACCCTAAGTTTTTACCTTATTTGGAAAGAATTAGTACTTTAAATTATTACGCTAAAACAAATATTGGAAGTAGACCTTCTAAACGTTCAAATTCATCTGAATTAAATTTTGCTGATTTAAGAGCCATTCCTTTTGTTGGTTCTTGGAGTCAATTAAAACAGAATGTACCCGGTTTTTATGGCGTAGGTACTGCTTTAAAAAAATATGATGATAATGGCGAATTTGAAAAAGTTAAACAATTATATAAAGATTCTGATTTTTTTAAGGCATTGATTAGAAATAGTATGATGTCACTCACAAAATCATTTTTTGAATTAACAGAGTATATGGCAAAAGATGAAGAATTTGGAGAATTTTGGAATATTATTTATAATGAATATTTAAATTCAAAACAACTTATTTTAAAATTATTGGATTATACCGAGTTAATGCAAAACAACCCATCTGGAAAAGCTTCTATTCAAATTCGTGAAAATATTGTACTACCTTTGTTAACCATTCAACAATATGCTTTACTTAAAATTCAAGAATTGCAAAAAGAAGAAATTCCAAATGAAACATTGATAAAAGTATATGAAAAAATGGTAACAAGATCCTTATTTGGAAATATTAACGCAAGTAGAAATTCAGCTTAATTATGAACTCATTACAGATAACAGATACCGAATATGCCCCTTTTTATATGGCGTACATTAAATCTCTTGGAAATGTTGATTTATTCGAAATTTTAGATGCTTCGCTTGAAGAAATTGTAACTACCCTTAAAGATTTACCAGAAGAAAAATTAACATATCGTTACGCCGAAGGCAAATGGACTATTAAAGAATTAGTGCAGCATATTATTGATGCAGAACGTGTTATGAGTTATAGGGCTTTACGATTTTCCAGAAACGATGCAACGGAATTGCAAGGCTTTAATGAAGATTGGTATGTTGAAAACTCAAACGGAAATGACCGAAATTTTGATGATTTATTAGAAGAATTTGTCAATATTCGAAAAGCAAGTATTTCATTGTTTAAAAGTTTTAAACCCGAAATGCACTTATTGACTGGCAAAGCAAATGGTCATCCTATTTCTGTAAGAGCCTTAGGATTTATAATTGCCGGCCATCAAATGCATCATTTAAATGTTATTAAAAAACTGTACCTCTAATCGGTTTCATCTAAAAAGAAAATTTCGTTTACTTTTTTATGAAATATTTCTGAAATTTTTAGAGCTAAAACTGTTGACGGAACATATTTGTTTAATTCCATAGCATTTACAGTTTGCCTGCTTACACCTATCATTTCAGCCAATTTTGCCTGTGTTATATTTTGAATTGCGCGTTCAACTTTTATATTATTCTTCATCAGCTACACCTTTTTTAGTTTTGTATAAAACATAATGAAAACGAAGCATAAAAAACAATAATATGGTAAACATATTATAAATTAATACACTCAAAAAACTAATATCAAAAACAAAAAGTATTGCTAAAATAAGTACAACATAGTTTACGTATGTTGCCCAAATTAAACTCTCCATTCTAATTTTTGAAATGTATTCGTCTTCATCTTTGGTTTTAGAAAACGAAACTAAAATTCCGCCAATAATTACCAATAATGAAGCAATTTCATCTGCAACATTATTTAAAGTCCATTCAAATGCTGGACTTGAAAAAAAATCATTTTCACTAACCAATGGAAAAACATTCACTTCCCAATTTGGAAAATTAATATTGTTTAACATTAAAATGATTCCTAAAATCATTCCAGATAAAAATAAAAACCAGCCAACAGGTTTGTATTTGTTCGAAAATAAAAATCTTGATTTCATAATGAGTTATTTTATTTTTCAAATGTAAATTATTTTTTACATTTAGACAAATATTTTTTACTATTTAGTTTCGTAACGGATTAAATATTATATTTGAAATAATTATAAAATCAATAAATTCCCAATGAGATTTCTTAAAAAAATTTTTATTGTACTTACTGTTTTAATCATTGTAATTTCTATTGGTGGTTGGATGTATTACAGCAGTCATAAACCTCAATATTCTGGTGAAATAAAACTCTCAAATATTGAAAAAGAAACCACAGTTTATTTTGATGACTATGGAATTCCGCACATTTATGCTGAAAATCAATTAGATGCAATAACGGCCTTGGGTTATGTTCATGCACAAGATCGACTTTGGCAAATGGAATTAATGAGAAGAATTGCTCCAGGAAGGCTTTCCGAAATTTTTGGTTCAGATATGATTAAAAACGACAAGTTTTTTGTGAGTTTAGGTATTGAAGAAGCTTCACTTAAATCTCTTGAAAAATTAGATAAAAATGGAGATGTTTATAAATTAGCTACTGCCTATTTAAATGGTATCAATCAGTTTATAGAAAATGGGGCTACTCCTATTGAATTTACCTTAATTGGTATTGAAAAAGAACCATATCAATTAAATGATATATATAATATTCTAGGATATATGTCTTTTAGCTTTGCTATGGCACAAAAAACAGACCCACTTTTAACTGTTATCAATGAAAAATTAGGTGAAAACTATGTAAAAGAATTAGGTATTGATTTTAACCCAAATACAACGCTCATAAAAAATTCAAAAGAAGCCATTGAAAGCTATGAAACTATGGTTTCAAATGTTCATGAGGTCATGAAAAACTCGCCAATTCCTCCTTTTATAGGAAGTAATAGTTGGGTTGTTTCTCCAAAAAAAACAACTACAGAAAATGTGTTATTTGCAAACGATCCGCATATTGAATATTCACAACCGGCAGTTTGGTATGAAGCTCATATTGTTACGCCAGATTATGAAATGTATGGCTATCATTTGGCCGGAATTCCTTTTCCATTGTTAGGTCATAACAGAAATTACGCTTGGGGTTTAACAATGTTTGAAAATGATGATCTTGATTTTTATCAGGAAGAAAATCATCCTGCAGATAAGACAAAATACAAAACTCCAACTGGTTATGAAACTTATAAAACAGCTACAAAAACCATCAAAGTAAAAGACGCAGAAGATATTGTTATTACTGTTAGAAGTTCTCGTCACGGCCCAATAATGAATGATGTAATTGAAGAAATTTCTCAGACTGAACCTGTTACAATGTCTTGGATTTACACCAAATTTGATGTAGAAACTTTAGCTGCTTTATACACTATTTCAAGAGCTGAAGATATGAAAGACGTAAAAAAAGGAGCTTCTATGATTCATGCGCCAGGATTAAGCGTTATGTATGGTGACGCAAAAGGAAATGTAGCTTGGTGGGCTGCAGGAAAATTATATAAACTTCAACCACAAGTGAATCGGAATTTTATTTTAAACGGCGCTTCTGGTGAAGATGATCCTATAGAATATTTAGATTTCAGTCTGAATCCAATGGCTGAAAATCCACCTTGGAATTACGTGTATTCTGCCAACAATCAACCAGATACCATTGCAAATATAGTATATCCGGGCTATTATTTACCAGAAGATAGAGCCAAACGCATTGTGCAATTATTAGAGCCAAAAAATAATTGGAATAAAGAAACTATGGCTGAAATGATAAACGATGTAACTTCATCTGTTTCACCAGATATTATCAAAGAGTTTACATCAATAATGGACTTTAATTCTTTCAATAAAAATGAACAGAGCGCTATTGATATCCTTCAACTCTGGGATGGCTCAAATACTGTTGACGCAGTAGCTCCAACTATTTATAATAAATGGATTTATTTGTATTTAAAAAATACTTTTGAAGATGAATTAGGTGAAAAATTATTTACCCAATTTTTAAGTACAAATTTATTAAAAAAAGTAATTGCAGACCAAATTAAAAAAGATACTTCTATTTGGTGGGATGATATTACAACTTCAAACAACATAGAAACTAAAAAGGAAATACTTTCAAAATCATTAGTTGAAGCCGTCGCTTTTTTAGAAAATCAACTTGGAAGTGACATGAAAGATTGGAATTGGGGAAAAGTTCATACCTTAGAGCACGAACATCCGCTTGGCAAAGTGGCTGCCTTAAGAAGTTATTTTAATATAGGTCCGTTTCCAATAAATGGCGCCAGAGAAGTGATTAACAATCGGGGCTTCGACTATACAGATTCTGGATTATACAAAGTAAACCTAGGACCATCCACCAGAAGAATCATCGATTTTTCCGATATTGAAAATAGCATCAGTATTATACCGACAGGGCAATCTGGGAACCCTTTCAGCAAGCATTATAAAGACCAAGCTGAAATGTACAACAAAGGCGAGTTCAGAAAAATGAAAATGAATAAAGAAGAAATCGTAAATGTTTCTACCAAATTAATAATTCTTCCTAAAAATGAATAAGCGAATAACCATAAAACAAATTGCCAAAGCATTAGATGTTTCAATTTCAACAGTTTCAAAAGCATTAAATGATAGCTATGAAATTAGTGATGAAACCAAAAAGAAAATTCAGGATTATGCCAAACTTAATAAATACAAGCCAAATACATTAGCTTTAAGTCTCCAAAACAAAAAAACAAAAACAATTGGTGTCATTATGCCAACGGTTTTAAACCGTTTCTTTGCAAGAGTTTTAAATGGTATTGAATCTGTAGCTGCCGAAAAAGGTTATAATATTATTACTTGCATCACCAATGAATCTTATGAAAAAGAAGTGCACACAATAGATATGCTCTCTAATGGTACCATAGATGGGTTTATTGCATGCTTATCTGAAGAAACCTTAAGGTTACAAAAATTTGATCATTTTAAAAATTTATTAGAAGAAGGAACTCCACTAGTGTTATTTGATCGTGTTCATAAAGACATTGAGTGTGATAAAGTTGTGATTGACAACGTTAAAACCGCCTATAAAGCCACTCGTTTTTTAATGAAAACTGGCTGTAAAAATATTGCTTTTATTTCCACAATTGAAAGTTTAAATGTCGGGAAATTTAGGGCAAAAGGTTATATGAAAGCATTAACAAATTACGGAATAAACCTTGATGAAAATTTAATAATCAGAGAAGAAATCGAAGATAATTTAACAGAAAAGCTTCATAAAATGTTTGACTGTAAAAAAGTAGATGGTGTTTTTACAATAGATGAAGCTGCCGGAGCAATAACCCTTCAAGTAATTCATGCAAGAGGTTTGAAAATTCCTGAAGATGTTTCTATTATTGGATTCACAAGTGGAATATTATCAAAATACAGTGTTCCTCCTTTAACAACCGTTAACCAATTTGGAGTTAAAATTGGAGAACATTCTGCACAAAGATTAATTGATAAAATTGAAGAAAAATTTGAAATAGATGATTTTACAACTGATATTATTAAAACAGAACTGATTGAAAGAGAAACAACAAAAAAACTTTTTATAAAGTTTTAAATACGCTGTTTCGATAAAAATTTTAGGTTTTTAATTTAAGTTAAAACTCAGATTCATTTTATAGTAATTTCAAACCTTTTTTGTAAAGGTATTGCAAATTATAAAATTTAAACTAATCATTTATCAATCCGAAAAAATTGGCAGCCCAATAAGTGGAGTGAAAATTTTTATCTACAGCAAATCTAGCAATATTTCCGCCTTGCTGTTTTTCTGTACCAGGATCAACTGCCATAGCGTGACCTAAATTATTAATTTCGTATTTCACAATAACCAAGCAATTATTTTTGAAGTACGCAGTTTTCGTAATGTCACTATTCCCATTGAAATTTGGAACTATTGTTTGTTCTGAATTTATTTTATGAACTCCTTTCCATTGAATTTCAATTATTTCGCTATTCTTAACATTAACAAACGCATCATCGATGCCGTGAAATATAGCCACTCTTGGGTATTCCCCCTCATAATCCGGATTATTCTCACTTATGGTAGCTGCCCATTCCTCGTTTGTTTTTTCAATTTTCCCTTGCATCGCAGCGTATGCAGTTACTAAATCATTCGCTGCCTTAAATGGAATTCCAGATAAAACAGCCCCTGAATCAAATAAATTTGGATAATTAGCCATAAGTACATTGGTCATTGCACCACCGGCTGAAATTCCTGTAACAAATATTTTTGAAGAATCAACATCATAATTTTTTAATGCATACTGAATCATTTCCATTATTGTTTCAGATTCCCCATCATTCTTTAAATTATCAATAGTTGAATACCAATTAAAACACTTATTCAAATTATTCTCCACTTTTTGCTGTGGATAAATTACCATAAAATTATTTGAATCTGCTAAAGTGTTCCATCCGCTTTGTTCTGCAATTTCATTAGCTGTTTGAACGCAACCGTGCAAAACCACAACTAAAGGTACTTGCAAATCATTATTTGTCGGCTTATAAACATACATTTCCAAATTTCCTTTATTGATTCCGAATTCGGTAATTTGAACCAACTTATTTTGGGAAATAAGCTGAAAACTCGTCAGCAACACAAACAACCCAATTATATTTTGAACTTTTTTAATCATTTTATTTCAATTTAAAAGATGGTAAATAATCAATTCCCAGCATTAAACCGCCATCAATTTATAGATGCCAAGAAAATGGTTTTTAAATAAATTATACTGTCTCTTTTCTGCAAATTCCTTTTTATTTTTTCATTTAACTCTAAGTACTCAAAACTTTAGGCACTTTAAGTACTGATTGACTCTAAAAAAATTATTTTACCAACCCTCTTGAAATAACTCCTCCCGTAATTTCAAGCGTTGTTCCGGTAACTGCTTCATTTTGAATAGCAAAAATTAAAGCATTTACTATTTCATCAATCTTAACCAACCTGCCAATGGTCACGTCTTTAATAATACTTTCCAACACTTCAGGTTTCATTCCTAATAAAAGCGGTGTTTCCACATAACCAGGAGCAATCCCAACCACACGAATCCCTTTTATATTTTTGGCATGAAACTCACCAGACAATATTTTTGGCCATAAAGCCACCGAAGCTTTTGTTGAACTATAATTTAACTGTCCTAATTGTCCTTCTTTATTAATGGAAGAAATGGTAAAAAGTATGCCTTCGCATTTGTTATCAATCATTCTGATGGATGCTTCCCTAATAGTTAAAAATGTTCCCAATAAATTTACATTAATCACATCCATAAATTGAGAAGTGCTCATTGATTTAAATACTTTTCCCGTTTCTCGATCTGGGTTTACCATAAATGCATCCCTAAATATTCCCGCGGAAGGCACTACAATATTTATGGCACCATAAGTTTCTATAGCGGTATCCATTAATTTAATAACATCCGCTTCTTGGCTAACGTTTGTTTTTACTGCCATGGCCTCACCTCCATTTTTCCTGATTTCCGCTACTTTGGCATTTAAGCCTTCTTCATTCATGTCTCCAAGAACAATTTTAACACCTAATTTAGCTAGTTCTACTGCTACTCCTGCACCAATTCCACTGGCACCACCTGTAATTACTGCAACTTTATTTTTTATATTCATTTTTTATTTTTTAATAATTTTCTATCTATTTTTCCTGTATCATTTTTCGGAATTTCCTTAAGAAATTCAATATATTTTGGGATTTTAAATTTTGCCAATTTTACCTGACAATAGTCCAATATTTCTTTTTCTGTAATCGATTTTTCAGAAATCACAATAAATGCCTTTCCTACTTCACCCCATTTTTCATGCGGCACGCTAATCACAGCAACCTCCAAAACCCCAGGATGGTTCTGAAGTACGCGTTCAATTTCGGCAGGATAAACATTTTCGCCTCCCGAAATAAACATGTTTTTTATGCGGTCTACCACAAACAAATAATCTTCTTCATCGCAGATAACTACATCACCGGTATAAAACCAGCCGTTTATCAAAGATTCATCAGTTGCCTTTTTATTTTGCCAATATCCAGGGGTAACCATTGGCCCTTTTAATAACAATTCTCCTTTTTGATTTTTCCCAACTTCAATGCCATTTTCATTAACAATTTTTGTTTGTACGTAAAAATTTGGTCGACCAATTGATCCTTTTTTTCTGATGGCATCATCTTGGTGCAGAGAAGTTAAATTTGGTCCAACTTCGGTTAATCCATAACCTTGACGAATTAAAACTCCTTGTTTTTTCCAAGCTTCAATTAATGGAATCGGCATCGCTTCACCACCAACAATACAATACATTAAACTTGAAAAATTGGTTGTTTTAAATGAAGGTTCGTCCGACATCATTTTTAACATCGTTGGAACTCCCATAAACAAAGTAAACTGCTCTTCTTCAATTAAATTTAAAATTGTTTTAGCGCAAAATGTTTTTATAATAACCAAACTTCCTCCATGATGCAAGACTGGAGTTACCAAAACATTCCATCCTCCAGTGTGAAAAGGTGGCATGCAATTAATGGTTTTTGTATCAGTATTGATAACCAAACTGATTGCCGTATTTATGCTGTTCCAAAACAACATTTTATGGGTATACATGGCTCCTTTTGGAATTCCTGTTGTTCCAGAAGTGAATAAAATAAAAACTGGATGGTTTTCATCAACAATGTTTATGGGGAAATTCGCCTTGTATTTTTCATTATCAAGCTTTTCCAGTATATCAGAAAAATAGGTAATCTCAAAAA
>Ga0209231_1000670_pt1 | contig 17120 bp, 16 predicted proteins | sample Deesub45470m_DNA_FD_188086 | JGI IMG/M metagenome (GOLD analysis project Ga0209231, IMG submission 188086) | Deep subsurface microbial communities from North Pacific Ocean - 450_OLKR46/470m Metagenome (SPAdes) (version 2) | ecosystem: Environmental > Terrestrial > Deep subsurface > Unclassified ... | reverse complement strand
CCTGCTGCGCGTCCAATTTGTTGAGCGGGTCGATCAGCCGACCGTTCTTGATGTGAATGTTCATAGTGTATTCCCGGCTAAGGTGCTCATCACCGCCATGCGTACCGCGACGCCGAAGGTGACCTGCGGCAGGATGACAGCCTGTGGACCGTCCGCCACGGAAGAATCGATCTCCACGCCGCGGTTCATCGGGCCGGGGTGCATCACGATGGCATCCGGCCTGGCCAGCGCCAGCCGCTCCTGCGTCAGGCCGTAGTATTTGAAGAACTCCTGCGCAGAAGGCAGCAGCGCGCCCTGCATGCGCTCGTTCTGCAGGCGCAAGGTCATCACCACGTCCACGTCCTTGAGCCCTTGCGCCATGTCGTGATAGACCTGCACACCGAGTTTTTCGACGTGGCTGGGCAACAGCGTTTTCGGTGCGATGACGCGCACTTCCGGCACCCCCAGCGTGGTCAGCGCATGAATCTGTGAACGGGCCACGCGCGAGTGCAGGATGTCGCCGATAATCGCGACGCGCAGGTTGTGGAATTCCTTCTTGTAATGGCGGATGGTGTACATATCCAGCAGGGCCTGGGTAGGGTGGGCATGACGTCCGTCGCCGGCATTGATGACATGAATGTCGGGTGCGACATGGCGCGCGATCAGATGCGCCGCGCCGCTGGAGGAATGGCGCACCACGAACATGTCGGCATGCATCGCGCACAGGTTGTCCACCGTATCCAGCAGCGTCTCTCCCTTGCTGGTGGAGGAGGAGCCGATGTTCAGGTTGACCACGTCGGCAGAGAGTTTCTTGGCCGCAATCTCGAAGGTGGTGCGGGTGCGCGTGCTGTTTTCAAAGAACACGTTGAACACCGACTTGCCGTGCAGCAGCGGGACTTTTTTGAATTCGTGCCCGTCGGCCTCGTCCAGAAAAGTCGCGGCGCGATCGAGTATCTCGCGCATGATGCGTACGGGCAGGCCTTCGGTGCTCAGCAGATGCTGGAGCTCGCCGTGTTTATTCAGTTGCGGATTATTCATTTTTCTTCCTGTCAGCCCCTGCGGTGATACAGGCTGCCGGTTCATCAAACCAGGCCTGCATGATTTGCTGCGCGGCGTACTGGTCTATCAGGCCCTGCTGCCGCCTGCCCCTTATGCCTTCCCTGTTCAATTGCTCGCTGGCGGCCAGCGAAGTATAGCGTTCATCCACCAGCAAGGTCGTGAGCGCAAACCGCCCGTGCAGACGGTTGGCAAAACGACGGCACAGCGCGGTCAATTCGTGCGGGGTGCCGTCATCGTTGACAGGCAGGCCCACCAGCAGCGCGCACGGTTGCCATTCCCTGATCAGTTCTGCGATCGCCGCAAAACGGATTTCGTTTTTCTCTTCGGCGATGGTGGTCAGGGGTTGCGCGCTGGCGGAAAAGGTATTGCCCACAGCTACCCCGATGCGCTGCGTGCCGAAATCGAAAGCCAGCAAAGTTCCAACGACAGGACTGAGGACTAAGGGCTCATTGATGCCTCCTGTCTCCTGCATCCTGCCTCCTGCCTGATCAGGCATGTCCGGCATCTTCGACCAGCATTGAGTATTCAACGCCCAGCAAAGCCATCGCTGCGGCCAGCCGCTCTTCGGCAGGCAGTTTGAACAGGATGTGTTCGCTGGCGGGCACGGTCAGCCAGGTGTTTTCGTTGATTTCATGCTCCAGCTGGCCCTGATCCCAGCCCGAATAGCCCAGCGTGACCAGAAAATTGTCCGGTCCTTTTCCTTCGCCCATGGCTTCGAGTATGTCTTTCGAGGTAGTCAGCGCCAGTCTGTCATTGATGCGCAGCGTAGATTGCCAATCCTGCCGGGTGTCGTGCAGTACGAAGCCGCGCTCGACCTGCACAGGGCCGCCCAGATGCACCGGCATCCTCTCCAGATCGGGTTGATGCAGCGGAATATTGATCTGATTGAACATTTCAGACAGCGTCAGGCTGATCGGGCGGTTCACCACCAGCCCCAGCGCACCGTTTTCATCATGTTCGCAAATATAGGTCAGCGTGCCGGCAAAGAAACCCTCTTGCATGGCGGGCATGGCAATCAGGAAGTGATGGGTAAGATCGAATTTGGACATGGCGGCATTGTAGCTGGCTAAGTGATGCTTCACAATTCAACGCGGCTTAAATTCGCAGGGTTCCGCGTCTCATGACTAACCAGGGTGTTCGCCGGCAGATGTATGGTGAATTGTGTGCCCTGACCCGATATCGAGTTAACCTCGATGCTTCCCCCCAGGGCCGTGACTTCGCTGCGTACCACATCCATGCCGATACCGCGGCCGGACACGCCGGTCACCTCCGTCGCCGTCGAAATGCCGGGGATGAAGATCAGTTGCTCCAGCTGATCTTCCGGGGTGTCCGCCTCGTCCAGCAAACCCTTCCTGATCGCCTGAGCGCGCAAGGCCGCCAGATCCAGTCCGCATCCGTCATCGTTGAATTCCACGATCACTTCATCGTTATCACGACGCAGGCGCAGCTGAATTTCGCCGACCGGCTCTTTATCGCTGTCCATACGCTGCTGTTCTTTTTCCACGCCATGTGCGATGGCATTGCGCAGCAGGTGCTCGAACGGGGCGGTCATTCTTTCCAGTACCTGTCCTTGCAGTTCGACGTCGTCCACGACCAGTTCAAGATTGACACGCTTGTTCAGCTCCTTGGCCGTTTGCCGTAGCGTGCGATACAGGCGTTCGCTCATGCGGGCAAACGGGTTGCCAGCGACCCTTTGCTCAGGCTTGTCGCAGTCACCGCCGGCTTCGGCAGCAAGCTGCGCTTTGCGCAATGCTTCCAGCAAGGCGTCTATCCGCCCGATATCGTCTTCCAGCGCACTCCAGAGCCCGGCCGGGGGGCTGGCCGCGAGCAGTCGATCCTCCATGGTGTGGAGAATGTCGCCTATGCGCATTGCGCCTGTCATGCGCGCACTTCCCTTGAACGTGTGCAACAGGCGATTTACCAATTGCCGTTGAGGCTCGTTCCCGGGCTCCGCACGCAAGGCGCGCAAGGAATCGTCTATCATCGGGCGCAATTCGTCGGCCTCTTCCAGAAACACGGGCAGCAACAGCATTTCCACGTCGTCGCCCGGCGTCATCTGTTGTTGACGGGACTGATTCGGGTGCGCGCCCTTATCCATTTTTGTTCTGCTCATCAGCGCCGCCAGAACTGCGGGGTAAACAGTATCAGCACCGTGAAAATTTCCAGGCGCCCGACCAGCATGCCGAATGTGCATACCCAGGTTTGAAAGTCGGTCAATCCGGCATAGTTGCTGGCCGGGCCGACTGCGCCCAGGCCCGGGCCAAAATTATTGACACAGGCCAGGGTTGCGCTGAAAGCCGTGATGAAATCCATGCCGCTGATCAACAGCACGAAGGTCAAGGTGGCGATCGTCATGAAATACAGGAAGATAAACCCCAGCACCGAGAAAACCACGCCGTTCGGAATGACGCTTCCGCCGATTTTCAGGGGGTTGACGGCGGAGGGGTGCAACAGCTTGACGAATTCGCGTCCCGCCTGCTTGACCAGCACCAGCGTGCGTATCATCTTGATGCCGCCTCCGGTCGAGCCGGAACTGGCGGCAATACAGCCTATGAACATCATCCATAAGGGTGCAAAGATGGGCCATTGCGCATAATCTACACTGGCATAACCGGAGCTGGCGCCGATGGAGACCACGTTAAAACTGGCGTGACGCAGGGCGGTCGTAAATTCCGTATAGACGCCGTTCCACCACAGGAAGAAGGCGATTGTCAGGCAGCTGAGGAGAATCAGTCCCAGCGCCGTCTGGGCCTCGACGTCGCGCAGATAGGCTCCCAGACTTCTGCTGCGCCAGACCAGGAAATGCGTGGCGAAATTGACCACGGCGAAAAGCATGAACACGATCATGATAAATTCTATCAGCGGCGAGTTGAAGTAGCCGACGCTGGCATCGTGGGTCGAGAAACCGCCGAGTCCTGTGGTGGAGAATCCATGACACACCGCGTCCAGCCAGCTCATCCCGGCCCATTTCAGCGCCGCGATACAAGCCAGCGTGATCACCAGATAGACAGACCACAGGTTGCGCGCCGTGTCGGCGATGCGCGGCGCCAACGAAGCATCCTTCATCGGACCTGGCGTCTCCGCCTTGAACAGTTGTCGTCCGCCTATGCCCAGCAACGGTAATACGGCCACCGCCAGCACGATGACGCCCAGTCCGCCCAGCCATTGCAACTCGTGACGCCATATATTGATGGAAGGCGGCAGATCGTCCAGTCCGGTCAATACCGTTGCGCCGGTCGTGGTCATGGCGGACATGGTCTCGAAATAGGCGTCCGTGAAGGACAGTCCGGGGATGGACAGCAGCAGGGGCAAGGTGCCGAAGGCCGGCATGGCCGTCCACATCGCCGCCACCAGCAGATAGCCGTGCCGGACAGACAGTTCGCCCTTGCAACGGCGCGTGGTCATCCACATCAGAAATCCGAAGGCAGCGGTCCAGACCATGGCCAGCAGAAAATCCAGCAGCATGATATGGTCAGCGTAGATCAGTGAGGTGACCACGGGCATGACATAGGTCAGGCTGAACACCATCAGCATCATACCCAGCGCGCGGATAACGGTAAGCGCGCGTCCCATCAGAAAAACCCGAGGCTGACCTGGAACAGTTTTTCGACTTTTTTCACCATCTGTTTGTTGATCACGAATACGATCACATGGTCGTCAGCCTCGATGCGCGTGTCGTGATGGCCCATGATGACTTCGTCGCCGCGCACCAGCGCACCGATGGTTGCGCCCTTGGGCAGGTCGATTTCATCGATGCGCCGCCCCACCACCTTGGAAGACTGCCGGTCGCCGTGCACCACCAGTTCCAGCGCCTCTGCCGCGCCGCGCCGCAGCGAATGCACTGCGGCCACGTCGCCCTGGCGCACGTAGGCGAGCAGCGAGCCTATGGTCACATTCGCGGGAGACAGGGCGATGTCTATCTTGCCGCCCTGTAACAAATCGACATAGGCGCTGCGGTTGATCAGGGCGATGACCTTGCGTGCGCCGCCCTGTTTGGCCAGCAGTGCCGACATGATGTTGTTCTCGTCGTCGTTGGTGAGCGCGCAGAACACGTCCACCTCACCGACATTCTCCTGTTGCATCAGCTTTTCGTCTGTGCCGTCACCGTTCAACACCAGTGTGCTGGTCAGTTCCTCCGCCAGTTTGGCACAGGCTTTCTTGTTGTACTCGATCAATTTGACCTGATAGTCCCGCTCCAGCACCTGGGCCAGACGGCGGCCGATATTGCCGCCGCCGACGATCATCACGCGCTTGGTCGGCTTGTCCATGCGGCGCATTTCCTTGAGCACGGCGCGGATATTGTTGGTTGCGGCTATGAAGAAGATTTCGTCGCCATCTTCAACCACGGTGCTGCCTTCGGGAATCAGCGGGCTATCCTTGCGGAAAATCGCTGCGACGCGCGCATCGATGTGAGGCATGTTGTCGTGCAGGATGCTGAGCGGTTTTCCCACCAGCGGCCCGCCCGCGAAGGCGCGCACCGCCACCAGTGAGGCCTTGCCCTGCGAGAAGCGCAGCACTTGCAGGGCCTCGGGAAATTCGATCAGCTTGGTGATGTAGTCGGTGAGAATCTGCTCCGGGCAGATGGAAAAATCCACGCAGAAGTTGTCTTTATTGAACAGTTCGGGGCGGGCCAGAAAGTCGGCGGAGCGTACCCTGGCGATGCGCGTGGGCGTATTGTAGAGGCTGGCCGCCAGTTTGCAGGCCACCATGTTGACCTCGTCGCTTTGCGTGACGGCCAGCAACATGTCCGTGTCGGCAATGCCGGCCTGCTCCAGCACCGAAGGATGTGAGGCATTCCCGGTCAGGGTGCGCAAGTCCAGGCGCTCCTGCAGCAAGGCCAGTTTTGCGCCGTCCGAATCCACCACTGTGATGTCGTTGGCCTCGCTAACCAGGCTTTCCGCCACGGTCGAGCCCACCTGCCCCGCACCCAGTATCAATATTTTCACGAATATGTTTTAAAAACCTAAGTTGACTTAGCCGCAGATTTTACCAGAACGCGTCTTGTCTGGCTGAGCAGAACTGGACGTACCCGGCCTGCTCAGGACTGCGCGCGTATCCAGTTTTTCCATTCATTAAACAGCGTCTCGCTGCGTGCCGCGATGACCGAACGCTGCCAGACATTAGCCGATGCAAAATCGTCATTTTCTATGCAACAGGCATGCCCGCCCGTTTCCGACAGGATGAGCATGCCCGCCGCGTAATCCCATAATTTTTGTCCGCCGTGCAGATACATGTCGTAGCGCCCGGCGGCGGTATAGCACCAGTCCAGTGTGCTGGCGCCGAAGTTGCGTTGCGAAGCATAGGGCGGATGGGATGCCAGAGTCGCCGCCAGTCCGGTGTTCAGACGTTTCAGATCCACATTGGCCAGCGCGCGATTCATCGTTTCTGCCGTTACGCGTCCCAGCAGTCTTTCACCGTTCAAATACGCGCCCTTGCCCTCCTCGGCGGCAAACACCTCATCGGCGACCGGATCGTACACCACGCCCAGCACGCTCTTGCCTTCGCGCAGCAAGGCAACCGAGATGGCAAAATAAGGCAGGCCATGCACAAAGTTGGAAGTGCCATCGATCGGGTCGACGCACCACAGACCGTCCTGTGAGTTCTGCCAGATCGCCAGTTGCTCGTCTTCCGTCATCTCTTCGCCCAACACCGGGACATTGCAAATGACTTGCAGCTTGCGGGTCAGCGCGGTCTGCGTGGCAATATCCGCGTCGGTGCACAGGCTGCCATCGCTCTTGTGGCGGTGCGCCACCCTCAGATAGCGCGGCATGATTTCTTCGGCTGCCACCAGCTTGACCGCGGCGATCACCGCCTTGAGCGTCGCGCTCATGCCAAGCGTGCTGGTTTTGGACATGCTGCGCTGTTCCATCACTCGTTTTTCCATTTGATGGAACAGCCCATGCTGGCGATCTGCTCACGCGGCCCCATGCCTGTCCGCGCCACTTGCAACATGGCCTCAAACAGGTCGCGCGGCGCGTCCGGGATCGCCTCCTTGCGCGAGGCATCCAGGCGGCCGCGGTATTGCAGTTCCAGATTGGCATTGAAACCGAAGAAATCCGGTGTGCATACCGCCCCGTAGTTTTTTGCCACCTGCTGGGTTTCATCCCAGACGTATGGGAACGGGTAACCGTAGTTTTTTACCGCCTGTTTCATGTTATCGAACGAATCCTCCTCATATTCAGCCGGATCGTTGGACATGATGGCGATGCTGTTGATGCCGTGCAGCTTCAACTCGTGCGTATCGCGTACCAGGCGCTCGCGTATGGATTTCACATAAGGGCAATGATTGCAGATAAACATCACCAGCAAACCGTTTTCGCCTCGCGCATTGGCAAGGCTATAACGCACGCCGTCCACGCCTAACAAATCAAAATCGGGCGCCTTCCAGCCGAAGTCGCAGAGAGGGGGTTGCAAGCTGACCATTTCATGCTCCTGACAAGATATTCGGAGGCGGTATATTATCACGCCCGTCAGCCACCACTCTGTGCCTTCGTCATGCCGCGTTTTTATTGCCCTCCCCCGCTCCCAGAGCTGGGTTTGTTCAGACTGCCTGCGGATGCCGCGCACCACGCCAGCCGCGTGCTGCGTCTGCGCGAGGGCGACGCGGTGCAACTGTTTGACGGACTCGGCAACGAATGTCACGGGGTGCTTGAGGAGTTGAGCGGCAAGCAGGTCAGCGTCGGTGGGATCAAACGCATCGAGGCCTGCCGTGAATCGCCCTTGCCTGTGCTGCTGGCGCAGGCGCTGTCCAGCAGCGAGAAAATGGACTGGGTGATCCAGAAGGCTACCGAACTGGGGGTCACCGAAATCCAGCCGCTGGCCACCGCGCGCAGTGTGGCCAGGCTTTCCGCCGAACGCGTCGTCAAGCGTGCCGAGCACTGGCAGCAAGTCGCCATTTCTGCCTGCGAGCAGTGCGGACGCAATGTGCTGCCTGTGATACACCCGCCACTGGACATTATGGTTTGGCTGCAACAGATGCGTACTACCGCGGACAGTAAATATATTCTGCTGCCACAGGGCGCGGTTTCGCTGCAAGCCCGGCCCAGGCCGAAGGGCAGGGTCTTATTGCTGGTCGGCGCCGAAGGCGGTTTCACCGAGAGCGAAAGCGAATCTGCACTGCTCTGCGGTTTTACGTCTGTCCGCCTGGGCGCGCGCGTGCTGCGCACCGAAACGGCCGCCGTTGCGGGTCTGGCTGCATTGCAGACTCTGTGGGGCGACTTTTAAAAGCCGGGAAGGGTGTAAATCAGGGAAGGGTTAAGGGGGAAGGGGGAATGGGGAAGGGAAAAACCTCCGCACCGTTGTCCCCCTTACCACTTCCCACTTCCCCCTTAACACTTCTCTATCAAAACAAGGAAAACCAAATGCCAATCAAGACCAATACCGCTGATTTCGTTGCCTGGTTCCGTTCGGTCGCGCCCTATATCAACAGTTTTCGCGGCAAGACTTTCGTCATTGCCTTCGGAGGCGAGATGGTCGCGGATGGCAAATTCGTCGAGTTGACTCATGATTTCAACCTGCTCGCCGCACTCGGTATCAGGCTGGTGCTGGTGCATGGGGCGCGCCCGCAGATTGAGCAGCATCTGGCCGGGAAAAATCTGGAGGACACCTATCATCAGGGCATACGCATGACGAATGCCGAGGCGATGCAGTGCGTCAAGGAATCGGTGGGCCGCGTGCGTGTCGAGATCGAGGCGCTGCTGTCGATGGGGCTGGCGAATTCACCGATGGCCAATGCCGACATACGCGTGGCGGGCGGCAATTTCATCACTGCCCAGCCGATAGGCGTGATCAACGGCGTGGATCTGCAACACACAGGCTCCGTGCGCAAGGTGGATGTCGCCGCCCTGCACGACCGCATGGAATTTGGCGAAGTGGTGCTGCTCTCGCCGCTCGGCTATTCGCCCACCGGCGAGGTGTTCAATCTCACGCTGGAAGACGTTGCCACCTCGACCGCCATCGCCCTGGATGCCGACAAACTGGTGTTTCTGATGGATACTGATGGTGTGCAGGACAAAAAGGGCGAGCTGCTCAAGGAGTTGACCATCGCCCAGGCACAGGCTGTACTCGATGCCAGACAACCGCTACCCGACGACGTAAGCCTGTTCCTGCCCTGCGCGATGCGCGCCTGCGCAGCCGGTGTGGCGCGCACCCATCTGATCAGCCGTCACGCCGACGGCGCCATATTGCAGGAGCTGTTCAGCGATGAAGGCATAGGCACGATGGTGGTGGAATCCACGCTCAACACCTTGCGCGATGCGTCAATCGAGGATGTGGGCGGCATTCTGAATCTGCTGATCCCGCTCGAGGAGCAGGGCATACTGGTACGTCGCTCGCGTGAGTTGCTGGAGCGTGAGATCGAGCGTTTCGTGGTGCTGGAGCACGATCACCGCATCGTCGGCTGCGCCGCGCTTTATCCCTTCCCTGACGAGGCCGCCGCCGAACTCGCCTGCATGGCCGTCGATGTGCAATGCCGCGACCGCGGCTACGGTGAGGCCATCCTCAATCATATGACCGCTCTTGCCAAGACGCAGAGACTGAAGAAGCTGTTCGTGCTTACCACGCGAACCGCACACTGGTTTCTGGAACGCGGTTTCAGGGAGAGCGATGTCACCGAACTGCCTGCGCAGAAGAAATCACTGTACAACTACCAGCGCAAATCCAAGGTGTTTGTGCGAAAAATTTAGTCGTTTACCCACGGCTGGCGGCGCGGGCTGCGTAATATCAGCTTAGTAATCACGGACATATAGGGTAAAATACGCCCTCTGTCGCGCATAACTGTTTACATCATGTCTGAATCGTTTCCTCTAGTAATGAGCTTCGCCGCCACCGACCCGAGCGGGGGCGCCGGTTTGCAGGCTGATATGTTGACCATCGCCAGCATGGGGTGCCATCCTCTGTCGGTCGTGACGGCTGTCACGGTCCAGGACACCAGCGGTGTGGAGGATATGCTGCCGATAGACCCGGAATGGGTGGTGGATCAGGCGCGCGCCATGCTGGAAGATGTGCCGGTGTCAGCTTTCAAGATCGGCATGCTGGGTAGCGTGGAAAATGTCGTGGCGATTGCCGAGGTGTTGGCGGATTACCCCGATATCCCCTTCGTGCTGGATACGGTGCTGGCTTCTGGGCGTGGCGATGAGCTGGCTGACGAAGACATGCTGGATGCGATGCGCGAGTTGCTGATTCCGCAGGCCACCATCGTCACGCCGAACAGCATAGAGGCGCGGCGGCTGGCAATAGATGAAGAGGATGAGGAAGATGATCCCGGACTGGAAGAATGCGCCAGGCGCATTCTGGCCATGGGCTGCGAGTATGTGCTGATTACCGGCACCCACGAACAGACTCCAAAAGTGATCAACACCTTGTACAACGAACAGGGTGTGGTGCGCAGCGACAGCTGGGATCGTCTGCCGGGGATTTATCACGGATCGGGATGTACCATGGCATCGGCGATCGCGGCCCTGTTGGCGCAAGGCGTGGAGGTTGCTGAGGCGGTCAGGGAAGCGCAGGAATACACCTGGCAGACACTGAATGCGGGTTTCCGGCCCGGCATGGGGCAGCATATTCCGGACAGGCTGTTCTGGGCGCGCGGCGAAGAGGATGAAGAAAAGCCCGAACTGCTGAATTGATGATTGCGGATTGCGGATTGCGGATTAGTGGTTTGTATGCGGTCACGCCGGAGGAGCCGGATACGGCAGAGTTGTTGCGCCGCGTGAGTCTGGCGTTGCAGGGCGGGGTGCGGGTCTTGCAGTATCGCAACAAGCTGGGCAATGCGGCCTTGCGGCTGGAGCAGGCGCAGGCGTTGCGCGCATTGACGCAGGAATACGGCGTACTGCTGATCATCAATGATGACGCAGCTCTGACGATGCAGGTGAATGCCGATGGTGTGCATCTGGGTAGTGAGGATGGCAGCATTGCGGCAGCCAGACATGCGTTGGGTGACGGAAAAATTATCGGTGTGTCTTGTTATAATCGCCTGAGTCTGGCGCATCAGGCTGTCATTCAGGGTGCCGATTATGTCGCGTTCGGCGCTTTTTTTGCGTCCGCGACCAAGCCTGATGCACAAGGGGTCACGCTGGAGTTGCTTCGCCAGGCGCGCAGTGAAATAGACCTGCCGCTGGTAGCGATAGGCGGCATCACGGCAGAAAATGGCGCATCGGTGCTGGCTGCCGGCGCTGACGCACTGGCCGTGATTTCGGCGCTGTTCGATGCGGAAGATATCCTGTCTGCCGCGCAGCGGCTGGCAAGTTTGAATTTACATAATTAGTTTAGAAAGACGCAACATGACATCTCATAATCAGGAACTTTTCGATGCATCGCAACACGTTATTCCCGGTGGCGTGAATTCGCCGGTACGCGCGTTCCGATCGGTGGGCGGCACGCCGCTGTTTTTTCAGCGTGGCAAGGGTGCTTACGTGTGGGATGCGGATGACAAGCGCTATGTCGATTATGTGGGCTCATGGGGCCCGATGATAGCCGGGCATTGCCATCCGGATGTGGTTCGCGCGGTACAGGATGCGGCGGCGAATGGTCTGGGTTTCGGTGCGCCGACGGCATCTGAACTGGAAATTGCCGAGTTGTTGTGCAAGCTGTTGCCGAGTCTGGAAATGGTGAGACTGGTCAGCTCCGGCACCGAAGCGACCATGACGGCCATTCGTCTGGCGCGCGGTTTTACCGGTCGCAGCCGCATCGTCAAATTCGAGGGGTGTTATCACGGCCATTCCGATGGTCTGCTGGTTAAGGCGGGCTCCGGCGCGCTGACCTTCGGCCAGCCGAGTTCATCCGGCGTGCCTGCCGAGATTGCCTCGCTGACCACCGTGCTCGATTACAACGATGCGGCGGGTCTGGAAGCGGCCTTTGCCGAAATGGGTTCGGAAATCGCAGCCGTGATCGTCGAGCCGGTCGCGGGCAATATGAACCTCGTTACACCTAAAAAAGAATTTCTCAATGCGTTGCGCAGTCTTTGTACGAAATATGGCGCGGTGTTGATTCTGGACGAAGTAATGACCGGATTCCGCGTCAGTCTTCAGGGCGCGCAGGGCTATTACGGCATCAAGCCGGATCTGGTCACGCTGGGCAAGGTGATGGGCGGCGGGCTGCCGGCAGCGGCGTTCGGCGGACGTCGCGATATCATGCAATGTTTGGCGCCTCTGGGTTCGGTTTATCAGGCCGGTACGCTGTCGGGAAATCCGGTCGCGGTAGCGGCGGGTTTGGCGACTTTGAAATTGGTGCAGGCGGAAGGTTTCTACGCGCGTCTGGAGCAACTGGCGAAACAATTGACTGAGGGTTTGACGGCGAGCGCTGCGAAATACGGTATTCCATTTTGCGCGCAATCGGTGGGCGGTATGTTCGGCCTGTATTTCAGCGCCGCCGTGCCTGCCAGCTACGCTGAAGTCATGGCGTGCAACAAGGAGGCGTTCAACCGTTTCTTCCACGCCATGCTGGATGCGGGTATCTATCTTGCCCCTTCCGCATTCGAGGCCGGCTTCGTTTCATCGGCGCACACCGAGGCTGACATAGACGCGACGATAGCCGCGGCGGACGCCATCTTTTCGGTCTGGAAATAATGGGTCTCTTCTCGCTCGCCACGTTCTATACCACCGTCAACCACATCAAGGATCTGCCGATGCATGGCGGGCGTGAAGTGGCCTTCGTGGGCCGTTCCAATGCGGGAAAATCGAGCGCGATCAATACGCTGGCGAACCATGTGCGTCTGGCTTATACCAGCAAGACGCCGGGGCGCACCCAGCATCTGAATTATTTTTCACTGGGCAACGATAGCTATATCGTGGATTTGCCCGGTTATGGTTATGCCAAAGTGCCGCCTGAGGCCAAGCGTCACTGGGAAGGCCTGCTGAGCACTTATCTGAAAAAGCGCGAAGAGCTGTGTGGTCTGGTTGTCATCATGGACGTACGCCGCCCTTTGCTTGAGCTGGATGAAACCATGCTGGACTGGTTCGCTCCCACGGGGAAACCGGTGCACATCCTGCTGACCAAATCGGATAAGCTCAGCCGCCAGCAAGCCACGGTGACCCTGTTCAAGGTCAAGGCCCATCTCGCCGAGCATTTCCCGCAGTGTACCGTGCAGTTGTTTTCCAGCTTGAAGAAACAGGGTGTGGAAGAGGCGGAGGCGGTGATCGCGGCATGGCTGAAAGCGGAAACACCGCATGCCGATGAAGTCGGCTAAAATCAGTCACTAGTTAAAAGAGCCGGGCAAAAAAAGCCCCCAACCAGTGGGGGCTAAACATCTTAACAAGGTTAAGACACACGCTCAGGGAGGAGAAACGTGGAACGATTCATCATCATTCACACGTTCAGATAAGCGTTTCCTTAAATAGTTCCATAAAAATAATTTTTTTCAGGAAAAAATATGCAGTCACTCGGACAGTATCCCAATAAACGCATGCGGCGCATGCGCCACGATGCTTTTTCGCGCGATTTGATGCGCGAACATCTGCTCACTCCGGCGGATTTCATCTACCCTGTTTTTGTGCTGGAAGGCACGAACAAGGTCGAGGACATCAAGTCCATGCCGGGTGTGCAGCGCAAGACGCTGGATCTGTTGCTCAAGGATGCGGAGCAGTGCGTCAAGCTGGGCATACCGGTGATGGCGATTTTTCCGGTGATCGAAGCACCGCTGAAGAGCCTGGATGCGCGCGAGGCCTACAACCCAAACGGCCTGGTGCCGCGCGTGGTGGCCGCGCTCAAGAAGCGCTTCCCAGAACTCGGTGTAATGACTGATATTGCGCTCGATCCTTACACCAGCCACGGGCAGGACGGGTTGATAGACGAGGCGGGCTATGTCCTTAACGATGAAACCATCGCCGTATTAACCCGTCAGGCACAGGCTCACGCTGCTGCGGGCGCCGACATAGTCGCGCCCTCTGACATGATGGACGGACGTATCGGCGCAGTTCGTGCGGCGCTGGATGCCAACGGTCACATCCATACCCGTATCATGGCTTATTCCGCCAAATACGCTTCCAGCTTTTACGGCCCGTTCCGCGATGCGGTCGGCTCCAGTGGCAATCTGGGCGCGGGTAATAAATACACCTATCAGATGGATCCGGCCAATTCCGACGAGGCGCTGTGGGAAGTCGGTATGGACTTGCAGGAGGGTGCGGACATGGTGATGGTCAAACCCGGTATGCCCTATCTGGACATTCTGCGGCGCGTGAAGGACGAATTCAAGGCGCCCACCTTTGTCTATCAGGTGAGCGGAGAATATGCGATGCTCAAGGCCGCCGCGCAGAACGGCTGGCTGAACGAACAGGCCTGCGTGCTGGAATCGCTGCTGGCATTCAAGCGCGCCGGAGCGGACGGGATATTGACCTATTTTGCGATGGATGCGGCACGCTGGTTGAAAAAATAAGGGACGATACGAGGACTGGGAACTGAGGACTGAGGAAAACCCGCTGCGCTGCTGGCCACTTAGTCCTCAGTCCTCAGTCCTGTTTTCACCATCTTTTCTACCGCCGCAATATCCGCATGGGTTTCCGGGTGGCGGCTGCCGCTGTGGCGGGCGTTTTCGGGCAGTACGATGATGTGTATCTGAGTGCCTGATTCAGTCGTGAGGGTATAGCTGGGCACGATCTCTTCATGTCCGCCCAGCTTTACTCGCCATTCTCCGTCTTCAAATTCCAGCTTGTGCTTGAGAAGGAAAAGCAGGACGGCCTTGGCATCATCGGAAAACAGCATCAGGTTGATGTCCGAGTTTTCACCTGCCGCGCCGTTCAATACGGATCCGGTGAGATAGGGGTTGAACTCGGCCAGCAGCCGCATCGCGTCCAGGGCTTCCGTGCGCAGCTGATGCAGGATGCCGGGGTGGCTGTCGTGCTGGTAGAGGGTGCGATAGCTGTGCAGGGCTTCTTGCACCTCCTGATTGCTGGGCAGGTGCTGGGTGTCGGACGCGCCGAGCTGACGGGCGGCCTTGCGTTTGGCAAAGGCGAAATCAGTTACTCCCTCGGCCATCAGCTTGGCAGCCTGATGCGCCAGCTGTTCGCGCATCAGGTCGCGCTTGTGAGCGTGTTCCTTGTTCGTCATCAGAGCAGCTGATCTTTAACGGTCTCGGCGGGCTTGCCCGCTTCAACGGGGGCTGGCAGAGCGTATTCGGACGGCAGGTTTTCCTCGTAGAAGAATTCGACCCTCGTGCCATTTTCGTCGCGCTGCCCGTTGTCATTGATGCGCGCGGCGATCATTTTTTCCGGCAGGGTGTACTCCACCTGAGGCACGTTTTTGAGTACTTTTTCCATATAACTTATCCAGATAGGCAGCGCAGCGCCGCCGCCCGTTTCTTTGTCGCCCAGGCTGCGCGGCTGATCGAAGCCCATCCAGGCTACGCCGGCCACGGAGGGCTGGAAGCCGCAAAACCACGCATCAATCGAATCGCTGGTGGTGCCGGTTTTGCCGGCCAGATCCTGACGGCCGAGCTGCATAGCGCGTATGGCGGTGCCATGTCTGACCACGTCCTGCATCATGCTGACCATGGTATAGGCATTGCGCACATCGATGACCTGCTCTGCCCCCTCGTTGGCCGCAACCGGTGTGGTCTTGCTGAGTATATTGCCCTGTGCGTCTTCAACACGCTGGATGAAGTAAGGGGTGGTGCGGAAACCGCCGTTGGCGAAGACCGAATACCCGGTCAGCAGCTGCAACGGTGTCACCGACCCCGCACCCAGCGCCATGGTCAGATAGGGCGGATGTTTGTCGGCATGCAGCCCGAATTTGGTGATGTAGTCTTGCGCATATTGCGGTGTGATGGATTGCAGTATGCGTATCGAGACCATATTTTTGGACTTGAGCAGCGCCTGGCGCATGCGCATCGGGCCTTCGAATTTGCCATCGTAGTTCTTGGGCTGCCAGGGTTCGCTGCCGGTCTGCTCAGCATCGAACATCAGCGGCGCGTCATTGATGAGGGTGGCAGGGGTGAAGCCCTTCTCAAGCGAGGCGGAATAAATAAAGGGTTTGACGCTGGAGCCGGCCTGGCGCCATGCCTGTGTGATGTGGTTGAACTGGTTGTGATTAAAATCAAAGCCGCCGACCAGAGAATAGATGGCACCGTCGACCGGGTTGCCGGATACAAATGCGGCCTCTACTTGCGGCAGCTGGATTATTTGCCAGACACCGTTTTCATTTTTTTGTACGCGTATGAGGGATCCGACGACAATGCGTTGATTTAAAGCGACTTTATCGCTCAATGCGCGCTGTGCGAAACGCAATCCCTCATCGCTGAGGGTGATCCGCTCGCCTCCCCTGGTGTAGGCCTGAATCTGCTTGGGTGTGACGGCCAGTACCACGGCGGGCAGCAAGTCATCATTGTCAGTGGCACTCTGCAGTGACTCTTCCAGGTATTCTTCGCTGCGGTCCTGTTGCAAGTCGATGAAGCCCTCGGGCCCGCGATAGCCGTGACGGCGGTCATATTCGAGCACGCCCTTGCGTACCGCCTGATAAGCGGCCGACTGATCCTGCTCGCGTACGGTGGTATAAACCTTGAATCCCTGAGTGTAGGTATCCTCCTGGTATTTTGCATACATTACCTGGCGCACCATTTCGGTCAGATAGCTTGACTTTACGGAGAATTCCTGACTGCCGTACTTGGTGATGACAGCCTGGTTCTGGGCCAGTTGGTATTGCTCGTCGGTGATGTAACGCAGTTCGTGCATGCGTCGCAGCACATAAAGCTGCCGCAATTTGGCACGTTTCGGATTGACGACAGGATTGTAGCTGGACGGCGCCTTGGGCAGGCCGGCGAGCATGGCGGCTTCAGCCAGAGAAATTTTGCTCAGTGGTTTGCCGAAATAGATTTGCGAGGCAGCGGCAAAACCATAAGAGCGTTGCCCGAGGTAGATTTGATTGATGTAGAGCTGCAAGATGTCATCTTTGCTGAGATAGTGCTCGATCTTGAAAGCAAGCAACATCTCGTTGAATTTGCGCGTGAAAGTTTTTTCCTTGGACAGGAAGAAGTTCCGCGCCACTTGCATGGTAATGGTGCTGGCACCCTGCCTGGTTCCGCCTGCCGTAAAGTTGGAGAGCGCTGCGCGCAATACGCCCATGTAGTCAACGCCGCCGTGTTGATACTGTCTCTT